>Ga0209941_1000844_pt1 | contig 27916 bp, 24 predicted proteins | sample ThiBiot_300_plan_FD_183945 | JGI IMG/M metagenome (GOLD analysis project Ga0209941, IMG submission 183945) | Wastewater bioreactor microbial communities from Cape Town, South Africa - Thiocy_solids_1 (SPAdes) | ecosystem: Engineered > Bioremediation > Thiocyanate > Unclassified | place: South... | reverse complement strand
GGTGCCGCAGCGCAACGGCCACTGGATCGCCCTGCTGCTGCCGCTGCATCTGGCGTTCGCGCGGCTGTGGTCGCGTCCCGTCCGCGCTTGATGGCCCGGATCCGCGCAGGCAGGATGCGGCGATGAGCAGCCTGCCCGCACAACCCGCCTGCGTGGTCAACTGCGCTGCCTACGACCGCAGCGGGCAGCGCCGGGACATCACCCTCGAGCAGATCAGCGACGTGCTCGCCGTCGACGATGGCAGCTTCGTCTGGGTGGGCCTGTATGAGCCGGAAGAGTCCCTGCTGGACACGCTGCAGGAGGAATTCGGGCTGCACGACTTGGCGGTGGAGGACGCCCACCATGCGCACCAGCGGCCCAAGCTGGAGCCCTATGGCAGCACCCTGTTCATCGCCGCGCATACCGCGCAGCGGATCGATGGCCATGTGCGCTTCGGCGAGACCCACGTCTTCATCGGCCCGCGCTTCCTGATGACGGTGCGGCACGGCGCCTCCCTCAGCTTTGCGCCGGTGCGGCAGCGGCTCGAGCGCGAGCCGGAGGTGTTGGCGCACGGCCCCAGCATCGCCCTGCACGCGGTGCTCGACTTCATCGTCGACAACTACCAGCCGATCGTCTCCGACTTCGAGGCCGAGCTGGACGCGCTGGAACAGGACGTGTTCGCCGAAAGCTACAAGCGCGGCACCATCAAGCGCCTGTATGCGCTGCGCAAGGAACTGACCCAGATGCGACTGTCGGTGGCGCCGATGCAGGACATCCTGTCCCAGCTGATCCGCACGCCGGTGTTCGCCATCCCCGACGACGTGAAACCCTATTTCCGCGACGTGCTGGACCACGCCGCGCGCGTCGGCGACAGCATCGACACCCTGCGCGAGATGGTGGCGGCGGCAATGAACGTGAACCTCTCGCTGGTCACCGTGGCCCAGGGCGAGATCGTCAAGAAGCTGGCCGGCTGGGCCGGCCTGCTGGCCGCGCCGACGCTCATCGCCAGCTGGTACGGGATGAATTTCCAGCACATGCCGGAGCTGCAGGGCCGCTACGCCTATCCCGTGCTGATCGGCGTGGTGGCACTGTTCTGCGTGCTGCTGTACCGCTACCTGCGGCGGATCGGCTGGCTCTAGCGCGAGTGGGCCGCGTCCCAGCTCTGGCGACGGCGGTCGTTTCCGCTGCGCCGCTCCCCCCGGTCCAGTTCGAACCGGATCATCTCCCGACGCTCACTGTTGACGCGGCGCTCGCCGCGTCGGCGCTCCGGGCCGGTGTAGCCAACGCGATACTGCGGTTCCCTGGAATGAAACATCGGCCTCTCTCCCGGGCGGCGCGTCCGCCCCATGGTGGCCAACGGGGATTTCAGCCAGCACCGGCCAGCGCGCGCAGCATCAGTCCGGTGAAATAGGCCAGCACGGTGCCGGTGGCGTATCCCAGGGTGCCCAGCAGCGCGCCCACCGGCGCCAGCGAGCGATGGAAGGCCGAGGCCACCACCGGCGCGCTGGCCGGGCCGCCGATATGGCTCTGCGAGCCGATCGCGAAGTAGAAGAACGGCACGTTCAGCAGGCGTCCGACCAGCCACAGCAGGACCACGTGGATGGCCAGCCAGACCACGCCGAGCAGGAACAACAGCGGCTTGTCGAACAAGGCGCCGATTTCCATCTGCATACCGATGGCCGCGATCAGGAAATACAGCAACAGGGTTCCGATGGTGGAAGCGCCAGCGCCTTCCAGCGCGCGTGCGCGGGTGAAACTGAGGCCCAGGCCGGCCATGGTGCACAGTCCGATCACCCATACGAACGGCTGGTCCAGGCTGACCGTGTGCGCCCAGCCGACGTTGGCGCCGAACCACGTGGACAGCGGTTCGGCCAGCGCGTGCGCCAGCCCGACCGCGCCAAAGGCGATGCCCACGATCACCATCATGTCGCCCAGCGTCGGAATGCGTTCGTGCTGGGCGCGATAGGCTTCAACCCGCTGTTTCAGGTCGTCCAGCGCAGTGGTTTCGGCGCCGCTGCGGGCGTCGATGCGCGCGGCGCGCTGCGCCATGAACAGCAGCAGGGCCATCCATGCGTAGCCCACGCCCACGTCCACCACCGCGAACTGGCCGAAGGTGGTTGCATCGACGTCGAAGATCTCCTTCATCGCCATCATGTTGGCGCCGCCGCCGATCCAGCTGCCGGCCAGCGCCGCCATCCCGGCCCAGGTGTCGCCGGCCATGGTTTCCGGCGCGATCGCGCGCATCGCAAGGAACGACAGCACCGCACCCAGCATGATGCTGGCCGAGGTCGCCGCGTACATCGCCAGCAGCTTCGGCCCAAGCCGCAGGATCGCCTTCAGGTCCACCGACAGGGTCAGCAGCACCAGCGCAGCCGGCAGCAGCACGCGGCTGGCCACCGGGTTGTAGAGCTTGCTGTGGGCGCCATCGATCAGGCCGATCGAGTTGTAGATGCCCGGCAACAGATAGCACAGCAGCAGCGGCGGCACGATGTTGTAGAAGCGTTGCCACCCACCCGGCCTGGACGCGGTCCAGAACACCAGGCCCAGCGTGCCGGCGATCAGGCCGAAGATGACGATGTCGTTGTCGATCAGTGGGGCGGGGAGTGCCGCTGCCGTCATGCCTTGGATTTCCTCTGGGGTTGCCTGCGACCCCTGCGTTCTGCCGGTGCCGCCATGCCTGCCGTGGCGCGGATGTGGATGGCCCGGGCACGCCGCTGCGGCGAACCCGGGCCCTGTCCTGCTGCTGTTCTACTGGCCGATGTGCTTCTTCAGCCAGGCGTTGACGGTGTCGTGCCACTGCACGCTGTTCTGCGGCTTCAGCACCCAGTGATTCTCGTCCGGGAAGTACAGGAACTGCGACTCCACGCCCTTGCGCTGGTTGGCGGTGAACAGGGCGATGCCCTGCTCCACCGGGATGCGGAAATCCTGCTGTCCGTGGATCACCAGCATCGGCACCTTGAAGTTGGCGACATGGTTGGCGGGGTTGAACTTCTGGTAGCCAGCCGGGTTGTCATACGGCGTGCCGCCGTTCTCCCACTCGCTGAACCAGAGTTCCTCTGTGGCATAGCCCATGGCGTTGTTCTCGAACACGCCGTCGTGGCTGACCAGGCACTTCCACGGCGAGTGACCGGCTTCATCAAACCAATTCCCAGCGATCCAGTTGACCATGAAACCGCCGTAGCTGGCGCCGAGCGCGCAGGCCTTGCCGCCGTCAAGGAAGGCGTACTTCTGCTGCGCCGCGGCCCAGCCCTTCTGCAGGTCCTCCAGCGGGCGGTCGCCCCAGTGGCCGCTGATCGCGTCGGTGAACTTCTGGCCATAACCGGTGCTGCCATGGAAGTCGATCATCACCACCGCATAGCCTTGGCCCGCGTAGGTCTGCGGGTTCCAGCGGTAACTCCAGCCGTTGCCGAAGCTGCCCTGCGGGCCGCCGTGGATCAGGAAGGCGACCGGGTACTTCTTCCCGGGTTCAAAGTTCCACGGCTTGACCACGTAGCCATGCACGGTCTCGCCGTTCCAGCCGATGAAGTTGAACTGCTCAAAGTCGCCCCAGGCCACGTCCGGCAGCATCTGCCCGGCGGTGGGGGTGATTGCACGGATCGGCGCCTTGCCGTCGGCACTGGTGGTGGCGATGACGTCACCGCTCTTCAGGCTGTTGCGCGAGAACGCCAACGTGGGTCCGGCCAGGTCGAAGGCCGAAACGCTGCCGTCCTTCACCACGCCCTCTACCTCTCCATTGGCCAGCGAGACGCGGAACAGCGGATGCTGGCCCAGCTCCTGCGCGGTGGTGTAGATCCATTTGCCGTCGGCGGACAGGGTGATGCCGTCTGCGGAGGCATCCCAGCGCGGCGCGATCTCCGTCGCCTTACCGGTGGCGATGTCCATCGCCATCAGCGCGAAGCGGTCGGCCTCGAAGCCCGGGCGCGCCATCGCGCGGTAGTACAGGGTCTTGCCGTCGGCAGAAAACACCGGGCCGGCGTCCCAGGCCTTGTTGGCAGCGGTCAGGTTGCGTGCGCCGCTGCCGTCGGCATTGACCAGCCAGAGGTCGAAATTGGTGCTCCACGGCTCCTCGCGGTTCGACTGACGCACGCTCATCGCCACCGACTTGCCGTCGGGCGACCACGCGAAATCGGACAGGTCGCCGAACGGCTTGGACGGGATGTCGCCGTGGACGTCGCCGCTCAGCAGCGTCGCCGAGGTCAGCATGCCCTCGCCCAGCGTCGCCGCGAACACGCGGTTCAGGCGGCCGTCGTTCCACGCGTCCCAGTGGCGGATGAACATGCGGTCGAACAGCAGGCCGGTGCTCTTGCGCGCCGCCTCGTCGTCGAGCTTCTTCTTCGTGCACGCCAGGTCGGCCTTGCAGTCCGGGAACACCGCGAACGCCAGCGCCACCCGGGTTCCGTCGGGCGACAGCTTGTAGCCATCGACGTCAATGGCGAAATCGGTCAGCCGTTTGGCCTCGCCGCCGTTGGCCGGCATTGCATAGAGCTGCATCGAACCCGACTTCGCGCTCATGAAATACAGCGTCTTGCCGTCCGTCGAGAACGCCGGCGAGTTCACGCTCCAGCCTTCCGGCGACACCTGCTTGGGCGGCGCGTTGTCGCGCGTCACCAGGTTGCGCATCCACAGCGTGGTCGCCGACTTGTTGGTCTCCTTGTCGACCACGCGCTTGGCGAACACCAGCACGCGGCCGTCCGGCGACAGCGTGGGCGAGGAATGGCGGTCCATGTAGGCCATGTCGCGCACTTCGAAGCCGCGCTGAGCGGCGTTCGCAGCGGTGGGCAGCGACAGGGCAAGGGCGAGCGGAAGGAGGGCATGGCGGAGCTTCATGGCGATGGTCCCGTGGAGCGGAAAATGAGGACGCCCGCGCAGGCGCGGGCATCAGATGGATCAGGCGTTCGGGTTGGCCTTGGCACCGGTGCGGTACAGCAACCAGGCAACCAGCGCGAGCACGGCAAGACCGACGTACTTGCCGAATTGCAGGCTCTCCGGCGCGGCAATCACGTCGGCGCGGCCGGACAGCACGATCGGGATGGCGATGAAGATGCCCATCAGCGCCTCGCCGGTGATCAGGCCGGCGGCGAACAGGGTGCCGGGGCGATGCAGGCGGTCGCGCGCGGCTTCATCGTGGCTTCCGACCATGCCGTGGCGCTTCTCCACCAGGTAGGCCAGCAGGCCGCCGAGGAAGATCGGCACCATCAGTTCCAGCGGCAGGTAGATGCCGATGGCCGCCGCCAGCACCGGTACGCGGAAGGTTTTGCCGGTGGCCTTCAGCCACTCGTCGAGAGCGATGATCACCGCGCCGACCACCGCACCGATGCCGATGATCGTCCACGGCAGTTCGCCACCGAACATGCCCTTGGCCACCGAGGCCATCAGCGTGGCCTGCGGTGCCGACAGCGAGTTGGGATGCTCGGGCGTGGGCGCGCCGATGCCGTAAGCCTGCGCCAGCAGGTTCAGCACCGGCGCCATGATCAGCGCGCAGGAAAACGCGCCGATGCCCAGCATGAGCTGCTGCTTCCATGGGGTGGCACCGACGATATAGCCGGCCTTGAGGTCCTGCAGGTTGTCACCGCCGACCGCCGCCGCGCAGCACACCACCGCACCGATCATGATCGCGGCGACTGCGCCCAGCGGCGCGCCGGACGCGCCCACCGCCATCTTGCCGCCCTCGCCGAGCAGCACCAGCAGCACCGCGGAGGCGAACAGGATGGTGGCAATCGTGATGCCGGACACCGGGTTGTTGGAGGAGCCGACGAGGCCTGCGAGGTAAGCCGAAACCGACACGAACAGGAAGCCGGCGACGATCATGATGATCGCCATCGGGATGCTCACGCTCCACATGCCGACGATGGCCTGGTACAGCAGCAACAGCGGCACCACGAAGGCGATCAGTGCCACCAGCATCCACTTCATCGGCAGGTCGCGCTCGGTCTCGGCCACCTGTTCGCCGCTGCCCTTGCGCGCCGCCGCAATGCCGCTGCGCACGCCCGACAGCAGCGACTTGCGCAGCGAGAACAGCGTCCACACGCCACCGATCAGCATCGCGCCGACCCCGAGGTAGCGGATCTTGGCCGACCAGATCGCGCCGGCGATGTCTTCCGCGCCCGCGCCGGCGATGCTGGTGGCCAGCGCCGGGTCGGTATCGAGGAAGAACATGTGGTACAGCGGGATGGCGATGTGCCAGGACAGGATCGAGCCGGAGACGACGACGATCCCGATGTTGAGCCCGACGATGTAACCCACGCCAAGCAGCGCCGGCGACAGGTTGGTGCCCATGTAGCCGAGGTACTTGCCGAAGAAGCCGGCGCCTGCGGCGGTATCCGGGATCAGGCGCATGCCGCTGGCGGCAGCGGCCTTGATCAGCCCGCCCAGCGTCGCCGACAGGGCCAGGATCTTCAGCCCGGGACCGGGATTCTCACCCGCCTTCAGCACTTCCGCGGCCGCCTTACCTTCCGGGAACGGCAGCGGCTCCTCGACGATCATCGAGCGCCGCAGCGGTACCGAGAACAGCACGCCGAGCAGGCCGCCCAGACCGGCAATCGCGAGCACCCAGGAATATTTGAAGTCGTCCCAGTAGCCGAGGATGATCAGTGCCGGGATCGTGAAGATCACGCCCGCCGCGATCGACGAACCCGCGGACGCACCGGTCTGCACGATGTTGTTTTCGAGGATCGTGCCGCCGCCGAGCAGCCGCAGCACGCCCATCGAGACGACCGCGGCGGGAATCGCGGTGGCGATGGTCAGCCCGGCGAACAGGCCGAGATAGGCGTTGGCGGCGGACAGGATCACCGCCAGCACGATCGCCAGGATCACCGCACGCAGGGTCAGCTGCGGCACGGCTTTGGCAGGGTTCGACATGGGACATCCTCGTCGGGAAGGCAAGCGACGAAACCTAGCCGCTGGCGGCCGGCAAGTCCAGTGCGGCAGGTTGCAGCCAGCGGCGCCGTCGGGGGGAGCTGGCGCCCCGGATGCGGTGAAGTCGCGCTGAACCGGTGCCACCGGCAGCAGCGGGACGCGCTGCTAAACTCGGCCGCTATCCCCGCGAACGAGATCCGCCGCATGCCGACACCGCGCCCGCTTGCCATCGCCCTGGTCATCGCCCTTGCCGCCGGACTGGCCTCGCCCGCCGGGATGGCCGCGAAGAAAAAACCGGCGCAGAAGAAGGCAGCGACGCCCCCGGCCTGCACCGATTTCTATGCCGAAGCCAACAAGGGCTGGCTGGCCGCCAACCCGATGCCGACCAGCGGCGCGATTTCCGCGCTGGGCCAGCTCACCGCGCGCGCGCAACAGCAGCAACGCGACCTGCTGGATGGCGCCATGAATGCGCCGCAGAACAACGTGCAGAAGCTGCTGGGCGATTTCTGGGCCAGCGGCCTGGACGAGGCGGCGGTGGAGCGCGACGGCGCCGCGCCCGTGGCGCCGCTGCTCAAGCGCATCGATTCGATCCGCAAGCCGAAGGACATCGCGCCGGCCATCGCCGCACTGCACCATGTCGGCATTCCCGTCGCCTTCCATTTCGGCGCCGACATCGACCTGCGCGACCTCGACCGCCACCTTGGCTACTTCAGCCAGGGCGGCCTGGGCCTGCCGGACCCCGCCTACTACACCCGGCAGGACGCCGACACCAAGGCGCTGGTTGCGCGCTACGCCGACTACATCCGGAAAATCCTCGCGCTGACCGGCGTGGCGCAGCAGGACATCGAAACCCAGACCGCGCTGGTGCTGGACCTGGAAAAACGCATCGCCAGCCTGGCGCGCACGCTCGTGGACCTGCGCGATCCGCGCAACACCTTCGCGCCGGTCGCCACCGCCGGGCTGGGCAAGCAGTACCGCAACCTGCAGCTGGATGCGTTCCTGCAGGTGCAGGGCGTGCACGACGACACCGTGTCGTTGGCCAACCCGGCAATGTTCGCCCAGCTCGACGCGCTGGTGGGCTCGCTCAAGCCCACCCAATGGCAGGCCTACCTGCGCTGGCGGGTGGGCGATGCGATGGCGCCCTATCTGTCGAAGTCCTGGCGACAGGCCGCGTTCGATTTCCGCGGCAAGGTCCTGCTGGGCCAGGCCGAACCCGCGCCGCGCTGGCAGCAGACGCTGGACGCGATCAACCTGGCTGCTGGCCCGATGCTGGGCCGCGAGTACGCCGCCACACACCTGTCGGACGCTACCCGCAGGCAGGCCGAAGCCGTTGCCGATCAGGTCCGCGATATGCTGGTGAAGCAGGTGGGCAGCAGCACCCTGCTGGGCGAACCCGCGAAGGACGAGGCGCGCAGGAAGCTCGAGCGCTTGCGCATCGAGATCGGCACGCCGCGCTACGACCTTGACTACACGGTGCAGCCGATGGGCCGCGGCAGCTTCGGCAGCAATATGCTGATCGCCTCCACCTGGCGCCATCGCCAGGAGATGAAGCGGATCGGCAAGGGCAACGCCAACCGCCGCTGGGACGTGCTACCGCAGCAGCCGGCGCTGGCCTACGACCTCGCCCACAACCGCCTGATCGTCACCGCCGCCATGCTCCAGGCACCGGTGCTGGAGGCGACGATGCCGGTGGATGCCCAGTACGGCGCATTCGGCGCGCTGGTCGGACACGAGCTGAGCCACGCCATCGATGGCCGCGGCCGTCATATCGATGCCAAGGGCGAGATCCGCGACTGGTGGGGCCCCGCCGAAACCGGCGCCTGGGAGACACTGGCGCAGAAGGTGACGGCGCTGTACGCCGGCCTGCCCTATCCCGGCCTGACCGGCACCCGGGTGGACGGCGCGCTCACCCGCGATGAAAACATCGCCGACCTGGCCGGCCTGGAACTGGCCCATGCCGCGCTGGTTGCGGCGCGGCCGGACGGCGGCGCACAGGCGGACAAGGCCTTCTACACCGGCTGGGCGCAGTTGTGGGCGCAACAGGTCACCCGCGATGAAGCCGAGATCCGCGCCCGCCAGGACGTGCGTGCGCCGGGTCCGTGGCGCGCCAACGCCGCGGTGATGCAGCAACCCGCCTTCGGCGTCGCCTACGCCTGCAAGGCCGGCATGCCGATGCAGCCGAAGCCGGAAGGCCGCGTGGTGATTTTCAACTGAGTAAACCCGGGACGGGAAGCGTCCCGGGGCGGGGCTCCGGGTTTCCCGCCAGACGTCGGCGGCTCAGCGCACGATGCGCATTTTCGGCCCGCCCCGGCCACCGCGCCCGCCGAACGGCGGCTGGCCGCGCCACTGACGGATCAGCAACCAGCCGAACAGCATGCCGCCAAGGTGGGCGAAATGGGCCACCCCCGGCTGCAGCCCGGTGATGCCCACGCCCAGTTCGAACAGGCCGTAGACGATCACCAGCGTGCGCGCCTTCATCGGGATCGGCGGGAACAGCAGCATCACCCGCTGGTGCGGGAACAGCATGCCGTACGCCAGCAGCAGGCCGAATACGCCGCCGGAAGCGCCGATGGTGGGATACGGATCGGCACCCTGCGCCAGCGCATAGGAACCGACCAGCAGCTGGCAGATACCGGCGCCGACCACGCTCACCAGGTAATAGGTCAGGAAGCGGCGTTCGCCCCAGGTGTATTCCAGCGGCGCGCCGAACATCGCCAACGCTAGCATGTTGAAGGCCAGATGCAGGAAGCCGCCATGCAGGAAGCTGTAGCTCACCAGCTGCCACGGCATGAACGCGGGCGCCATGCCGGCCGGGTCGAAATCGACATCGCCCCACGGCCACAGCATCAGGGTCACCAGCCGCTGATTGCCCAGCAGCCATTGCAGCAGGAAGCCGACGCCGTTGGCGATCAGCAGCGCCTTGGTGACTCGGGGGAGGTTGAACGGCATCCGTGCGACATTCCGGTTACTTTGCAGCGCATCATAGCCGCTCAGCGCGGCGCCCACAGGGCCGCATCCAGCGTCCCTTCATCCTCTGGCAAGCGAACCCGGCCATTGCGGGGCTCCACGCCATCGGCGCGCAAGCGCCGGCATTGTTCGGTGAACTCCGGCGATTCAGGCGGGAATGCGATGCGCCCATCGGAGCGCAGGATGCGATGCCAGGGCAATGCCGGATCGTCGTTCTGGCCGAGGATGCGCGCCACCAACCGCGCCCGACCCGGCAGGCCGGCGCGTCGCGCAATGGCGCCATAGCTGGCCACCTGCCCACGCGGCACCGCCCGGATCGCGGCCAGGATGCGTTGCTCGGGCGAGGACGGCGGCGACTTCATGTTCCGGGTTAGCATAGCCCGACATCCCCCGCCGATCGCCGACCGCCATGCACAACTTCGAGCAGATCCGCAGCCATCTGGTTTCCGCCGGCTACCGGTTGACCCTGCTGGATCCGTTCGTGGCCTGCGTGGAGCTGTCGCTGGCGCAGGGCAAGCGCCACCAGGCGATCTTCCTCGCCGAGCTGCAGGACGACGACGGCCGCAATTACCTGCGGGTCAGTACCGCGATCGCGCCGACCACGGGCATGGATACGCGCCGCGCGCTGGCCTTCAACTGGCAGAGCCGGGTGGGCTACCTGGCGATCGGCGAGCTCGACGGCGTGCCCTACCTGCAGCTGTGCGAGAACCGCCCCTACGACTGCCTCAATGCGGCGGAAATCGACCGCCTGGTGCTGGAAATCGGCGGCACCGGCGACGAGATGGAGCGCCGCATGTCCGCAGGCGGCGACCTGCTGTAGGCAGCATCGCCGGGTTCGCACGCCACATGCAGAAACGCCGGCTTGCGCCGGCGTTTCTGCAATTCACGGAAGCGGACCGAGCAGACTCAGGCCCAGCCCAGCGCCTCCAGCAGGCTCAGCAGCGCATAGGCGATCCCGCCCGCAGCCGGGATGGTCAGGATCCACGCCCACACGATCCTCTCGATCACGCCGAACTTCAGCGCACGCGGGTTCTTGGCGAAGCCCACGCCCATGATCGCTGTGGAGATGCTGTGGGTAGTGGACACCGGCATGCCGAAGTGCGCCGCCACGGTGAGGATGGTGGCCGAACTGGTTTCCGCCGCGAAGCCGTTGATCGGGTGCAGCTTGACCATCTTGTGGCCCAGCGTCTTGATGATGCGCCAGCCGCCGGAGGCGGTGCCGGCGGCCATGACCAGCGCGCAGGTCAGCACGATCCAGGTGGCGATGTCCTGCTCGCCGGCGTTGCCGGGATGCAGGAACCCCAGCCAGCCCGGCAGGTCGTCCAGCGCACCGCTGGCCTCGGCCCCGAACAGGGTCAGGGCGATGATGCCCATGGTCTTCTGCGCATCGTTATGGCCATGCGCATAGCCCATGTAGGCAGCAGACAGGATCTGCGCCTTGCCGAAGAACTTGTTGACGAAGTTCGGCCGCGCCAGACGCCCGAGCCAGCCGCCGGCCCGCGACAGGCCGGCGATCAGCGCCCACAGCGCCACCATCACCAGTACGCCGAGCAGGAACCCGGCAAGCGGCGAGCTGATCATCGGCACCACGACCTTCCACAGGATGCCCTTGTTCTGGGTCCAGTCGCCGACGGTCTTAGACCAGATCAGCGCATCGAAGTCGTTGTGCGCCGCCGCCAGTGCCGCACCGATCAGGCCGCCGATCAGCGCGTGCGAGGACGATGACGGCAGGCCCTTCCACCAGGTGATCAGGTTCCAGACGATGCCGCCCAGCAGCGCGCACAGGATCACCTGCGAGGTGACCTGCACCACTTCGGTGTCGATCAGGCCGGAGGCGATGGTCTTGGCCACCGCGGTGCCCATCAGCGCGCCGATCAGGTTCATTCCTGCTGCCAGCATCACCGCCTGGCCCGGCGACAGCACCTTGGTCGCGACCACCGTGGCGATGGAATTGGCGGTGTCGTGGAAGCCGTTGATGAACTCGAAGACCAGCGCGGCGAAAATCACCACAAGAACAAGCGTCAACATGACGTCGGTCCCGTCAGCTGTTCTTGAGGACGATCTGGTACGTCACCACGCCGGCCTCGCGGCAGCGGTCGATGGCCTTTTCCAGGATCTCGAAGAACTCCTTGAGCAGGAACATCTGCAGGCTGTCGAGCTTGCCGGAATAGATCTCGCGGTACAGCTCCAGCATCAGCCGGTCGGCCTCGTTCTCGATCGAACGCAGCTTCTCGTTGAGCTTGGTCATGCGGTCCAGGTTCATCCGCTCGAGTTCGTCCACCATCTGCACCACCACTTCGGCGGCCTGCTCCAGCATCGCCGCGCGCGGCGCGAAGTCGATGTGGGCCAGGTGCTGGGTCGCCAGCGCATAGCGGTCGGCGAACTTCTCGATCTGCTTGGGGATCTTGTGCAGGGCCGAGCCCAGCGCCTCGATGTCCTCGCGCTCGATCGGGGTGATGTAGCTGTCCACCAGCGCCTGACTGATCTTCTCGGCGGCGGTGCGCTCGCGCAGGCGCGCCAGCTTGAAGGCGTCCAGCGCGGGCTGGCGGTCGCCCTCCCTCATCATCGCGTGCAGCGCCTTGGCGCTGTCATGGGCGGCGGTGGCCGCGTCGTCCAGCAGCGAATAGAACTGCGCGCCGGAGCCGAAAATGGTTTGCAGGGAGAACATGGGTGTGGCCCCGGGTCTGGAGTTGAGGTGAGGATGAAAAAACGGTTGCAAAGATAATGCGCAATTATGACGCCCGCATGACAGCTTGGCACTGACCTCCCCGCACCCGGGTTCCCCGCGGGCAGAGGACGGAGCCACCACCATGGCCTGTTATGATGCCCCCGCGCTCCGGCGCAGCCCATGGACGATCATCCTCCGCCGCCGTCATGTCTCTCCCCAGCCGCGCATCCTGCCGCGGCCGACGCGTCGTGCCCCGTCTGGCTTCCCCGCTCCACTCCCCCGCCCGCGCCCGGTAAAGCCCCGTGCTGGAACTGCTGATCGTCCTCGCCCTGATTCTGGTCAATGCCTTCTTCGCGCTGTCGGAGATGTCCGTGGTGACCTCGCGCAAAGGCCGACTCAAACAACTGGCCGGCAGCAGCCGGCGCGCCAGCAAGGCGCTCGAGCTGGCCGAACACCCGGAACACTTCCTGTCCACCGTGCAGGTGGGCATCACCCTGACCGGCATCCTCACCGGCATGTTCGGCGGCGATGCGATCGGCCGGATCATCGGCGAATGGCTGGCGGTCCGGGCGCCCTCCCTGGGCGAGCATGCCAGCACCCTCGGCACGGTCCTGGCGGTCGGCCTGATCACCTACTTCAGCATCGTGCTGGGCGAGTTGCTGCCAAAACGGCTGGCGCTGCTGGCACCGGAACGGCTGGCGACGCTGGTGGCGCTGCCGATGCACTGGCTGTCGCGGATGGCCAGCCCGGCGGTATGGCTGCTGAGCGCCACCGTGCGCGGCCTGCTGCGACTGCTCCGGGTCGACAGCAGCGATGGTTCGCAGGTCACCGAAGAGGAAATCCAGCTGCTGGTCAGCGAGGGCCATGAGCAGGGCGTGTTCGACCTGGACGAGCGCAACATGCTCAACCGGGTAATGCGCCTGGGCGACCGCACCGCCGACAGCCTGATGACCCCGCGCACGCGCATCGCCTGGCTGGACGTTTCCGCGTCGCTGACCGAAAACCTGGCGGCGATGCAGGAACACGAGTTCTCGCGCTACCCCGTCTACCGTGGCGACGACAGCGACGTGGCCGGCGTGCTGGAAGTGAAGACCCTGCTGGATGAGCTGGGCCGGCCGCAACCGGACCTGTTCCGCGACCTGCGCCCGGCGCTGTTCGTGTCCGAATCCACCCACGCGATGAAGCTGCTGGAGATCCTGCGCGAGGAACAGCAGTCGCTGGCCCTGGTGGTGGACGAATACGGTGACATCCAGGGCATGGTGACGGTCAGCGACATCGTCGACGCGGTGATCGGCAGGCTGAAGACCGCCAGCACGGGCGACGACGACGAGGAAGCCCTGGTGGTCACGCGCGACGACGGCTCGCTGCTGGTGGACGGCGGCCTGCACGTGGACGAGCTGCGCGAGCTGACCGGCGAGCGCCTGGCCGACGCGGATGAACTGGAATACCGCACCGCCGCGGGCCTGGTGATCGCACGCTTCGGCCGCATCCCGCACGTGGGCGAGCACATCCGGATCGGCCCGTGGCGGGTGGAGGTGGTGGACCTGGACGGCCCCCGCATCGACAAGCTGCTGCTGCAGCGCGAAGCCCAGCCCTCCCGCATCGAAGGCGACGGCTGAGGCGAAGCTCCCCGCCGGCAGCAGGCCGGCGACTCAGCCCAACTGCGCGACGAACTCCGGTCCACCCATCGGGTGGCCCAGCCAGTAGCCCTGCACCAGATCGCAGTCACGCTCGCGCAGCAGCTCGAACTGCCCTGCCCGCTCCACGCCTTCCGCCACCACGGTGACGCCCATCGAGTGCGCCATCGCTACGATCGCGCTGGTCAGGGCCAGGTCATCCGGGTCGCGCAGCAGGTCGGTGATGAAGCTGCGGTCGATCTTCAGGCCGTCGACCTGGACACGCCGCAGGTGGCTGAGACTGGAATAGCCGGTGCCGAAATCGTCGAGCCAGACCTTCACGCCAAGCTGGCGCAGCCGCCCCAGCAGCGCGGCGGCATTGGCCTCGTCGCTGATCACCGCGGTTTCGGTCAGCTCCAGGTGCAGCCGCTCCGGCGGCAGCCCGCTCTGCTGCAGCGCGCTGGCCACCTGCCTGAGCAGGTCGCCGCTGCGCAGCTGCCGGGCCGAGACGTTGACCGACACGAACGGCGCCTCGCCCGCCCCGTTCGGTACCGGCCAGCTGGCTGCCTCGTGGCAGGCATTGCGCAGCGCCAGCAGGCCGATCGCCTCGATCAGCCCGCTCTGTTCGGCCACGTCGATGAACACCGACGGGGCGATCGCCCCGTCCTCCGGATGGTTCCAGCGCAGCAGCGATTCCGCGCCGACCAGTACGCGGTCGCGGGTGCGGTAGATCGGCTGGTAGACCAGGGTCAGCTCGCCGCGCTCCCAGGCGCCGCGCAGGTCATGCTCCATCCGCACGCGCCGCTCGATCGCCTGGTCCATGGTGCGGCTGTAGAAGCGGTAGCAGTTCTTGCCCGCCATCTTGGCCTGGTACATCGCGATGTCGCCGTTTTTCATCAGCAGCGACGCGCTGCCGGCATCGTCCGGGAAGATCGCCACGCCCACCGAGGTGCCGAGTAGCACCTGCCGGCCATGCAGCAGCATCGGCTCGCTCAGCGACAGCACCAGCGCCTCGGCCAACCGGATCGCCTTGCCGCGCACGTCGCCATCGGGCTCCGGGCCGCCCGGCTGCAGCAGGATCACGAACTCGTCGCCGCCGAAGCGCGCCACCAGTGCGTCCGCATCCTGCACCGCCTGCACCGCACGCTCGATCCGCGCGGCCACCTGCAACAGCACCTCGTCGCCAGCCTCGTGGCCGAGGGTGTCGTTGACGCGCTTGAAATCATCGAGGTCGGCGAACAGCAGCGCCAGCTGGCAGCCGGTGCCCTGCTGTTCGCGCAGACGCTGCTCCAGCGATTCGCGGAACGCCAGCCGGTTCGACAGCCCGGTCAGCGCATCACTGTAGGCCACCCGGCGGATGTCGCGGTCGTGCCTGACCACGCTCTCGCGCATGCGCCCGAAGGTCCGTATCAGATCGCCCAGCTCGTCCTTGCGGCGGCTTTCCGGCACCGGCGAATCGAAGTCGCCGGCCTCGAACTGGCGGGCCGCATCGCCCAGCATCCGGATCGGCTTGACCAGCATCCGCTGCAGCACCCACGCACCGATCAGCGCCAGCGTGCCGAATCCGCAGCACAGCAGCAGCAGCCAGTTCAGGCTGCGCTGGTTGACGTCGTCGAAGCCGGCGCGCAGGCCGTCCAGGGCGCGCTCCTCGGCGCGCGCGGCGGTCGCCATCGAATAGCCGATGCGCACGCCGCCGAGACGCTCGTCGCCGATCGTGATCGGATAGGACACATCCAGCAGCTCGTCGGTCTGGCGCGTGTGCGGCCCCCTGGCGGCGACGATCTCCGCGGCAAGGCCGTCGTTCATCGGTTGGCCGAAAGCGGCGATGTCGCCGGAGCCGTCGTGCAGGATGCGGCCCTTCGGGTCGTAGACCAGCACGTAATCCACGTCGGGCGCCCGCAGCGCACTGCGGGTGAGGATGCCGATCGCATCGAGGTCGAAGTAGTACAGCGGGTTGGCAAGGGCATCGGCCAGCTGCCGTACCTGCGCCTCGCCCCCTGCCCGCATCTGCTCGGAAAGCAGCGAGTGGGTGCTCTGGCGCGCGATCCCGACGACTTCGCGCTGGCTGCTCTGCTGGCGGTTCCACAGCATCACCATCATCAGCACGACGATGCCCAGCACCACCAGGATCCCGACCTGGAAACGCAGCTGCAGGTTCAAGCCGGTGCGCTTCACTCGACCTCCGCGCGCACGCGTTGCACGCCGGTCGCCAGCCGCTCGAGCGCGCGCCGGTCGTCATCGCCGATCGGCACGAAACGGGCCGTGTCCATGAACCGCCGCAGCGCCTCGCTGGCGTCCGGGTCGTTGGCCGCTTCCATCAGGACCTCGCGCAGGCGCACCTCCACCCGCGGGTCCAGCCCGCGGCGCACCAGCATCAGCGCACGCGGCACGTCCTGAGTGCGCGCGATCAGCCGGAAATCCTGGGAAAACGCCGGCGGCATGCGCGCGGGATTGATCCAGTCCAGGTTGCTCAGCACGCCTGCGTCCACCATCCGCTTGTGGACCCAGGTGGCGATGTTCAGTTCGGTGCGGGCGAACACGTAACCCACCCGGTCCGCAGCCGGCTTGTCCATCGGCGACAGCAGCAGCTCCAGCGACTGGCCACCCTCCAGCAGCTGTGCCGCCGGCAGGAAATAGGCACTGGTGGACAGCGGGCTCTGGAAGGCCACGCTGCGGCCGGCGAGGTCCTGCAGCGACTGCACCGGGCTGTCGCGCCGCACGAAGAACAGGCTGTGGTAGCGGGTGGCGCCCTCGCGCTCGCTGATGAGGAACGAGCGGGCGACGCCGCGGTGTTCCAGCAGCGCGGCATTGCCTGCGGTTTCGTTGATCCAGTCCACCCGGCCGCGCCGCAGGTAGCTGGTCATCTGCTGCAGGTCCTTGGCCATCAGGATGCGGCCGCTGCGTATGCCCACCGACGCCATCCGGGGGATGACATAGTCGAGCAGCGGCTTGAGCTGGTCGTAATGCGCCTTGGGGTCATCGCTGACCCGTCCCAGCACCAGCACGCTGGCGTCGTCCGCGGTGGACGGACCCTGCGCCCGCGCAAACGGCGCACATGCCAGCAACAGGCACAGCAGCGCTGGCATCAGGCGGCGCATGGATGCAGGCAATTCCCCATTTCTTCCCGGCAACGAGGCTAACCGATTTTGCCGTCGTTTGAACCCTGCCCGGCCAAACGTGCCATTCGTTGGGCATCGGCCAGCACGCCGCGCAGCAGGCGGATCTCGGCGCTGTCGAGGTTGGCGCGCAGGTACAGCCTGCGCAGCTTGCGCATCGCAGACTCCGGGGCGCGCCCCTTGTGGAAGTCGATCTGGTCCAGCGTTTCGGCCAGCTGTCCGAACAGTCCTTCCAGTTCCGCATGCGAAGCGGCACCCTCGCCCGGCGGCGGCGTGCGGGCTTCAACGACCGCGCCGGCATCCCCCAGCAGCGCGCAGCGGAGCTCGTAACTCAGCACCTGCACCGCGGCGGCGAGGTTGAGCGAGCTGAACGCCGGGTCGGACGGGATGTGCACCGCCGCGTGGCAGAGCTGCAGTTCCTCGTTGTCGAGGCCGGTGCGTTCTCGCCCGAACACCAGCGCCACCGGCCCGCTGCCCGCGGCCAGCACCGCACGCCCGGCGGCATCGCGCGGATGCAGCGGCTCCAGCTGGATGCGCCGGCTGCGCGCGGTGGCGCCCAACACCCAGCGGCAATCGGCCACCGCCTCGGCCAGGCTGGCGAAGACCGGCGCGGCTTCCACCAGATCGTCCGCGCCGGCAGCCATGGCCTGGGTATCGCGGTCCGGCGCCTTCTCGGGCGCCACCAGCACCAGCTTCGACAGGCCCATGGTTTTCATCGCCCGGGCGGCGGAACCGATGTTGCCGGGGTGCTGGGTGCCGACGAGGACGATGCGCAGATTGTCGGCAAGCGCCGGGGTCGATGGTGCATTCATGTGCGAATGGTAAACTTTGCAACCCGGCCGCAGCGCCGGGATTTGCTCTTTTCCGCCGTCGCCCCCTCCACCTCACTCGATCGAGGCGCTTTCGCCATGCAAAAACCCGTCGTCAACGTCATGGTCAAGGCGGCCCGAGCGGCCGGGGGGGTGCTCCTGCGCAACATGAACCGGCTCGACGCGATCAACGTGATCGAGAAGGACCGCATGGATTACGCCAGCGAAGTGGACGAGCAGGCCGAGCAGGCGGTGGTCAAGGAACTGCGTCGCGCCTTCCCGGATGCCGGTTTCCTGGGCGAGGAAGGCGGTGCCCAAGGCCGCAAGGGCGGCGCGCTGTTCGTGATCGACCCGCTGGACGGCACCAGCAACTACCTGCACGGCTTCCCGCACTGGTGCGTATCGATCGCCATGGTCGAACAGGGCGAAGTGCAGCACGCGGTGATCTTCGACCCGCTCCGCAACGAGCTGTTCACCGCCAGCCGCGGCAGCGGCGCGGTGCTCAATGACCGCCGGATCCGCGTCTCCGAGCGCAAGGACCTCAGCGGCGCGATGCTGGCCACCGGCTTCGCCCCACGCGAGCGCGCCACCGCGCCGGCGCAGCTGGAGTGCGTGCGCGAACTGCTGCGCAGCGCAGAGGACATCCGCCGCACCGGTTCCGCCGCGCTGGACCTGGCGTACGTGGCCTGCGGCCGCAGCGACGGCTACTTCGAGGCTGGCGTGAAGCCCTGGGACATCGCCGCCGGCGTGCTGCTGGTGCGCGAGGCCGGTGGCCGCGTCAGCGATTTCAAAGGTGCACAGACCGGGCCGATGGACGCACGCGGCATCCATGGCCGCCAGCTGCTGGCCGGCAACCAGAAGCTCAGCCTCGAACTGCAGAAGGTGATCGTGCAGTCGGGCTACGCGGCCGCGTTCGGCTGATCCGGACCACCGCCGCCAACGGAAAAGGCCGCGCATCACTGCGCGGCCTTTTGCGTTGTGCTGCCACGTCCCGCCGAGGCGGGGACAGCAGGACTTTCACGGACGGCGCGCCAGCTCGGCGTGGTCCTTGGCCTTGGGCATCAGGTCCTGCTTGGTCACCCGCAGCGGCCCCATGGTCAGCAGCGCGCCCGAGATGAAGATCGAGGACAGGGTGCCGATCACGATGCCGATCATCTGCGACTCGGCCATGCCGCGCAGCGAATCGCCGCCGTAGATATACAGCGCCAGCGCCGTCAGGAAGGCGACGAACGACACGATCACGGTCCGCGACAGGGTCTGGTTGACCGACTTGTTCAGGATCTCCACCGGATCGGCGCGCAGGCTGCGGAAGTTCTCGCGCACGCGGTCGAATACCACGATGGTGTCGTTGATCGAGAAGCCCATCACCGACAGGATGCCCGCCAGCACGTTGAGGTCGAATTCGTGCCCGCTGATCGCGAACCAGCCGGCGCAGATGATCACGTCGTGCATGGTGCCGATGGTGGCGGCGATCGCGAACTTCTTCTCGAAGCGCAGCGAGATGTAGCCGAGGAAGCCGATGATCACGAACAGCACGGCATACATGCCGTTCAGGGCCAGGTCCTTGCCGACCTGGGCGCTGATCACCGAGCTGCTGCGCTTGCTGGCGGGATTGCCTTCCAGCGAGCCCGCCTTGGCCACCGCATCGCCGATGCTGCTGGCACGGTCGGCGCCACCTTCCTGGGTGCCCTCGGCCTGCAGGCGCACCAGCAGGTCGTTGCCGCTGCCGAAGTTCTGCACCTGCGCACCGCCGAAGCCGGCCGCGTCCAGCTGCTCGCGCACCCGGTCCACGTCCGGGGCCTTGTCGTAGCGCAGCTCGACGCCGATGCCGCCGGTGAAGTCCAGGGCGAAATTGAAGCCCTTGGTGACCATCGCGCCGATCGAGACCACCATCAGCAGCGCGGCGATCGACACCGACACCCAGCGCATCCGCATGAAGTCGATGTTGCTGTCGTAGGGGAACACATTGAACGGTTTCATTGGCGTGCTCCTTTAGATCGCGACCGACTTCAGCTTGCGCTTGCCGCCGTAGATCAGCGTGGCGATGCCGCGCGAGACCGACACCGCGGTATACGCCGAGGTGATGATGCCGAGCATGGTGGTCATGCCGAAGCCCTTCAGCGGGCCGCTGCCGAAGGCGAACATGGCCAGGCCGGCGAGGAAGGCGGTGACGTTGGCGTCGAGGATGGTGCCGGATGCGCGATCGTAGCCTTCGGCGATCGCCTTCTGCGGTGGCAAGCCCAGCCGCAGTTCCTCGCGGATGCGTTCGTTGATCAGCACGTTGGCGTCCACCGACATGCCCACGGTCAACGCGATGCCGGCGAGGCCCGGCAGGCTCATGGTGGCGCCGATCACCGACATCAGCGCGAACACCATCAGCAGGTTGATCAGCAGCGCAAGGCAGGTGATCAGGCCGAACATCCGGTAATAGATCAGGAAGAAGCCCAGCGCGAAGATGAAGGAGAAGCCCACCGCCTTCAGGCCGCGGTCGATGTTCTCCTTGCCCAGGCTCGGGCCGATGGTGCGCTCGTCGACGAAGTCCATCGGCGCCGCCAGCGCGCCGGCACGCAGCAGCAGGGCCAGGTCCGAGGCTTCCTTCATGCTTTCCAGGCCGGTGGTCTGGAACTCCTTGCCCAGCGTGCCCTGGATGGTCGCGACCGAGATGACCTGCTCGTTGGTGCGGGTGGTGTGCACCTCCTTGCCGTCGACGATCTTCACCTCGGGGATGCGCTCGATGTAGACCACCGCCATCGGCTTGCCGACGTGGGCGCTGGAGTAGTCGAACATGCGCTGGCCACCGACCGCGTTCAGGCGCACGCGCACCGCGGGGGTGCCGCTCTGCGAATCGAAGAACGAAGACGCGCTCTGCAGCTGCTCGCCGGAGGCGATCACCCGCTTGTTCAGCAGCACCGGCAGCGGCTTGCCGTCCGGGCCGATTTCCTTGCGGGCATAGACGCGCGCCTCGGGCGGCACGTTGCCGGTGTCGCGCGCCTCGACGGCATTGCCCTCGACCACGCCGCGGTATTCCAGGGTCGCGGTGGCGCCGAGGATGCGCTTGGCCTGCGCGGTGTCCTGCACGCCGGGCAGCTGCACCGCCACGCGGTCGGCACCCTGGCGCTGGATGATCGGCTCGGCCACGCCCAGTTCGTTGATGCGGTTGCTGAGGGTGCCGATGTTCTGCTGCACCGCGTCGGTCAGGATCTTGTCGAGCTCGGCCTCGGGGATGCGCACGCTCAGCGTCTCGCCCTCCCCCTCGATCTGGTAGGTCGGCATGTCGCGGCCGATCAGGCGGCGCGCCTCGGCCAGGTTCTGGCCCGCGCCGAGCTTGGCGACCACCGTGCCGCCGGCGGTCGGCTCCACCGAGATGTAGCGGATGCGGTTGTCGCGCAGCAGGCTGCGGATGTCCTCCGCGGTCGCCTCGAAGCGCTTGGTCAACGCCGCCTGGCGGTCCACCTGCATCAGGAAGTAGACGCCACCACGCAGGTCCAGGCCCAGGAACATCGGCTTGGCGCCGATCTTCTGCATCCAGGCCGGCACGGTGGATGCCTGGTTCAGCGCGACCACATAGCCGCTGCCCAGTTCTTCCCGGACGATATCGGCCACCCGGGTCTGGTCGTCGTCGGTGGCGGTGCGCACCAGCAGGTTGCCGTCCTTGTCGATCTCGCTGCCGATGACCGTGACCGAGGCCTGCTTCAGCAGGACGTCGACCCGCTGCTTCAGCGCTTCGTCCACCTTCGCACCGCGGTTGGCGGTGATCTGCACGGCGGGATCCTGCGGGAACGCGTTCGGCACCGCGTACAGCACGCTGAGCGCCAGCGTCAGCAGGATCAACAGGTATTTCAGGCGGGAATATTCGAGCATCGCGGCACCCCACGCACGCCCGCGGGGGCGCACGCCTTTTGCGGCTGGGAATGGATCAGGCGGACTTCAGCGTGCCCTTGGGCAGGACGCTGGCGATGGCGCCCTTCTGCACGCGCAGCTGCACGCCACTGGCGACTTCCACGGTGATGAACGCATCGCTCAGGCCGACCACGGTGCCGGCGATGCCGCCGCTGGTGATCACCTCGTCGCCCTTGGCCAGCTTGTCCAGCATCGCCTTGTGTTCCTTCTGCCGCTTCATCTGCGGGCGGATCATCAGGAAGTACATGATCGCGATCAGGATGACCGGGAACAGGAGGGTGGACATCATGCTCGGGGCGGCAGGCGCACCGGCGGCCTGGGCATGGGCAACGGGAATCAGGAAATCGAGCGGGTTCATCGGGAATCCGTGGTCAGCGAAAACGAAAGGGCTGGCCGAGGCCAGCCGGGGATTATGCCATGTCCGGGCCTACCCCTCCCCTGCCGGAAGGACCGGCCGGGAGGCGCATTGTCGGGTCGATGGCCGCCCCCCGCGCGAAGCGGATGCGTGGTGTCAGCCACGACGGGCCGCGTAGAAGGACTCGCGGAAGTCGGCGAAAGTTCCCGCCGCGATCGCCTCGCGCATCTGCGCCATCAGCCGCTGGTAGTAGCGCAGGTTGTGCAGCGTACCCAGCACCGGCCCCAGCATCTCGTTGCAGCGGTCGAGGTGGCGCAGGTAGCTGCGGCTGAAGCCGCCGGCGCAGGCCACGCAGTCGCAGCCTTCCTCGATCGGCCGCAGGTCGTGCTCGTACTGGCTGTTGCGCACGCGCACCACACCGGTCGAGGTGAAGAAGTGGCCGTTGCGGGCGTTGCGGGTCGGCATCACGCAGTCGAACATGTCGATGCCGCGCGCCACCGCCTCCACCAGGTCTTCCGGCCGGCCCACGCCCATCAGATAGCGCGGGCGGTCCTGCGGCAGCTGCGGGCAGGTGTGGTCGAGCATGGCGTTGCGCTCGTCCTCGCTCTCGCCCACTGCCAGCCCGCCCACGGCGTAGCCGTCGAAGCCGATCTGCTGCAGGCCCTCCGCCGACAGCGTGCGCAGGTCATGGTGCACGCCGCCCTGGACGATGCCGAACAGCGCCGCGTCGTTGCCTTCGTGCGCCTTCTTGGAGCGTTCGGCCCAGCGCAGCGACAGCTCCATCGACTTCTCGACCACCCGGCGGTGCACCGGCTGGCCGTGCTTGTCGTTCACCGGCGGGCACTCGTCGAAGATCATCACGATGTCGCTGCCCAGCACCTTCTGGATGTGCATGGACTCCTCGGGGCCGAGGAAGACCTTGCGGCCGTCGGTGGGGGCGGCGAAGGTGACGCCGGCCTCGGTGATCTTGCGGCGGTGCGCAAGCGAGAACACCTGGAAACCGCCGGAGTCGGTGAGGATCGGCCCGTCCCAGCGGGCGAAGCCATGCAGACCGCCGTGCGCCTCGATCACCTCCAGCCCCGGCCGCAGGAACAGGTGGAAGGTGTTGCCGAGGATGATCTGCGCGCCGAGGTCGCGCACCTGCTGCGGCAGCACGCCCTTGACCGAACCGTAGGTACCCACGGGCATGAATGCCGGCGTCTCGATGACGCCGCGCGGGAAGGTGATGCGGCCGCGTCGGGCGGTGCCATCGGTGCCGAGCAGCTGGAAGGTCATGCGGCTCATGCGCGGCTCCTCATGTGACTGACTCCTGCGGCCACAGCAGCATGGCATCGCCGTAGCTGAAGAAGCGGTAGCGCTGGCGCACCGCGTGTTCGTAGGCGGCGAACATCCGCTGCTTGCCGGCGAACGCCGACACCAGCATCAGCAGGGTCGATTCGGGCAGGTGGAAATTCGTCATCAGCGCGTCGATGCTGCGGATCTTGTAGCCGGGGAAGATGAAGATGCTGGTATCGCCGGCGAACGGCAAAAGCTCGCCATCGACCATCGCGCTCTCCAGCGCGCGCACCACCGTGGTGCCCACGGCGATCACCCGTCCGCCGGCGGCGCGCGTCCGCCGCACCTTGGCGACAAGTTCCGCGCCGACGTTGATCCATTCGCTGTGCATGCGGTGGTTGTGCACGTCGTCCACCCGCACCGGCTGGAAGGTGCCGGCACCGACGTGCAGGGTCACGTGGCCGAACTCGATCCCGCGCGCGCGCAGCGCGTCCAGCAACGCCTCGTCGAAATGCAGGCCGGCGGTGGGCGCAGCCACGGCGCCGGTTTCGCGCGCGAACACGGTCTGGTAGCGCTCGGCGTCGGCCGCATCCGGGCGGCGTTCAATGTAGGGAGGCAGCGGCAGCTGACCGGCGTGTTGCAGCCATGCCTCCAGCGGGCCATCGACATGGAAGCGCAACCGCCAGAAACCGTCATCGAGGCGCGCCAGCACCTCCGCCTCGCCGCCCGCATCCAGCGCGACCCGGCTGCCGACCTGCGGCGGCTTGCTCACGCCCAGCTGCACTCGCGCCTCATTGTTCGGCAGCAAGCGCTCGATCAGGATCTCCACCCGCCCACCGGTGGCCTTGGCGCCGAACAGCCGCGCCGGGATCACCCGGGTGTCGTTGAACACCAACAGGTCGCCCGGCTGCAGCAGCGACGGCAGGTCGCGCACGTGCAGGTCGGCGAAGGGGGCGTCGCCCGGCGGCACGTGCAGCAGGCGGCTGGCCGAACGCTCCGGCAGCGGCGCCTGAGCGATCAGCTCTTGCGGCAGGTCGTAATGGAAGTCGGAGGTTTTCAAAGGCGCGGGCGCGGCGAGGAAACCGCGCATTGTAAGCCGCGTCAGCGTTCGAACTTGGTCGACAGGATGATCGAGGTATTGGTGCGCTCCACCCCGTCGATGACGCCGATGCGGTCGGTCAGCACGTCCATCTCGCCCACCGTGGACGTCACCGCCAGCGCGATCAGGTCGTTGTCGCCGCTGATCGAATACAGCACCCGCACCTCGTGCATGGCCTGCAGCGCCTTCACCACCGCGGTCATCTGCTTCGGCCGCAGGGTGATGAGGATGTGCGCGCGGATGCGGCTGCGCTCCAGCTCGTCGTCCACCCGCACGGTGTAGCCGCGGATCACGCCCTGCTGCTCCAGCCTGGCGATGCGGTTCTGCACCGTGGTGCGCGACAGCCCCAGCCGGCGGGCGATGTCGGCGGTGGCGGCGCGGGCGTCCTCGCGGAGCAGGGACAGCAGCTGTTCGTCGGCGGGAGAAATTCGCATATCGCCGGATGATAACGTCGATCCGCCCAATTTGCTCGGCGGACAAGGCGAATCCACCCTACCGAACGACGCCAATCCCGCGATAATGTGGGTTTCGCCAGCCGCGGCCCCGCGGACCGGCCCAGGACGGAGACCCCTTATGAGCCTGATCGACACCCTCGCCCCCCTGCGCGCCCATGGCAAGGTCCGCACCATCGGCCTGGACGACGCCGTCATCCTCGACTTCGCCGCGCGCGACCCGCAGCTGGGCGAGGCCATCGCCGCCGCGGTCGAAGAGTACGCGCGGATCCGCGACGAGTTCCCCGAGCTGCTGGCGCTGGACGAGAACGCCCAGGCCGCGCAGGTGCAGGCCGACTTCGTCAACTTCTACGCTGCCGACGCCGCCAACCCCTACGTGGCGCTGACCGCGCGCGGCCCATGGATCGTCACCCTGAAGGGCGCGGTGCTGTACGACACCGGCGGCTACGGCATGCTGGGCCTGGGCCATGCGCCGAAGGCGGTGCTGGACGCGATGGCCAAGCCGCAGGCGATGGCCAACATCATGACCCCCAGCGTCTCGCAGCTGCGCTTTACCCGCGCCATGCGCCGGGAGATCGGCCAGACCCGCGGCGGCTGCCCTTATACCGCCTTCATGTGCCTGAACTCCGGCTCCGAATCGGTATCGCTGGCCTCGCGCATCGTCGACACCAACGCCAAGACCCAGACCGACGCCGGCGCACGCCACGCCGGCAAGGCGATCAAGCGGCTGGTGGTGAAGGGCGCCTTCCACGGCCGCACCGAGCGCCCGGCGCTGTATTCCGACTCCAGCCGCAAGACCTACCTGCAGCACCTGGCCAGCTTCCGCGGCGAGGATTCGGTGCTGACCGTGGCGCCGTACGACAAGGACGCGCTGCGCAAGATCTTCGCCGAGGCCGATGCCAACGGCTGGTTCATCGAGGCGATGTTCCTCGAGCCGGTCATGGGCGAAGGCGATCCCGGCCGCAGCGTGCCGGTGGACTTCTACAACCTGGCCCGCGAACTGACCCGCGCCCACGGCGGCCTGCTGCTGGTCGACTCGATCCAGGCCGGCCTGCGTGCCACCGGCTACCTGTCGATCGTGGACTACCCCGGCTTCGAGCAGGTCGAGGCGCCGGACATGGAAACCTATTCCAAGGCGCTCAACGCCGGCCAGTACCCGCTGTCGGTGCTGGCGGTCAGCGCGGCCGCGGCGGACATCTACAAGCGCGGCCTGTACGGCAACACCATGACTGCCAACCCGCGCGCGCTGGACGTGGCCTGCACCGTGCTGGCCTCGCTCACGCCGGAGCTGCGCAGCAACATCCAGCAGCGCGGCCGCGACGCCGTGGCCATGCTGGAAGCGCTGCAGGCCGAACTGGGCGGCCCGATCACCAAGGTGCAGGGCACCGGCCTGCTGTTCTCCTGCGAGCTGACCAAGCAATTCAAGGGCTACGGCGCCGGCTCCACTGAGGAATGGATGCGCGAACACGGCATCGGCGTGATCCATGGCGGCGAAAACTCGCTGCGCTTCACTCCGCAGTTCGCGGTCACCAGGGAAGAGCTGGAACTGGTGGTCAACGTGGTCAAGCGCGCGCTGCTGGAAGGCCCGCGGGTGTCCCAGGCCGCGGCGGCCTGAACCGGCGTCGGCGACGTCGCAATGCAACGGGGCGGCCATTGGCCGCCCCGTTCGTTTGTGCGTCCCGGACAGCCCGCGTTGGCGCCGCATGGCGCCAGCAGGCGTCACTTGCCGAGGTAGCGCTGCAGCGCTTCCGCCGCGATCCGCCGCGCCTCGGCGGCATCGCCCCAGCCATGCAGCTCGACCGTCTTGCTGCCCGCCGGCAACTGCTTGTAGACGCGGAAGAATGCCTCGATGCGATCGATTTCGGCCTTCGGCAGGTCGGCCAGGTCGCGGATGCCGGCGTAGCTGGCGTCCACCTTGTCCACCGGCACACCGATGATCTTCTCGTCAGCCTCACCGCCGTCCACCATCCGCAGCACCCCGACCGGGCGGAAGCGGATCACCGCGCCCGGATGCAGCGGCGCCCGGGTGAGCACCAGCGCGTCCAGCGGATCGCCGTCGCCGGCCAGGGTGCGCGGCATCGAGCCATAGTTCGCGGGATAGGCCATCGGCATGGCAAGGAAACGGTCGACGTGGAGCAGTCCGTCCTCGCCGATCTCGTACTTGGTGAAGCTGCCGGCCGGGATCTCCACCGCCAGCAGCAGCTCGTCCGGCGCCTTCGCCGCCTGGACGGCATGGAACGGATGCACCCATCCGGGCTGCGCCGCGCCTGCCGCCAGCGGCAGAGCCAGCAGGAGGGTCAATTTCAAGACATGGATCGCGCGCATCGGCGGCTTACTCCCAGCATCGGTCGGTGCGGCCACCCAGGGTGGCGTCGCGGTGGCTGCAGTCGCGCAGGCCGATGCGGCCTTGGTGGATCTCGCGCAGGGTCTTGCGGCCATCCGCGGCGCGGGTGATTTCGAAGTCGTCATACAGGCGGCCGGTGGCGGTGCGGGCCTGGTAGCGCAGGTGCGTGCCGTCGATGCGCAACACCTGGAACAGCTGGGTATCCTCGGCGGTCGGATCCATCGTACGTCTGGCCTCGTCCGACAGCCGGTACTGCTTCGGTCCCGACACGCTGACGATGTACTGCGGCAGCGACTGTCCGGCACGATCGCCGGAACGCCGGCCATAGGTGTGGTCATGCCCCTGCAGGACCAGGTCCACGCCGTGGCGTTCGATGACCGGTTGCAGCGCCGACCTGATCACACCGCTGGCTTCGCGTCCGCGCGGGGAATAGACCGGCTGGTGGATCAACACGATGCTCCACGGATTCGGGTTGCCCGCC
>Ga0209941_1000839_pt1 | contig 28147 bp, 33 predicted proteins | sample ThiBiot_300_plan_FD_183945 | JGI IMG/M metagenome (GOLD analysis project Ga0209941, IMG submission 183945) | Wastewater bioreactor microbial communities from Cape Town, South Africa - Thiocy_solids_1 (SPAdes) | ecosystem: Engineered > Bioremediation > Thiocyanate > Unclassified | place: South... | reverse complement strand
GTGAGAGTACGGGCCTCGCCCAGACGAACCAGGCGAACGCAGATTGAGGTTTGCATCACAGTCTCCTTGGTCGGCCGCAGGATTGCGGCCTCTCCATGGACGGCCGCCCGCGACGCCGTGGCAAACTATATCTCGGTATATTCAGCGACCCGGCTTGGGGCGCGCGCGCCGAAGTTGTTCCTCCGCAGCCTTGAGCCAGTCGACCTCCTCGCTGCCAGCGCTCTTGTCGACCAGTTCGCGCACCAGGGCGTTCACCGCGTTGACAATCGTGCGGACATCCAGAGTAGCGAGCTTGTCACCCGACTGCTGGTTCAACTGCTGCATGCCCATCATCACAATGCTCATGAGCTTGTTAGAACTGCAGCGGAGCGCAAAATCAGGTGTCCCGATCGACAGCGACGCGAAGATGGCGTCGGGATCGGCATTCACGAAATAGCAAAAGCGGTAAATGTAATCGACATTCAGGCGGCTTCGCCCTGCCTCGAAATCTTGATAGGTGCGCAAGACGAGGTTCATTCCGGCGGCCGTCTCCGATGAGGAAAGGCCGCGCAGGCGTCGAATACCGCGGATCGTAGCCGAGAGCACCGCGCTGTCGCTTTCAAGCTCCGATTGGTCCGGTGGCGTCATTTCACAACCTCCCCGCGACAGGTGTGAGCGGCTAATGCCGTTCAATCAACAGAAGTCAGCGTTTCTGGACGCGCTAAGAGAGCCTCGCGCGAAAAAGTCGCGCGCCCGCGCGGGCTTTTCATCCGGGCGCGAACATATGTCGCATTCAGCCCCCCGTCGCTTTCAACTGAGGCAAGAAGTCTTGAATCTGATGATTCGAAGCAACGGAGTCATCGGATGGCGCGCAATCGCGATCCTTTCGCCAGCGCCTTGCGCACGCTCAGGGAGCGCGCGATCGCCGGCGCCTTCTCGCCCGGCAAGCCCATCATCATTCTCGATGAAGCCCAATCCCTCGGACTGTCCACGACACCCATTCGCGAAGCTCTGGCCTGGCTCGGGGGAGAGGGCCTGATCGAGCGCGCGCCCGCCGGCGGCTATGCCGGACTAAGTCTCGACCCTGCCGGCCTGGCCGGCCGATACAGGTTGCGGCTCCACTGTCTGGAAAAGGGGTTGGAGGGCGCCGTGCCTGGCATCAACGTCACGCCCCATGCGGACCCGACGCGGCTCTTTCGCCATATCGTCGCCGCCGCGGCAGATCCCGCTTTGGTGGCCGTCTATGATCGCGTCCAGGCGACGATTGAACGGTTCGCACGGGCGGAAGCGCGCTTGCTCGGCGACATGCCGTCAGCCCTGGAAACCGTCGCCGACCTGCTGGCCAACGGACAGGAGCCGCAAGCGGCGGAGCGGCTTCGCGACTTTCACGAGCGGCGCATCAGCGCCGCCCCCCTGTTGACCGAGGCGGAACAGGTTCAGGCGGGCGCCGGGTGAAACCGGGATCGGCCCCGAGGCTGGACCTCACCTCCCTGAGGTGGTCCCTCGCCGTGGCCAGCGCAGGCGGCTTTCGTAAGGCGGCTGACGCCCTCGGCGTCGAACAGTCCGCCCTCAGCCGGCGCGTCAGGGGGCTGGAGGACGAAATCGGCGTCTCCCTGTTTCATCGCAATCCGGGCGGCGCGACCCCCACCTTTGCAGGCGTCTCCTTCATCAGGGGCGTGGAGCACGCGCTCGACCTGCTGGGCGATACGGTCACTGAGGCCCGCGAGGCGGGCGAAGGTCGCCTGGGCCGGCTGAAGATCGGCCTGACCCCGTCCTTCCTTTCCGAAGCCCTGTTCGGACTTCTGCACCGATTTCGGGGCGCCCACCCCCACGTCCAGATCGAGATGGTGTCCGGCGAGGCGAGCGATCACCTCTCGGCCGTTGCGGATCGCAGACTGGACATCGCCGTCCTGCCCGGAGGCATGACCGTCACCGGCCTCGACGTATCCGAACTCTGGCGCGAGACGCTCCATGTCGTTCTTCCCGCAAGCCATCCGCTCGCTCTGGAACAGACGGTCGATCTGCAGTCCCTCAACGGCGACCCGTTACTGATCAGCGAAGGGGATCTCGGCGCCGATGTACTCGCCCAGACCCGCCTGCCCGCATCGGTCAGGCTCAAAACCGTGAGTGCAGGCCTCCCGATCGTGCTGGCTCAGGTTGAACTGGGTCTGGGCCTTGCGCTCATCACCGCGGGCGCCCTTGACCATGCAGGCCTGCCGGGCAGTCTGGTCCACCGACCGCTCCACGCCGGCGAAGGTTTGAGCGTCAGCTTCGCCGCAGCCTGGTATCACCAGAACGATAATCCGGCGCTGCGCCGCTTTGTGAGTTCAGCACGAGCCTTGCGTTGAACTCGAGCGAAACGGCGCCTGGCGCCGATCTAGCGGGCGACCTGCTGGCGTGTTTTTGCTGCGACGAATGATCGGTCGGTCGCCATGAACCGGTTCAGCTTGGGCCCAATCAGTTGCGCTGGAGCATAGGCTCGCTCTCTGTCGCCTGACAGGACCTCGGCATAGAGAACCAGGTCGCGGTGGATATCTGCGGGCAGTTCAATCGTCATCTTGACTGGCGTGTCGTCCTGCAGGCCGGCGAGCTTGAGCGCGGACATGGATCACTCTCCATAGGGTTGAAGATCGAGGTCGTGGGTAAGGATGATCCGAAAGGCGAAACCCGGTCGGATGGTCAGCCTTGGCGGAATGGAGAGCCCGCGCTCGACCAGGCCTCGCCCCAGAGCGTCCACGCCGTCGCTCGTTCCGTCGCGGATCGCCCGCGCGAGCCGATCGGCCTCATCCACCTCCACCGCCGCGCTGCTGACAGCCAGCAGCGTCGTCAGCGCCGCCGATCTCAACCGCTCCCCCCAGCGCTGGTCCGTGCGATCCTCCAAGCCCGCATAGCCCTGGGGATCCGACGCCATCTGATCTTCGAGAAGGATCGATCGCCCGCTCGGAAGGATGATGCGGGTCCACACCACCTGCATTCGTGACTGGCCCTGGGCGACCTGAGCCGTGTGTGTGCCGATCAGCCGCGAGCCCTTGGGTACAAGCAGCGTGCGACCGGTCCGCGTATCATGGACGTCGGCCGTGATCTGACCGAGCACCGGACCGGCAAGGTCGGACCGGATACCTGTCACCAGGCTGGCTTCGATGACGGCGCCGGCGAGCAGGGTCCCGCCCGAGGTCGCGGCGGATGCGGCAGCGGCATGGCCTCCCGCAAGCAGTCCGGTCGAAACCGGCAGGCCTTCAGAGACGGGCGCGCCGCTCTGGATCAAGAGCAGCTTGGATGTGCGGGCCGCATCCGCTTCGGCGCGACGACGCTCGAGTTCAGCCTGGCGGGCGTCTGCCTCGCGCGATTGCGAGCCCGGTCCAGCAGGCGAACCGACAGGGGCCGCCTCGGCCTCTGCGGCGTTGCGCGCATTGAGAATGGGCCTGCCGAGATCACCCGGAAGCGGCGGCCCCAGTCGGGGCGCCGCGTAGTCGCCGGGGAGCGCGCGCACCGCGTCGGGCGGCGGCGCGGACGACCGCGTCAACTCAACCGTCGGTGCGTCCGGGGCCGGCTTCAGCAGGCCGACGCCGGCAGCAGCGGCGACCACGAGGGCCAGTCCGGCGACGCCGCCCATCGCCACCTTGCGCGACAGGCGAAGGGGTCTGGGCGGGTCGGCCCGGAGGCGCATCGCCTTGACCGCAGGATCCTCGCCGCCAGTCGTATCGCTCATCGACCTGCCCTCCTCTTTTCGATCCGCACGGTCTGCGTACGCCGCCCCGAGACGAGGCGAAGCTCTGCGACATCGAACAGACGATCGACGATCAGCCGGCGACCCAGGACGCGGTAGTTCACCAGAGAGGCGCCGCCGTCAGGATCGAGCAGGAACAGGGGCGGCAGCGTCGCCTGATCGATCGCGGCGTCAAATTCCAGAATGACCTGGCGGCCGTCGTCGAACACTCGGACCGGCCGCCAGGCGGTCCGGGCGCCGGAGATCCGATAGCTGAAGTTGAGATCTTCCAGCCTCATCCTTGGCTCGGCGTCACGCTCCGCCTGCCGCGCCGCCTGGGCTTCGAGCGCCATCAGCTCGTCCTGAGGATAGCGCCAGGACACCCCCGCCATATAGGCCGAGGCCTGGGCGTTGAGCTCCAGATGGTAGGTCCGTCGATCCGTATTAATGATGAGATTGGTCTTCAGGTCGTTCCGGGTGGGCTTTACGAGGATGTGGATCCGTCGCGTTTCGCCCGCGCCGCTCTCTGTCTGGCCGATGATCCAGCGCACCGTGTCCCCAGCCGCCACAGGCCCCTGACCGGAAAGGGCTTCGCCAGGCTGGAGGGCGATGTCGGTGACGTGCCCCGGCGCGCCGTAGACCTGGAAAAGGGCGCCGGCTTCATAGGCGTAGACCTGGGTGGCGTTCAGATAGTTTTCGCCTAAGGGCTGCACGCGCGCGGCGGCGTTGGCGGCGGCGATGCGCGAAGCTGGAGGCGGCGCGTCCTGCATCGCGCGCTGAGGGTTTGAGGCCAGGCCGGCGCCGGGCGCTGCGGCAAGGCAGAGCGCCAGGACGGCGCTAGAGGGCATGAGGCGGCGCATCAGTCGATCTCCTTTGACCAGTTGAAGGCGTGGACCAGGACGCCGAGAGGATTCTTCCTCAGATCATCGGCCGTCCTCGGCGGCTGGACCGTCACCGTCAGGATCGCGGTCCACCGCTCAGTCGTTGCGAGACGGCCATCGACAAAGCGCCGCTCGGTCCAGGCGACACGGAAGGAGGATGGCGAGGCGCGGATGATGCTGGAGACCTCGATACCCACCTGGATGCGCCCGACGTCGGCGAACGGATCATTCGTGCGGGCGAAGTCCGACAGGGCGGCGGCGCCCTGATCCGTCGTGTAGTCGTAGGCGCGCAGCCAATTGTTCCGCACCACGACAGGATCGGCGGAGATACCGCGCACCTGTTCGACGAACCGGCCGAGATGCCAGGCGATCTGCGCGTCGCTTGGCGTATAGTTCGCCTGGGCTGGCGCGACCGCGAGCGGCTCGCCATGTTGGTCCACCTCGACGATCCAGGGCGTGACCACGCCTCGCGCGGACTGAACGACGAGTCCGGCGGCCAAGCCGCCGGAAAGACCCAGCGCCAGCAGGGCGGCGAGCCGCCAGTTGCGCGCCTGGACGCGGGCGGACCCGATCCGGTCGTCCCATACCTGGGCGGCCCGCTGATAGGGCGTTTCCGGCGTCGGCGAACGCCCATAGTGGCCGCCGGGACGTTTGAAGGGGTTCATGAACGGTCCTCGCTGACAGAAACGGATGCGGAGCCCCCGTGGTGGTCGCCCGACCGGACCGCATGAACGGCAGTGGCGACGCCGTGGGCGACGGCCTGTCGGCGCTCCATCTCCCTGGCCCATCGGGGCTTGCCCTCCCTGGACCCGCCAGCCCCTTCAGGCTTTTCGGGCCCTCCGCGAGACGATGAAGCCGGCGCGGGTTGAGACTCTGAACCTGCCGGAGCAGAGGCGCTTTCCGCTCCTGGCGCAGCTTCCGTCCCGGGGGAGGCAGACGACCGATCCGGGGGCGAGGATCCCCCCGACGGCGGGGATGCTCCACCGCCACCGCCACCGCCACCGCCACCGCCACCGCTGCCGCTGCCGCCACTACCATTGCCGTTGCCGGAGCCTCCGCCCGGACCGCGTCCGCCGGGAGATCCGCTTCCCGCGCCCGCGGCGCCGGAGGCTGCGGAGCCCGAGCGGGCAGCCGCCACGGCTGTGCCCGCTCGCCCCGCGAGCCCCGCTCCCGCGCTGGCAGCCATTCGAGCGCCTGCTGCGCCGGCCATGGCGACCCCGCCCACGGCGAGACCTGTTCCGATCGCTGCGCCTGCGCTGAGCTGGGGCGCGCCTGAGATCAACCCCGATGCGATGCCAGGACCGAAGATCGCCAGTCCGGCCAGACTGAGCGCGGCCAGGGTGGTCGCCAGAGCATCTTCCAGGGCGGGAGGCCGGCCGGCGAAGTCGCTGACGAAGGTATCGAACATGGTCGAGCCAATGCCGACGATCACCGCCAGGACGAGGACCTTCACTCCGGAGGCCACGACATTGCCGAGGACGCGTTCGGCCAGGAAGGCGGTCCTGCCGAACAGGCCGAAGGGAATGAGGACGAAACCCGCGAGGCTGGTCAGCTTGAACTCGATCAGGGTCACGAAGAGCTGGACCGCCATGATGAAGAAGGCGATCAGAACGATCAGGAAGGCGACCATCAGGATGGCGATCTGGACGAAGTTTTCGAAGAAGCCCGGGAAGCCTGACATCTCAGCTGCGGCCTTGAGCATCGGCCGTCCGGCGTCGATGCCAGCCTGGGCCAGCTTGCCCGGCCGCAGGAAGTCCTCGCTCGACAGATTGGAACCGGACGCCTTCAGGCCCAGGCCGGCGAAGCTGGCGAAGACGATCTCCGAGAGCCTCTGAAAATTGCCGATCAGGAAGGCGAAGAAGCCCACAAACAGGGTCTTCTTGACCAGCCGGGCGAGGATGTCGTCCGACGGTCCCCAGGCCCAGAACAGCGCCGCCAGGGTGACGTCGATGACGATCAGGGTCGTCGCGACGAAGGCGACCTCTCCGCCCAGCAGGCCGAAGCCGCTGTCGATGTAGCGACTGAAGACCTCGAAGAAGCGGTCGATGACGCCGGTGTCGTTCATGACGGGTCACCCCCGCCGAAGAAGCGTCGACGGCTTTCCGCCCAGGCCGCATGACAATCCGGGTCGGCGCCGCCGGCTTCGCCGAGACTGCGGCATCGGGCGAGTTCCGCCGACGCCGCGTTCGACACGGGTTTCGCCGCCGGGATCGGCGCCGGCGCGCCGGGGCTCGCCAGGACAGCTGCGCCAATGGCGCCGATCGCGATGATGACGGCGGCGACGCCCAGAGGGTCGCGACGAAACAGGTCCCTCATTGATCCGGTTCGCCCATGAAGCGTCGGAAGCGCGCCTGCGCATCCGCGCGGGCGGCGGTCCGATCAGCGGCTTCGAGCGCGTCCGCCCGCCCCTGGGCGGCGAGAAGCGCGGCAAGCTCCACCAGTTGGCTCGACTGCAAGGCCAGCAACTGGTTGCCGGCCTGGGCCGCCTGCAGGGCGCCGGCGGCGCTCTGGCTGGCGCCGACCAGGCGGTCCATTTCCTGCCGCGTCGCGCCCAGGCCCTGGACCACGCCCGCCTGGACCCGCATCGCGTCCTCGAAACCTGCGACCGACGACCGCCAGCGCTCGCGAGCGCGCGCGACCAGATCCCCTTCTGACGCCGACATGGGGACGGCGCCGTAGCGGCTGTCGAAAGCCGCCTCGATCTCGCGCACGTCATAGGCCAGCGCCTGGGCCTCCGCGAGAAGGCCGCGGGTCCTATCGACTTGCGCCTGCAGGGTCTGGAGCGACGAGTACGGGAGGCTCGTCAGGTTCCGCGCCTGGTTCATGAGAGCGGCGGCTTCATTCTGGAGCGACTGGATCTGGTTGTTGATCTGCTCCAGGGCGCGGGCGGCCTGGATGACGTTCTGGACGTGGTTGGTCGGATCATGAACGACCACCTGGGCCTGGACCGGGAGGTCGCCGCAGAGGAGGACGGCGGCGGCCACAGCGGCAGGAAGGCCGGCCGACAAGGCCATAGGCGAACGCAGGCGTTTCATGACGGGTCTCCGGGTGGTTGTTGGGGAGGGGCTGTCGCAAGTAGGTCTGCGGCCCAGGGCAGGCCGCGATGGCGCAGCCAGGCCGCGCCGAAACTCGCGGGGCCGGCCTGGTCGAGAACCGCCCGGATGGACGCCTGATCCGTCGCCGATGAGGCGGCGCAGAAGGCCAGAGCGACCGGACCGAGGCCGAGTTCGAACAGGCGGTCGCCGGCACGCGACTGGCAGTAGTAGTCTCGCTTCGGCGTCGCCTGGGCGAGGATGTCGATCTGGCGATCGTTCAATCCGAAGCGGCGGTAGACGGCGGCGATCTGCGGCTCGCGGGCGCGGGCGTTCGGCAGGAAGAGACGGGTATGGCAGCTCTCGATGATCGCTGCGGCGATCGCGCTGTTGTCGATGTCGGCAAGCGACTGGGTGGCGAAGACTACCGAGGCGTTCTTCTTGCGCAGGGTCTTCAGCCATTCGCGCAACTGGGCGCCGAAGCCGGTATCGTCGAGGGCGATCCAGCCCTCATCGACGATGATCAGGGTCGGTCGTCCGTCCAGCCGCGCCTCGATCCGGTGAAACAGATGGGCGAGCACCGCGGGCGCTGCACCCGATCCGATCAGGCCTTCTGTCTCGAAGGCCTGGACCGCGCCGACGCCGAGGTGTTCGCGGTCGCCGTCGAGCAGGCGTCCCCATGGCCCCTCCAGGGTAAAGGGCGCCATCGCCCGTTTCACGGCGGCGCTTTGGACAAGGGCGGCGAAGCCTGAAAGCGTACGTTCGCTGGCAGGGGTTCCCGCGAGGCTGACGAGGGCGGACCAGACCTGGTCCTTGATCTCCGGTTCGATCGGCACGCCTTCCCGGGCGAGGAGGTCCATCAGCCAGGCCTGGGCCCAGGCGCGTTCGCCCGGATCGTCGATCCCTTCGAGAGGCTGCAAGGTCAGCCCGCGCTCGCCGCCCAGCATCGCCTCGCCGAGGTCGTGGAAATCGCCGCCCATGGCCAGGGCCGCCGCGCGGATCGAGCCGCCGAAGTCGAAGGCGAAGACCTGGGATGCCGGATAGCGCCGGAACTGGAGGGCCATCAGCGCCAGCAGCACGCTCTTCCCCGCCCCGGTCGGCCCGACCATGAGGGTGTGGCCGACATCGCCGACGTGGTGGCAAAAGCGGAAGGGCGTGGCGCCGTCGGTCCGCGCATGGAACAGCGGCGGTCCGTCGAGGTGGGGGTTCCAGTCCGGCCCGGCCCAGACGGCGGACATCGGCATGATGTGGGCGAGGTTGAGGGTGGAGATCGGCGGCGTCCGCGCATTGGCGTAGACGTGGCCCGGCAAGCCTCCGAGCCAGGCCTCGACGGCGTTCAGGCTCTCGGCGATACAGGTGAAATCGCGTCCCTGAATGACCTTTTCCGCCTGCCGGAGCTTGGCGTCGGCGATCGCCGGATCCTCGTCCCACACGGTCAGGGTGGCGGTGACCAGGGCGTAGCCCACGCCATCGGCGCCGAGATCCTGCAGAGCCTGATCGGCGTCCGCCGCCTTGTTGTCAGCGTCGGAGTCCATCAGGACGGCGGCCTCATTGGTCATCACCTCCTTGAGGAGGGCCGCGATCGATTTCCGTTTGGCGAACCACTGGCGGCGAATGCGGCCGAGCAGTCGCCCGGCGTCGGTCTTGTCGAGGCAGAGCGCGCGCGTGGTCCAGCGATAGTCGAAGGCCAGGCGGTTGAGTTCGTCGAGAAGCCCCGGCCAGGTCGCCGTCGGAAAACCGATGACGGTCAGGACCCGCAGATGCGCGCCGCCGAGACGGGGCGCCAGGCCGCCGACCAGAGCCCTGTCGGCCAGCAGCACATCGAGGTGCATCGGCGTTTCCGGCAGGCGGACGGATTGCCGCGCAGTCGAGACCGTGGCGTGAAGGAAGGTCAGGGTGGCTTCGTCGTCGAGCCAGGCCGCCTGCGGCATCAGCCCTTCAATGAGGGCGAGGAGCCGATCGGTCCGGTCGATGAAGCCGCGGACCTGGGACGGCCAGTCCACGCCCTTCTCCGCCTCCCCGTCATAGAGCCAGCGCGCGGCGCGGCCGCGATCCTCGGCCGGCGGCAGCCAGACCAGGGTTAGGTAATAGGCGCTCTCGAAATGGGTCCGGTCGGCCTGGAAGGCGGCGCGCCGCTCCTCTTCCACCAGGCCGGAGACCGGGTCGGGGAAGATGCTGTCGGGATAGGCGGCCGAGGCGTGGCGCTGGGCCTCGACGAAGATCGCCCAGCCGGACCCGAGCCGGCGCAGGGCGTTGTTCAGTCGCCCGGCGACGCCTGACAGTTCAGCATTGGTCGCCGAATCCAGATCGGGGCCACGGAAACGCGCGGTGCGTTGGAGACCGCCGTCCTTGTTCAGGACCACGCCTGGCGCGATCAGGGCCGCCCAGGGCAGGAAGTCGGCGAGTTGTCGCGGCCGGGCGCGATATTCCTGAAGCGAGAACATGATCAGACGTCCAGAAGCGTCGGAAGGCGCAGGTGACGACGCGCGACCTCGACGAAGTCCGGGTCGTGACGCGCGGCGAGTACGCCCAGGGCGTGCCCGACGATCCAGACCGCCACGCCCGCGAGCCACAACCGCAGGCCCAGCCCCAGGGCGGCGGCCAGGGTGCCGTTGACGATGGCGAGCGCGCGCGGCGCGCCGGCCAGGAGGATCGGCTCCACCAGGGCCCGGTGAAGGGGCGCGACGAAATCCTCGGGGATCGGGTCAGCCATCAGACCAGCGCGCCGCCGCCGAAGGAAAAGAAGCTGAGGAAGAAGGAACTGGCCGCAAAGGCGATGGAGAGACCGAAGACGATCTGGATCAGTCGACGCGCGCCGCCCGATGTGTCCCCGAAGGCCAGGGTCAGGCCGGTGACGATGATGATCATCACCGCAATGATCTTGGCCACGGGCCCTTCGATCGACTCCAGGATGGACTGGAGCGGCGCCTCCCAGGGCATGGAGGAGCCGCCGGCCAGGGCGGGCGAAGCGCAGACGGCGGCCAGCGCGAGCAGGACGGCGGGATGGAGGCGGCGTTGATAGGCGGTCATGACGGTGCTCCAGAGGGTATGAAGTCGGAGGGGTCAGGAGGGGACGGGCGAAAGGCGATACCCGCCGTCGGCGTCGAGGCCGCCGACGGCGGCGAGTTCGACCAGACGTCTCTCGGCGCCTCGACCGGCCAGGACAGCGACGAGATGGATGGTCTCGGCGATGAGGGCGCGGGGCGGCACGAGGACCGCTTCCTGGATGAGTTGCTCGAGCCGATGGAGCGCGCCGTGCGCGGATCCGGCGTGGAGGGTGCCGACGCCGCCCGGATGTCCCGTGCCCCAGGCTTTCACGAGATCGAGCGCCTCGGCGCCGCGGACCTCCCCGATGGGAATGCGGTCCGGGCGCAGGCGAAGGGCGGAGCGCACCAGATCGGTCAGGGTTACCGCACCATCCCGGGTGCGCAGCGCCACGGTATTGGGCGCCGCGCATTGCAGTTCCCGGACGTCCTCGATGAGAATGATCCGGTCGTCGCTCCCCGCGATTTCCGCGAGCAGGGCGTTGACCAGGGTCGTCTTGCCGCTGGAGGTGCCCCCGACCACAAGGATGTTGCGGCGCTGGCCGACGGCGTCGCGCAGGCTTTGCGCCTGCCCGGCGAGCATGATCCCGGCGGCGACATAGTCGTCGAGGGTGAAGACGGCGACGGCCGGCTTGCGGATGGCGAAGGCCGGCGCGCGAACAATGGGCGGCAGCAGGCCTTCGAACCGCTCCCCGGTTTCCGGCAGTTCAGCCGAGATGCGGGGACGGGTCTCGTCGACCTCCTGTCCGACGTGGTGGGCCACCAGTCTGACGACCCGCTCGCCCTCGGCGGGCTCCAGGCGATGCGGCGTCAGTTCAAGCCCGCTCGTCAACCGATCCAGCCAGACCCGGCCATCCGGATTGAGCATGACCTCCACCACATCCGGATCCGACAACGCGGCCAGGAGCGCCGGGCCAAAGGCCGTGCGGAGCATTTTCAGGCTGCGCGCTTGCATACTCATGGAGGTCCCGTCGGTGAGGACGGATCGGCGGGCGATCCGGACGGGGGCGACAAGAGAACCGCAAATCGCGGGAGTTCAACAAGGCCGAGGGCGTAGTAGGGTTCAGGCGTAGAATGACAGGCGATCGGCGGAATGACCGACCTCGTCCCTTCGTCCCAGGAAGATCAGGGCGAAGGTCAGGACGTCGGTTTCTCGTCTTGCGCATCGCCTATGTCGCTGCGGCTGACGTCAGAAGCCCGGTCGACGACATCGTCCCGCGTCGCGGCTTCGAGCTCGAACGCCAGTTCGCGCGTGAACGACCGTCCGGACGCCAGCCGGCGCCCCAGGTTTTCGACGAAGCGCTCGTAGCGATCCCGCCCTCTCGCACGCGCCGCGGCCTGGGCGGCGTCCGGCAGGGAGGGCGTCGCGGCCATCCAGGTCCGGACGAAAAGCGCCAGCATCTCGACGGCGATTTCGAGATCCCGTTCCAACCGGTCGGCATGGCGATTGAGCCGGTCCAGCCGCCGTCCGAGCGCGGCCTCCTGCTGCTGGGCGGCGTCCGGCGTAAGGAAGCTGGTGATGGCCGCCTCGGCGACGGTCGACTTGGGCACGCCCCGCCGCTTCGCCTGGGCGACCAGGAGGTCGAGCAGTTCCGGCGGGAGGTAGACGGTGAGGAAGGGCTTCTTCATTGCACAGGCCTAGAGCGTGATGCCGTCGTCAGGGTCGAGCGCCGCCTGACGGGCGACGCGCCGCATCCGCGCCTCCAGATCGTCCGGCAGGATGGCGACGCCGTCGTCCTCGTCGAGGTCGGGACCGGGCGGATCTCCGGGGAGGTCTGCGACCACAGGCGTTCGCGCCAGGACGTCGGGCGCCTCCGGATCCTGCTCCAGTCTCAGCCCGCCGTCGTCGGACATCGCCGGCTCCGGCCGCAGTGCGACGGAGGCGGGTGAGGACGTCGCCCAGGGGAGATCCTCCCTCGCGCCCGGGATCGCGCCGCGGGACGCCGGGGCCGGAAGCACGCGCCCCTTGAGCTGACGGTCGGCGTAATACCGCGCCTTCTTCACCCGCAGGGGCGCGCATCCCGACGCCAGAACCAGGGCGTCAGTCGAGGGCAGTTGCATCACCTCGCCCGGGGTCAGGAGGGGGCGAGCCGTCTCCTGGCGCGACACCATGAGATGACCGAGCCAGGGGGATAGCCGATGGCCGGCGTAGTTCCGCATCGCCCGCAGTTCGGTCGCCGTTCCCAGGGTCTCGGAAATCCGCTTGGCGGTGCGCTCGTCATTGGTCGCGAAGGCGACCCGGACATGGCAGTTGTCGAGGATGGCGTTATTGGGTCCGTAGGCCTTCTCGATCTGGTTGAGGCTCTGGGCGATGAGGAAGGCCTTCAGCCCATAGCCCGCCATGAAGGCCAGGGCGGTTTCGAAGAAGTCGAGACGACCGAGCGCCGGGAACTCGTCGAGAAGCATGAGGAGGCGGCGCCGCCCTGCCCGCGCCTGGAGATCCTCGGTCAGGCGTCTGCCGATCTGGTTCAGGATCAGACGGATCAGCGGCTTGGTGCGGCTGATGTCCGAGGGCGGCACCACGAGATAGAGGGAGACGGGCCGTTCGCCGTCGACCAGGTCCGCGATGCGCCAGTCGCACCGCCCGGTCACCGCCGCGACGATCGGGTCGCGATAGAGGCCGAGGAAGCTCATCGCGGTGGAGAGCACGCCCGACCGCTCGTTCTCGCTCTTGTTCAGCAGTTCGCGGGCGGCGGCGGCGATCACCGGATGAGGCCGTCCGTCACGATGGGGCGTCGTCATCATGCGCCGAAGGGTGGCTTCGATCGGCCGTTCCGGATCCGACAGGAAGGAAGCCACCCCGGCCAGGGTCTTGTCGGCCTCGGCGTGCAGCACATGGAGGATGGCCCCGACCAGAAGGGCGTGGCTGGTCTTCTCCCAGTGGTTCCGGCGTTCAAGCGCGCCTTCGGGGTCGACAAGAATGTCGGCGATGTTCTGGACGTCGCGCACCTCGAGCGGTCCCGCCCGCACCTCCATCAGAGGGTTGTAGGCGGCGCTCTGCGCATCGGTCGGATCGAACATCAGGACGGGTCCGAAGCGCGCGCGCCATCCGGCGGTCAGGGACCAGTTCTCGCCCTTGATGTCGTGGACGAGCGCCGAGCCGCCCCACGTCAGGAGGGTCGGCACCACCAGACCGACCCCCTTGCCCGAGCGGGTCGGCGCAAAACACAGCACATGCTCGGGTCCGTCGTGGCGCAGATACCGGCCGTCCATCTCGCCCAGCAGCACGCCGTCATCACCCATCAACCCGGCGGCGCGGGCGTCACGGGCGTCGCCCCATCGCGCGGTGCCATAGGTCGTGGCCGACGCCGCCTCCCGCGAGCGCCAGACCGCCATGGCGATGGAGACGCCGATGGCGACGAGCGCAGAACCCGCCGCAATCGCCCCGCCCTCCAGGAAGAGGCGCGGCGCATAGGCGTCATAGACGAACCACCAGAAGAAGAGGCTCGGCGGGGCGTAGACCGAATGGCCAAGGACCTCGAACCAGGGCGTGCCGAGCGCCGGCTGATAGGCGAGACGCCAGGCGGTCCACTGGGTCGCGCCCCAGACGCCGGCGAGGATGAGACCGAAGACCAGGGTGATCTGGCCCCAGAGGATCTTTCCAGCGGACATGCTGACTCCAGTTCAGGGAGTGGTGCTAATTGCGGGCTCAGCGGCCGAGGGCGCGCGGCGGGCGCCATTCGATCTCGCCCCGGGCGCCCGCGAGTCCCCTGACCGACCGGCCGAGATTTCGTTCGAGCGGAGGCCGCCAGGGCACAAGGCTGAAGCCCGCCCCGTCGTCGATCATGGCGTACCGTCCCGAGGCCAGGTCCAGGCGGCGGCGATAGACGCCCGAGACCTCGTCCCCCTCGGCTGTCGGACGGAAGACCAGGCCGGTCTCATTCCGGAGCCGCTCCGCGACATCGGCGATCTCCCGGGCCTTCAGGGTTTGGAGCAGGCCAGAGGCGAAGCGCACGCCGACGCCACGCCATTCGGCCAGCCCCTCGGCGGCCAGGCGGTCGATGCGCGCTTCGCGGGCGACGGCGACCTCGTCTGCGAAGCCGCCGGCCCCAGGCAAGGGGTTGGGATCCAGCGCACGACGATCCAGCCAGGTCGCGCCCCTGGCCATGATCTGGCCGGTCAGGCCGAGATCGGACACCGTCACCGTCATCGGATGGGCGCCGCGCGACGGCGGGCTCGCGCGCACGATGGCGTCGACCCTGGGCTCGGGCGCGCCGGCGTCCGCCAGGGTGATGTGATGAACCCGACCATCCAGCCCGTCGATGACGGCGAAACCCGTGCCGCGCAGTTCATCGTCCCGGCCGCGCGCGAGAACCCGTCCGACGACGACGACGGACAAGGCCGAGGTCGCCCATTGTTCCGGAGCCCGGACGAGTGCGCGCGCCTCAACCGCGGCCGCCAGACGGCCTGCCACCTCGGTCTCGCGAGCGATCCCGCGTAGCCGCTCCCCGATCTCGTTCTCGAGCCGCCATCGGCCGTGCCCTGCCGGCCCCGCCAGGCCGAGACGTTCGAGCGTCTTGAGCCGATGAACCAGGGCCAGGGCGCCGACCGGATCGCCGACACCCTTCGCCGGGCGCAGATCGACACGGCCTTCACCGTCCGCCAACCGCTCGAGCGCGCGATCGAGGCGGGTCCAGCCCTGGGCCTCGGCGTCCCGCATCAGGGCGGCCGCGCGTTCACGCGGGCTCGGCGGCCCCAGTTCAAGCTCCGCCAGGGCCTCGGCGCGCGCTCGGAAACCCCGGCTGATATAGTCCCGGCTGATGACCAGGTCGGCGCCGTCATCCAGCCTTCCCTTCAGGATGATGTGGATGTGGGGATGGGCGGTGTTCCAGTGATCGACCGCGACCCAGTCGAGCGGCGCTCCCAGATCCCTCTGGACGTCGGCCATGAGATCGCGGGTATAGGCGCGAAGATCCGCGAGTTCGGCGGCGTCCTCCGGCGAGACGATAAAGCGAAAATGATGACGGTCGTCCCTGGACCGCTCCACGAAGGCCGAGGCGTCGGCCGCGTCGCTCCGGGCGTCGAAGATGCGGCCCGCTTCGCCGTCCCGCGTCACGCCGTCGCGCTGGAGATAGCCTATGTGCGCGGCCAGCCCTCCGGCGCTTCGGCGCACCACCCGCGCCTTGACGACGACCTGCCTTCGCGACGTCCCCGCATGGAGGCTACGAACCACGGCCGCCCGTCCCCGTCCGAAGGTGCTTGCGCCTGAACCGCCCCCCTTGCCGACACCCTGTCTGCGTGAAGGACCGCCGGCGCGGGCGACGGCGACGATGACCTGGCGCAGCGCCGTATCGACCCTCGGCCCTGCTGCCCCGCGGATTCGTCCCGGGCGGACTTGGATATCGTCCTCGCCGGTCATGACAGGTCGAATAAGGCGCAAAAACCCGCGCCTTTCCCGTGGCATAGCCGGTCAGACAAGGCTCGTTGTTGATTTAAACCTTGCGGCAAATCGTTGATATAACGGGCAAAACGCCTCCCCCACCCCCACCGCACCTTGCGGCTTTTATCTCGCCCTCCCTCCTGCACGTCTCCAGGAAGGCTCATCACGGCGAAACCGGATCTGAGCCGGCGGCAGGCGCCAGCACTGCGAAGAGTCCGGGAACCCCGGAACCGGAAGTCTGCGGCATGTCCGGGAAGAGCGGCGCCCGGTGCGGATCAACCGGCGAGACCGCCACGATCCGGGGGCCGACCGGCGACGCCGCCATCCCGTCCGGAAGCCCGATCCGGGCGACGTAGTCGCGGGTCTCCAGAGGCAGGGGCCGCCCTTCATCTCTATGCTGCAGGTAACGTCCAGGCCCCGCGTTATAGGCGGGCAACATGCCCTCCAGGCCGAACCGGTCGTGCAGTTCGCGCAGATAGGCGGCGCCGGCCAGGATGTTGTCGCGGGGATCGTAGGGGTCCGCGCCGAGGCCGTGCCGGCGCCGCAGTTCCGCATAGGTGGCGGGCATCACCTGCATCAGACCCATGGCGCCCGCGCGCGATGTAGCGCGAGGATTGAAGCCGCTCTCCTGTTTCATGACCGCCCGAATCCAGTGTGGCGGCAGGCCGAAACGACGCGCCGCCTCCGTGATCAGGTCATCGATCGCACGTCTGGCAAGGGCTTGCTCGCGCGGTTCAAAAGCCGCCGGAAGCGCGACCGAGACGCACGGAAAGCTGGTCGCGGCCAAGGTCAGGCCGAGCGTCACAACCCATCTCGCGCCACCTCCCGGGACGGTACGACGGGTCATCCGCGCCCCTCCCCGACGCGGACCGGCACGATGCGGCCGAGCAATTCCTTGCGGTCGACGGGGCCAAAGTAGCGGCTGTCCAGCGCGTCGGGGACGTCAGGCGCGAGCAGGAAGACAGCCTCCGGATCCAGGGTGATGCAGCCGCTCCAACGCGGAAGCGGCCGCCCCACGCGGTCCTTTTCCAGCGCCTCGGCGACCGTCCGGCCGTCGATGAAGACGCGTTGTTCCCAGCGACAGACGACGGAGGGCGCGGTCGCCGCAACCGGCTTCAAGAGCGGAACGCCGTCCGGCAGATAGCCGCGCGCCGCGAACGCCCGCGACCATTCCGGCGCTGGGCGGTAGGCGACAAGTTCGCCTGCGGTGACCGCGCGCGTCGGTTCAAGCCGATAGAGGCCGGTCGGAAGGCTCGCGGAGGCGTTCCAGATCAGGCGCGGCGCGCGGGCATTGACCGGGCCAAGCGCGAGGGCGGCGAGCGCCAGGCCGGCCCACCCCAGCACCGCCGCCCGCCTCATGACGAGACCTGCTGGCGCAGACGAAAGGCACGGTGACGCTCGGCGGTATAGGCCAGGGGCGGCAGGCTGACCGCCAGCCGGGCATGGACGTGGCGCCAGTAGTCGGGAGCGACCTCGCCCGGTTCAAAACCGCCGGCCTCGACGGCGTCAATCAGGTCCAGGGCGCGGCGAACCCTCGGCCAGCCGTTCAGGCGAAGCAGGCTGACGGCGCCGGGAACGACGCCGGAAATGGCGATCCGGTCGCGGGTCGGATCAGCCGCCTGGAGGATGTCGAGGCGCGACACGACCGTGCCGTAGGCGTTGGCGGCCCAGCGCACATAGGCGAAGACGACGCCGGGACGGAAGGCGACGAAACGGTTCCGGCGCGAGACGATGCGCTGGTCGACCGCCTGGCCGAAGCGGATCCAGCGCTCCGTGCGGCCCGGGTCGAAGACGAGTTCGACCCAGGTCAGTTGGTCGGCGGACGGCGGCGGGGCCTCGACCACCACCACAGGATCGCGGTGATAGGCCAGATAGAGCGGCGGCGGTGGGGCGTCCTCGTCATCCCGGCCGGTCATAACGCGGGGCCCCGATCCGGGCGGCGCGCGGGCGAAATCCTGTCGTGGCCCGGGTCCGTGGTCGAGGATTTGACGCCGCGATCCGCCCAGGCCTGGAGGTCGCCGACGGCATAGACGACGCGTCCGCCGATCTTCCGATAGAGGGGCCCGGTGCCGTAGCAGCGGTGCTTCTCGAGCGTGCGGCCGGACAGGCCGAGATGCCGCGCAGCCTCGGCGGTGCGGAGATAGCGCGGCGGAATCGGGGTCTGGGCGTCGTGCATGGCGGCAATCCTTGCGGGGCTGGAACGCCGTCGGCGGTCGGCGGCGGGACAGGCCAAGGATTTCGCCAAACCGGCGTCTGCGGCAGTCGGCGCGCGGGCATCGGGCGATGCCCGCGCGTCATCACGCCCGTTCGCATCAGGGCGGCGGCTGCTTTTCCGCCAGGAACTTCGCGGCGCGTTCCGCGTGAGCGGCGGCGGCGACAATGAAGCGGCTGTCGTTGCGCAGGACGCGCAGCCAGGAGGCGATGTAGGCGGCGTGATCAGGACGCGGTTCGAGCGCCAGATCGAGGTCGGCGCAGACGAAGGCGGCGCCGAGTTCGGCCACCAGTTCCTCGCGGGCGTAGGCCTCGTCGCCGAAACGGCCGAGGGTGAGATCGCGATCCAGACGGGACCGATGGCCCGTCCAGTGGACCAGTTCGTGGGCCAGAACGGCGTAGTAGGCTTCCGGGTCATGGAAGGCCTCGAAGGCCGGCATGTGCACGGCATCAGCGTCCGGGCGGTAGCAGGCGGTGTCGCCGCCTGCCCGGACATCGGCGCCGGTCGCGGCGAAGTAGCGTTCCGCATGATCGATCCGCTCGGCGACATCGGGGCGGACCGGCAGCGGATAGCGGTCGTCCAGGCCTTCGATCTGGTCCAGGTTGAAGACGGTGTAACGCTTCAGGAAGCTCCCGCCGCGCCGCGCTTCCGGCTGATCGTCGCTGTCATCGGCAAGCGAGATGGGCGCGGCGTAGACGACGGGGGCGCCCTTTTCGCCTTTTCGAACCGCACCGCCGAGCGCCAGGGCCTGACGGAAGGTCATCCAGACGGGGCGGGCGTAGCCGCAGCGGGCGGCCCGGACCCAGAGCGTCAGGACGTTGACCCCGTGATAGGGCTGTCCGTCATGCCGCAGCGGGCGGGAGACGGCGCCCTGTGTCGTCCACGGACGGGTCCAGGGGCGGACGCCGGTCTCGAGTTCGGCGAGGATGAGGGCGGTGATCTCGGCATGGGGATCGGGGCGAACGGAAGCGGTGGGGCGCGACATGGCGGCCTCCTTGAAAGACGGTCTGAAGGGGATGGCGGCGGCGCCCTGGCGCCGCCGCCGGGCTCTCAGTTGCGCGACCAGATCAGGCTGTGCCCCTCGTCGCTCTCGACCAGCGAGGCGTAGATCGGCGCCGGGAAGCTCGGATCGTCCAGCTTGACCGAGAGGTAGTCGCGGTTCTGCTGGCTGGTCTTCTTCCAGGCCGCGCCGAACTCCGTGGTCCCCGCGAAAATCCGATAGTCCGGGGCCTTGTCGTCGCCCTTCTCGTTGGGGCGGAAGGTCGCCGACTTCACGTTGAGGGTCAGGGTCTTGATCGAACCGGTGTAGCCGTCGCCCTGGGCGATGAAGGTTCCAATAGCGGCCATGTCAGTCTCTCCTTTGCTTCGGGCCACGCCTGTCGCGGCCTCGATGGCGATCGGGAGACCGGGATCGGGAGGCGCGCAGGGCGAGCGCAGCGAGACCCCGCAGCGCAGCGGAGGACCGAAGGGAGCGACTTTCTTGTTTCGCGAGGAAGGCCGAAGGCCGGGGAAGAAAGTCGTCCTGACGGTTGCGCCAGCCGACCGGTCACGGTCAGATCCGCCTCATTGAGAGGCCGCGCCGGATGGCGCGAAAAACGGAAGACCGGCCGCTACGGAGCCCAAACTCACCCAGGCGCCCCGGAACTGTTGACGCCTGCCTGGCCCTCGGAAGGAACGGCTTGGCCTAGCCGTGATGAGGATCGGCGCCGGATCCAGGCTCACGGTTGCAGAGGCAGGAGCCGCCGGTGAAAGCTCGGAATGCTGACCAGCCTGGCCTGACGCGAGTCGCCGTCTCTGACGTTCAGACCGTCTGATTTCTGGCGGACCTCATCGGCGCCCGTTGTGGCGACGGAAGGCGAGAAGGGCTCCGCCGCTGCTGAAGATGCGGCGCGACTGAGCGCACGACGGCGTCGCCTCGCCGCCGCCGCCATCCCTTCAGTCCATCCTTCAGGGCGGTCAGCAAGTCAGCCTGCGTGCATGTTCGCAGGCGATGACATGATCGCTCCCGAACCTGCCTGACGGCGGGATGGCCAGGCCAGGCCAGGCCAGGCTGGCGGTTGAGGATCAGCCCCCAGAGGTCAGGTCATAGTAGGGCGCGCCGCGATCAGCGGCTTCGACGCGGGTCAGGACCTTGGTCTCGAACAGGGATGAGACCATGACCTTGATCCCCCGGTGCCGAATGCCCTCGTCCAGGGTCTTGGTGATGCGTTCGATGGCGTAGAGGCTGTCGCACCACACCGAACTTTTCACCGTGATCAATCCAGGCATGAGCGCGGGGTCGCCCCCTGCGGCCTGCTGCATGGCGTCCAGGGCGGCGGTCAATTGATCGGGGGTCATGGGTCGCGGTTAAGCTGAGTCGGGCCGCTGCCGGTCGTCTGGCCTATGGATAAACCTGTTCGACGAAGAGCGAGCCCAGGGGGCTGGGCCTGAGGATCAGGTCCTCCGGCGCGGAAAGGTCGAGCCAGTGCGCGCCTGCCCCTGGCGGCAGGACGACGATCTGTCGGTCGTGATAGGGGGCCACCTCCGGTCCGGGTTCAGTCGTCAGCATGGCGAAGGCGCCCTCCTTCACCACCCCGGCGATCCAGAACCAGGGCTGGTCGATCAGGGTGAAGCGCCACTTCGTTTTCTTCCCCGCCACCTTGGGCTCGGTGAACTCATAGAAGCCGTCAGCCGGGATCAGACAGCGGGTCGAGCCAGCGAAGGATCGGCCCTCGGACCGGAAGTTGAAAACCGGCTTTCCGGTCGGGCCTTTCCACGCCCATGGCGCCATCACCAGGCGCAGGCCGCCCTCCCCGGCGAGCACCACGGGCGCGCGGTCGCCGATCCGGTAGTCGGTCGCCTCAAGGTTCGGCAGACCGTCCGGCAAGGCCAGCGTCCGGCCGATATCGGTGAAGGGCGCGGCCAACTGGTTGGCGGGAACATGCATTCGGTAGTTGTTGCACATGGTTCCGCCCCAACGCTTCAGACGCCGGTCGGCTTCCTTTCGCCAGGCTTGACGACGTACTCAGCCGGAAAGCTCCATCCCTGTTCCGCGCCGCTGACCTCGGCCCAGGCGGCCTTGACCGTGGCGGCGGCGGCCATGACCGGAAAGCGCTGGGTGGAGACGGGGTTGAGTCCGGCGTGCATGGCCTGGAGGCGACGATAGATGTCGACCAGTTCCACCAGATCCTCCACGGTCAGGGAGCCCTTGGACGACATCCCCTTGTAGCGGCCCATGCTCAATCGCCTCGAGCGAACAGGCCCAGGCCCCGCGCCTGCATGTCCTCGAGCGTCCCCAGAACCCTGGCGGCGACGCCGGGCGCAGACCGGTTCAGCGCCGCCGTGAGGCGGGCGAACATGTTGGCGAGAACAGGGTCATGCCGGACGGCGGGTCCCTGACGCCAGAGCGCGACCAGCTGGAGCACCTGCAGTTCGACCACGGTCGGCGTCGCATCGCTCATCGGGGGCGCCCCACGAGCCGCAGGCCGGCGACGAGACCAGCGATCAGATCGACCGTAGGCCTCGGAACATCCGGACGCTCGCGCTGTTCAAGCGCGCGATCCAGCTCTTCCAGGTCGCGTGCGAATCCCTCATCGGGACCCAGGGTTTTCCTGTCCATTTCCATCTCCTCAAGCGCCGACCCAGGGCGACTTCTACATGAGAACAAAAAGAGAACAAGCGCAGCCAAATGCTTGACCACAGGTCCCGGAGAACTGTGGATAATCACACCCTGGCGGCGCGGGCGGGCGGATCGTCAGGCTGGACGTTCAGGCGAATAGGCCTGCCTAACCTCACGGCTCCAGTCGGGGATGACCTTTGAGACCCGGCCCGGGATAGAGGGCGCTGGACGTGGAAAGGCGCAGTCGCTCGCGCAGAAGGGTGACCTTGAGCAGGGCGCCAAGGCCAAGGCCGAGTAAGGTCGTGCATCCGAAGAAGACGAGGATGAAGACGGTCGCCGCCAAGGCCTGCGGGTTGATCCAGTCGATGAGCGCGGTGGAGCGATAGGCCGTCAGAAGTTCGAGAACGGCCGTCTTCGCCGGAGGCGTCACCACGGCCGCCAGCGCGACGCCGGAAACCCAGCCCAGCAGTTCCGCCGCCGTGGTCTTGCGCGAACGCAGGCTGAGCGAGGCGGACTTGTATCGCGAACGAACCGGCTTGAGATAGTGGATCATCGGTCGATCTAGGGCCCCGACCGGGCGGTCGGCAAGCCGCAGTTTCCAGGTGAGACAACCGGTCCACTCTGGTCCAGCGCCCGCCGTTGGGCCCAGCCGATGTGAAGTCGGCGGCATGCCAAGTCCAGCATGAACCGCCGCAGTCGTCGTCTCGGCCCCCTGGCCTGGACGACCTTCGCGCAAGGAAAAGACCGCGCGCCCCAAGGGGCGCGCGGTCCGTTTCGGTCCGGATCGCAGACCTATTCGGCTGCGACGTCGTAGGCCTCGTCGAGCGAAGGCGGGGGTGCATACTCGCCATCGCCTTCCTGCGCCGGTTCCTCCGGCAAGGTTTCGGCGGTTCGGAGAACCGGCGGCAACCACCCCCTCCCCTCCAGCAACCGCTCGGCGGCGTCGGCCATATCGCCCTTCTTGAACCCGGCGATCCGACCCGCCTCCCCGGCGCCGACCGCCTCGGTCACGGCCTCCAGCACCCGCGCCTTGGGGACGCGCGAGAAGTAGCTGGCGGCGGTGGCCGACCAGGTCCCGGTCATGTCCAGCCCGACCGCCGTCGCCAGCGTCTCAGCCTGCGCCCATGCGCCGGGTCGCCGGTCGTGCGGATCGCGCACGGCGTGGAGGCCGACCCCGGTGCAGCAGGCCAGCAGGTCAAGAAGGTCGCCCCGGCGCATCGACGCCAGCACCTCCCACAGGTCCTCGGCCCGCTCCGGAAGCCGCGCGCCCCACGCCTCAAGCCGGTCCGTCACCCGCCGACCGGCGGGGCTATCCCCCACCCCCGGCGCAAGACGCTCCAGCCCGCCCGCCGACAGACGCAACTGCAGCGGCGTGAAGTCGCCGTAGCCCGGGTAGATGACCTGCAAGGCCATGGCGTGAACAACCGTCGCCAAGGCGGCGACGACATCAGCCTGCACGGCGTCCCGGAGCCCCATGGTCTTGTGGGCCGTCAGGTCGATGAGCAGGCGCTCGGACAGGGGCGCCAATCCTTCATCCGCCTCCTCCTCCCCGCCCGCGCGGGCGTCATCGACCTCCACGTATTCCGGGGCCTCGCCGTCCGCGCCTTCGTCCGCATCCCACGGCGGGGGCGGCGCCAGCGCCGCGTCTTCCGCCCGGACCAGACCGCGCTCAAAGCGGGCCAGTCCGTCATGGCCGAGCATGACCATGACCCCAGCCCGCGACTTGGCCTCGGGCGTGTAGTCGTAGTCCGGGCCATAGGCCTGCAAGGCCTTGTCGATGGCTTCGAGCCGGGCGTCCGTCTCGGGCGGCAGGACTTCGACCGCATCCGCCTCGGAAATGAGCCGGTCGTATTCCTCCGACAGGGCCGTCATCTCTGCGGCCTCGGCCTCTGACCGTTCAATGGCGACCGGATAGACCCGCCCGAAGTCGGCCACGTCCGCGAACTCCGCGCAGGCCTCGGCCCATTTCCAGCCCTCGCGCTGGCGCGCGTCCTCGGCCAGCACCGTCAGCTTCTCGCTGACCAGCCGGTCCAGCAGGGCCGGGTCTTCCAGCCAGCCCCCGCCATCCTCGGTGAAGAGGTCCCGCAGCACGGCCCCGCCCTCGGCCTCATAGGTTACCAGCCCCACAAAACCGACGCGCCGGTCGTCGGCGCGGACCTTGGCCTCGGTCATGGCGCGCCGAATGGCGAAGACGGAGGTGTAGGGCCCCATCTGTTGCAGCACCTGACGTTGCCGATCCTGATCCTCGCTGACGCAGAAAGCGGTCAGGAGGTCCAGGTCGATAGTCCCCTCGCGATAGGCGGACATCAGCTCCGCCGCCGCTGCGCCCAGCCGCAGACGTTGCCGCACCACATGAGCCGACACCCCGAAACGCGCCCCAATCTCCTCCGGGCCGTAGCCCTTCTCGTCCGCCAGCTTGCGGAAGGCCTCGAACTGGTCGGCGGGATGCATGGCCTCGCGGGTGATGTTCTCGTCGAGACTGATCTCATGGGCGTCGTTCAGAGTGTCCACCACCACCTTGACCGGATGGGTCCGCTTGATCGCCTTGCGCTTCACCAGCATCCGCAGCGCCTGCCGCCGCCCCTCCCCGATGGTCACGAGGTAGTTCCCCGTCGCTGCGCCCTCCCGGTCCCGCTCGATCTCCACCACGGGCGCCTGAAGCACGCCCTTGGCCCTGATCGAGGCCGCCAGCGCCTCGATAGCCGCCGCCGAATGCCTGACCTTCCGGGCGTTCCTCGGGGACGCCTTAAGCCGGTTCAGCGGGACCACGATCTCCGCGCCATGCGCGGGCTCGGGAACCGCCCCAATCTGGGGCTCGGTCGCGGCGATCTGAACATCATGAGCAGTCATGTCTGCCTCCTTTGGGCAAGGGTTGCAGGCACGCGAAAGGCGCGCCTGCAACCCTGCCCGTCGGCGAGACCGGGGTAGCAAGGGCCAGGGCGGATCGACCGGAGGGGGATCACCCGGCCTGCACAAGCCTGACGTCCTTGCCCGAAATGCTGGAAATGACCGGCGCGGAAGGCCGGGGAGACCGGTCGATCCGGCGGCGAAGCCGCTCCACCCTGGCCCGCGCGAGGGCGGAGCCCTTAGCCCTTTTCCTGTCCGCCGGTCTCGACAGGCGTCGTCACAGGCTCAGCCTCAGGGCGAGCGCCGCAAGGGTCACGGTCAGAACGGGGATGGTCAGTACGACCCCGACCTTGAAGTAATAGCCCCAGCTGATGCGGACGCCCTTTTTGGCCAGGACGTGCAGCCACAGGAGAGTGGCCAGCGAGCCGATCGGCGTCATCTTCGGCCCCAGGTCGCTGCCGATGACGTTGGCGTAGATCATGGCCTCCTTGACGACCCCGGTCGCAGAAGAGGCTTCGATAGACAGGGCGCCGACAAGCACGGTGGGCATGTTGTTGGCGATGGCTGACAGGAGGGCGATCAGGAAGCCCGTGCCGAAGGACGCCGTCCAGAGGCCGCCGTCAGCAAAACGGTCGAGCAGGCCTGCGAGGTGATCCGTCAGGCCCGCGTTGCTAAGGCCGTAAACCACCAGATACATGCCGAGCGAGAAGATCACGACCTGCCAGGGAGCTTCGCGCAGCACCTTGGTCGTGCTGATCGCCTTTCCGCGTGCCGCGACCGCCAGGAGAAGGACGGCGCCGATCGCTGCGACGGCGGAGACGGGCACACCCATGGGCTCCAGCGCGAAGAAGCCGACTAACAGAAGGGCCAGGACGATCCAGCCGGCGAAGAAGGTCGCCGGGTCCTTGATGGCTGTCGAAGGCGACGCCAACCGATCGACCTCATAGGCTGACGGTATGTCGCGTCCGAAGAAGAGCAGCAGGACGACAAGGGTGGCGGCGATGGCGGCCAGATCCACCGGGATCATGACAGCCGCGTAGTCGGCAAAGCCGATGTCGAAGAAGTCGGCGGAGACGATGTTGACCAGGTTGGACACGATCAGGGGCAGGCTGGCGGTGTCGGCGATAAAGCCCGCCGCCATGACGAAGGCCAGGGTCGCCTTCGGCCCGTATCCCAGAGCCAACAGCATGGCGATGACGATCGGCGTCAGGATCAGGGCCGCGCCGTCGTTGGCGAACAGGGCCGATACAGCCGCGCCCAGAAGGACGAACAGGACAAACAGCCGCCGCCCATGACCGCCGCCCCAGCGGCCGACATGCAGCGCCGCCCATTCGAAAAAGCCCGCCTCGTCGAGAAGCAGGCTGATGATGATGATGGCGACGAAGGTGGCCGTCGCGTTCCAGACGATGTTCCAGACGACCGGAATATCGCCCAGCGACACCACGCCCAGCAGCAGGGCTACGGCCGCCCCGCCCAAGGCGCTCCATCCGATCTGCAGCCCCTTTGGCTGCCAGATCACCAAGGTGATGGTAACGACGAAAATCAACAGGGCGAGGCTCACAGGGCGGCTCCACAGGTCGGACAGGCGTCCGCTTCACCGACATAGCTTGCATCAATCTATAATTCCACTATCTTGGAATAATGGAATCTGAAAACGCCATTCTCGCCTTGGCCGCCCTTGCCCAGCCCACACGTCTGGACGCCTTTCGGCTTCTCGTCCGGCACGAGCCGGACGGGATGGCCGCCGGCGACATCGCCGATACCCTGGCCGTGCCGGCCAATACCATGTCTGCACACCTCGGCGTCCTGTCTCGCGCCGGCCTGATCACGTCGAAGAGAATGAGCCGCTCGATCATCTATCGGGCCGACCTCGACCGGATCAGCACCCTCGTTGTCTTCCTTCTGAAGGACTGCTGCGAAGGCCGCGCTGACCTCTGCCAACCCCTTCTGGCTCAACTGGCCCCCTGCTGCGACTGAGACCCAATGGACGTCATCATCTATCACAACCCTGCCTGCGGGACCTCGCGCAACACCCTGGCTCTGATCCGCCACCTCGGCATCGAACCTCATGTCGTCGAGTATCTGAAGACGCCGCCAAGCCGAGTGAAGATCCTGAACCTGGTCGAGCGCATGGGCGTGCCTTTGCGTAGCCTTCTTCGAGAGAAGGGCACGCCCTTCGCCGAACTGGGCCTCGGCGCGCCCGACCTGACCGATGACCAGCTTCTGGACGCCATCGAGGCGCATCCGGTTCTGCTGAACCGACCGATCGTCGTGTCCCCGCTTGGGGTGAAGCTGTGCCGACCGTCCGAAACCGTTCTCGACCTTCTGCCGTCCGACAACCTCAAGCCCTTCATCAAGGAGGACGGCGAGGTCGTCATCGACGCAGACGGTCGAAGGGTTCGCTAAAGGAGCGCGCCTGCTGATGACCTTCAACGCAGCGGAGTTGTCCGAGCCCACCGCCGACCTGGTCGCTGGATTAGAAGCCGCCGGCCTGCCGACGGACGACCTCCATGAACCCGGCCGCCGCTTCTACCGCTTCGAAGACGACGGCGGGCTGATCGGCTACGGCGGGCTGGAGCAGACCGGCGCAGACACTCTGATCCGTTCCATCGCCGTCGTCGGCGACGGTCGCGGTGAAGGCCACGGCTCAGCGATCCTGTCCTGGCTGGAAACCCGAGCCGCTGCTCAGCAGGCGAGCGCTCTCTACCTGCTCACGACCTCCGCGACAGCCTTCTTTCAGAGGCACGGCTACGCCGTCCTCCCCGTTCGGCCGCCCCGCCCGCCATCGCCGCCTCGCGCCAATTCAGCACCCTGTGCCCGGCGTCTGCGGCGTTCATGTTCAAGGAGTTGCGTACCCAATGACCCGCCTTCGCGTCCTGCCCGATCCCGACCATCTGCCCGCGCTTGACCCGGCCTACCTGCCCAACCGACCGGCGCTGGGCCTCGGCCCGAACGATCATCCTCCGCGTATCCTGCTGCTCTATGGCTCGCTGCGGGATCGGTCCTTTTCCCGCCTGTGCGTCGAGGAGGCCGCGCGCCTTTTGCGCTTCATGGGCTGCGAGACCCGCATCTTCGATCCCTCCGACCTGCCGCTGACCGACCAGGTCGACTACGATGACCATCCCGCCGTCCACGAGTTGCGTGAACACGCCCTGTGGTCGGAAGGCATGGTCTGGAGCAGCCCGGAGCGCCACGGCCAGATTTCCGGGATCATGAAGCTGCAGATCGACCACCTGCCGCTGAACATGGGCGGGATGCGCCCGACCCAAGGGCGCACCCTGGCGGTCATGCAGGTCTCCGGCGGTTCCCAGAGCTTCAACGCCGTCAACACGCTGCGCCTTCTCGGTCGCTGGATGCGGATGATCACCATCCCGAACCAGTCCAGCGTCGCCAAGGCCTTCATGGAGTTCGACGACGACGGCCGCATGAAGCCGTCCAGCTACTACGACCGCATCGTGGACGTGATGG
>Ga0209941_1000832_pt1 | contig 28313 bp, 27 predicted proteins | sample ThiBiot_300_plan_FD_183945 | JGI IMG/M metagenome (GOLD analysis project Ga0209941, IMG submission 183945) | Wastewater bioreactor microbial communities from Cape Town, South Africa - Thiocy_solids_1 (SPAdes) | ecosystem: Engineered > Bioremediation > Thiocyanate > Unclassified | place: South... | reverse complement strand
CGGACGGTGCGGCCTTACCGGGCGAGGCTGGCGAGATGTCCTGGGAGCGCGCGATTAGCACGCGCTTGAGTTCATCACTCATGGTGACTCCGGCGGTCTTGGCACCCTTACCCAGCCGCACCGTCAGGCGGCCGTTACGCAGGTCCAGATCGTCCCAGGTGAGCGCCAGCATCTCGCTGACTCGTAGGCCGGCGTGTGCGCCTAGTAGGAGGATGAGGCGGTCGTCCCAGTCGCGGCACACCATCGCCATCCACTCCAGCTCCTCGAGCGTGTACGCCTTCGCCTTCGCGCGCTCCACCGGCTTCTCCGTGAGCTTCGGTAATGCGACTTCCGCAAACGGGTCGGCCGCTGTCAGGTCCACCCACCTGAGCGCCTCGTAGAACGCCCGGGCGGCCGCCACGCGCTGCCGCACCGAGGCGGAGGAGAGCGCCTTCACCGGCCTCTTCCCCAACCGCCGCTGCGCGACCGCCTGCAGGTCATGCGGGTCCGCTTCGCGCCTCGGGTTGCTCAGGCGCCGCACGAACGCCTCCGCATCCGCCCGTGCCGGCCGCAAAAGGTCCACACCCTCCCAAGCCGCCAGCAGCACCATCACGCCCTTGCGGTACGAACTGATCGTGTTCGCGGAGCGCTGCTGCGCCTCAAGGTAAGCACGCGTCAACAACCACAAACCCTCGAGATCCCGCTCACCCACCGCCCTGGCCGCGAAACGCTTACGCTCCGCCTCACTCGAACCGATCAACTGATCAACCCGGGTGAGCTCCGCCTCCGGAGACCACCTGGCGAGTCCCGTATTCGCCATCAGCGAGCAACCTCCGACCTAGAGCCGACCCAAGCAAGATAACGCCCCTTGCGGCAGGCGCGATGACCTCTCTTGTAGTAGTTAAGCGCGTCAGGAACACACATCATCTTGCCAAAGATAATACACCTTATGTTCTGTTGTAGTTAGGGGAGAGTGTTCCCATGAAATGACGCCTGCTGAATTCAAGGAGATTGAGGATAGGAATGGCGGACGCCGTTCTGTGCCCGCGCCAGAGCACTTCAGTTTCGACAAGGCGGCCTCATAGCCAGGCGTGACGGGCCTTACAATAGGTACCTCAACACTGAGGATTGCGGTGGACTGCGAGACTGGGCGGTCCGATCGGAATCGCCGTACTTGACATCAGGGGTGAATTAATGGGCGCTTCAGCAGCGTTAGGCGATGGGCTATCTCCACTGACTCCCATTTACGATGAGGAGCATCATGCGAGCTACGTCGCTCACTTGTGTAATGCGATTACCAACGACCCGCCCGTCCACAACATCGCTTTGGCCGGCGCCTACGGAACCGGTAAGAGCAGCATCCTCCAAGGGGTAAAGAAGAGCCTACTAAGCGCGGCAGGGTGTCGAGCCCGAAGCCCACTAATAGAAGTCTCGCTCTCGAATCTCAATGAGCCTCCCGAAAAGGTCACCGAGGCGAGCGGCGAGTCTTCCCTATCTGCAGTGCTGCAGAAGGAAGTAGTAAAGCGCCTCCTCTACTCCCAGAACCCAAACAGACTGACCCTCTCTCGGTTCAAACGTATTGCGGAGTTTCGCTGGGGACGCGCTCTGATAGTTGCGTCGGTGGTCACGGTCATCCTATGTGTGATCTTATGTCTCATCTTCGGCCCACCCTGGATAAGTCAATACTTCGAGAACCGCTCCATACCCCTATGGTTCGGAGTAATGCTGAGCTCTTTCGTCAGTTTTGCCACCCTTTTCGTTGTCCAGTATGTGATGCATCGGCATGCGGTGCTTGAGGTCTCTATCGGCGCGGCAAGCATTAAGATCAGCGGCAACGCTGGGAGTTACTTCGACCAATACCTCGACGAGATGATCTATTTCTTCAAGCAGACGAGAACTCGCTACGTCTTCTTTGAGGATCTCGACCGGTTCAACGACGCGAACATCTTCCGTGCGTTGCGCGATCTGAACGCCATTCTCAATGCCTCACAGGTGATAAAGCAGGATGTTGTCTTCGTATACGCTGTGCGCGACAGTCTCTTTGAGCCCGCGATACCGGTCCCCTGCCACACGTCCGGTGCACCCGATGTTTCAGAGAGCCCCGAGCCAAGTGTCGATTCCCCCGCCCCTATGGCGACGAGACTTGATTCGGCCCGCCACAAGTATGGAGTGAGCTCGCCCGCATCCGATCGCTCAAAATTCTTTGACCTAATCATCCCCATAGTGCCATTCATCTCGCCCGAGGTGTCCGCCAGCCTCCTTCTTCGAGAGTTGAACGAGAAACACATCGAGGACGATGCCAGGCCGTCAACAGACTTGATTGCGCTTGCAGGCCGCTATTTCACCGACATGCGAGTGGTTCGCAGCATCGCGAACGAGTACCAAGTCTATGCCAAAGAGCTATTAGGGAAAACCGACGTCCGTGGCTTGCATCCGGATAATCAGCTCGCCATGGTCCTCTATAAGCACGCCCATTTGGCGGACTACGAGAAGATCCGAAGCGGCGAGAGCAAGCTTGACCAGGTCGCGCAGAAGGCCCGAGAGGTCATGAGCGACCGGCTCAAAGCTATCGACGAAAGGATCGCGCAGTTGCGCACGGAGGCCACCGCAGCAAGCAAAGTCAAGGGGCGCAGCGAAACAATGGGAGAGCGACTTCACGCGCTCCTGCAAATCGGCTCGAGGGCTACCGGTTACTCCGCAGAAGGACCAGTACAGCTCGAGCCTGGCGGCAGGATTTTTCAGTGGGAAGAGCTCAAGACCGAGGCGTTCTGGGCTGCATACGCCACCGAGCCAGGGTCGCTGAGGCCCCACCACGCCAATCGGACTCGGGTGGAACTGTCTCGCGGTGAAATCGAGCGGTTCATTGATAAGGCGTCATCAATATCAGCTTGGCAAAGCCACGCTCAGAAAGAGGTTGATGATCGCGTGCAGGCACTAGGCAGGCTGCGAGCAAGGAATGTCGCGTCGACTTTCACGCAACGCGTAACGGACCGCTCGCTTTGGGATTCGAAGGTGTCCGAAGAGGTGCCCGACCTTCCAACTTGCGTCCACGAAACCCTGGGAGACGGGCTGGCGCTCGAGCTTCTTAGGGCTGGATATATCGACAACAACTTCGCGCTTTACGCGAGCGTCTATCACGGTGACTTGCTTAGCGCAGATGCGCGCAGCTTCATGCTCCAAGTGATGGACCAACACGAAACGGCGCCCGATTTCAAGTTGTCTGAAGAAGACGTGGAGGCGATTCTTAAGCAGCCTGGATACGATTTCCTAAGAACTCGGAGCGCGCTGAATATCTCTGTCTTCGAGCACCTCATCGACGATGACCGGCTCGATTCAACCGTCCAAAGAATTGTCGCGAGCACGCTAGATATGGACAACGTTTTCGTGACCACCTTCCTTGCTCGCAGCAAGGCGGCAACAAAGCTCGTAGAGCGCCTCTCCCCCATCTTCGACAAGATCCTAGTTGTGATAGCCGAGAATGAACAGCTTGAACCAGAAGCAAAGCTCCAACTGCTGAGTACAGCGCTTGCCCACCTGACCAGTAAGGCGGATTACGCAGCCAGCGACGCCACGGTTGAACTTATTGCTGGGAATATCGATAGCTTGCCTGTGATTCTGGAGGACCTATCCGCGGAGCGAAGCATCGCCTTCGCACAGCTGTTGAGTCAGAACTCCATCAAGCTTGCGTCTGTTGAACAAATGTATGAGGGCACTAGAGAATCAGTGGTGGAAGCGAACGCGTTCGAGATCAACCTTCAGAACCTGTTGGTGATAACGCCAATCGAAGAGCAGGTCGGGATTGACACGCTATCAGGCGGCCACGATTCACTAGTAGTGTACCTGCTCGAGAATGCCGAGACCTATCTCGGCGCGTTGGAATCGGCCGAGGTAGAGGTGTTCAGTGTCGACAATCCAGAGCGCCTACCAGAAATACTACCGTTTGCGGCGGAGTTAGAAAACGATTCGCTCGACAGGCTACTCATGCTCGCCCACCCTGACGCCACCGTCGAACACTTTACTGACGCTCCGGAAAGAAGCTGGCCAAACCTTGCACGCACGAAGCGTTTCTCTCCCACCGCACTCAACCTGGTCACGTACCTGAAGCGCGAAGACCACAACGGTTCCTACAGCACACTAGCCCGAAGCCTAGCTACAACCAGCGCACTTCTGTCTGTGAATGAGGTAAGCGACGATGACAAGACCGAACTAGCCGTGTGGCTAGTCAATCAAGAACAGGTTCCTAGCCCTGTCAAGCTGAGGCTTCTCTCGCAACTCGACCTAAGTGATCCCCTGCCCCTCGCGAAACTGCAAGTCAATGATGGACAGCTCCTCGCCGAGCTAATCAGCGCGCGACGCATCGGCGATACGGCCGAGACCTTCATGCACTTTAGCTTCCTTCCTTGGGACCAAAAGGAGCTGGCTCTGGCGGGGTCAGTGCAATTGTCTGATTTCGTAACACACGTCGATTTCCAAAGTGATGAGTTCGTAGGCATCGTCCAAAGCAATACTATTCGTAGGGCGGCAAAGGCAGCTGTTCTGACTGAGGTGAATAGTCTTCAGGGAAGGGGGGTACTTACAAAGAGTCTCGCGACCGTGTTGGCGGACTACGCAATCGCGGAGAACCATCCCGTCCCTGACGGCAATCTATCCACCCTAGCGGCTAAGGGTGCGCCACCAACACGAATAGCGAAGCTACTTGGCAAGGACATAGAGAGCCGGACCGATGAGGGAATCTTGAGCGTGCTAAGCCAACTGCATGGTGAATACAGGAAACTGGCCGCGGCGGATGGGAAGAAGCCAAGACTCGAAGCAGACGATGACGTAAGACGGCTTCTTGACAGACTGAAAGAAATGAACCTAGTAAGCGATTACAAGGAGGAGACAAAGAACGGAAAATACCTCCGGGTATTCATGAGGCGTCACAAGCGGTAGGTACACCCAGTTGCTGACCACATCTACTTCAAACTCCCTCTTCTCGCAACGCACATTTCTGCGGCCTACACGCGCTCACCGTGGTCATCACCGTCCTATACAGACTAAATGAGAACGGCTAGGATTGAGGCGGAGGCCCCGTGTTCCGCACTGTCACCACCCAGGAGTTGCTCGGACCGCTCAACGAGTTCGAGCAGGCCAAGCTCCCGCAGGAGCTCTGCTACGCGGGCCGCCTCATCCTGGCGCGCAAGACCCCGCGCGTCGCCATCGTCGGCTCTCGCAACGCCTCCGCCGCGGGGCTGGAGCTTGCCGCCAAGCTGACCGAGCACGTCGTGAGCGTGAACGGCGTCGTGGTGAGCGGCTTGGCCAAGGGCATCGACCGCGCCGCCCATGAGGGCGCCCTGGAGTCCGGCGGGAACACCATCGCCGTGCTCGGCACCCCTCTGGATCATTACTGCCCGGCTGAGCACCGCGGCCTCCAGGAACGCCTCATGAGCGAGCACCTGGTGTTGAGCCAGTTCGCGCCGGGCAGCGCCGTTCACCGCAGCAACTTCGTGATCCGCAACCGCACCATGGCGCTCGTGTCTCATGCCACCGTGATCGTCGAGGCGGGCGAGAAAAGCGGCACGCAGAGCCAGGCGTGGGAAGCCATCCGCCTGGGACGCGGGCTCTACATCCCCGAAGAGCTCGCCAACGCGGGCTTCGACTGGCCCAGGAAGCTCCTGCAGTACGGCGCCGTGACCTTCGCGAGCGTCGAGGACCTGCTCTTCGACCCGCTGATCAACCCCGAGGCGGAACTCATCTGGTGAAGGCTGACCCCGGTCGGAGCTGAGCCTTGCCCCTCGCCACTGCCCGCCCCGTTCACCAGCCCGCCGGCTTGGCGATGTCTCCCTTGCTAGACGCCACAGGGTTTGAGAAGTGAGCCTTGGCCAGCACCGAGTCGATGTGGCGCACGTCGCTGGCGAGTCGCGCCAGGCTAGCAACCGGTCGTCTATCTGTCGCCAAGAGGATGACCGGCAATCCGACCTCCTCGATTACGATACGCAGTGGCTCAGCCAGGTCGGAATCGTTGGTGACGATCGCCGCCTGCTCGAACGCCCCCAGGAAGGCATCTCGTACCAGATGGGCACCTAGCGTGACGTCGCTGCCCTTCTCCTCCGTCTTGATGACCTTACCGAACCGCGGCAGCGGGCTTGGGGGTGTCACCATCGGCGGCGTGAACTCTAAGGGGTCCGCGAACCTCATCATCACCTCGTGCACCAAGAACTTCCCCAGGTGGATCTTCACGCAAGGAAGTGTCTTCAGGGCCGAGAAGTAGATCTGTTGTCGCCGCGGCATGTCCGGATCTCGCTTACCTGACACGCGGGCCGTGTAGTAATTGATGCGCTCCACCTGCGCCGCCGCGGTCAACGCCAGCTCAGACAGCCTCAGGAGATCAAGCCATTTGTGCTTTGTGCCCTTAAGGGCACGGTAATACAGGTTGAAGCCATCGACATAGACGAAGGTGCGCACCATGACTCCTGATGCAGGAGAGCCCGCAGCATGAACTGCGGGCTCTCCTGGGCCTACGGCACGCCGTAGGTGGGTTAGAGACATTATAGAACCCAACGGTTTCCAAGTCAAATTCGCAAGGCGCAATGGTGCAGTAGTAAGACCCGGGACGCCATGAGCCACCATCGCGAACCCGATGCTCGGGACTCGGGCCATCATGGATTAGATCCATGCGCAGTACGGCGTCGAATACGCGGCCAACATGCGGGAGACCATCCGCCGCTTCACCCTGCACCAGTTCATCGAAGCCGGCCTCGTCGCGGAGAACCCCGACGACCCCTCCCGCCCGATCAACTCCCACAAGTGGCGCTACCAGCTCACCGCCCAGGCGCTTGAGGTGTTGCGAGCGATTGGCACGAGCCGCAGGAGAGCGGAGGTGTCCGGCTACCTCACGGAGCTACCGGGCCCGCTCGCGCAGTACCGGTCGGCCAGGGACCTGGCGAAGATCCCGGTGACGCTTCCCGACGGCTCGACCGTGAAGCTGAGTCCGGGTGGCCAGAACGAGCTGCTGAAGCAGATGGTCGATGAGTTCTGCCCGCGCTTCACGCCCAACGGCCAGGTGCTCTATATCGGCGACGCCGCCAAGAAGGCCGATGAGGTCCACGACGCCAAGAAGCTGGTAGAGCTCGGGATCGTCCTCCCGGAGCGAGGCAAGAAGCCTGACCTCGTCGTCTACCTGGCCGATCGCAATTGGCTAGTGCTCATGGAGGCCGCGTCGAGCCATGGCCGGTTGACGCGAAACGGCACGGGGAGCTCAAGACCCTCTTCGCGGGTAGCACCGCCGGTCTCGTCTTCATCTCCTGCTTCACCTCGCGTGCGGACATGCGTAAATACCTAAATGCAATCGCGTGGGAAACGGATGCTTGGTGCGCGGAGGACCCCGGCCACCTCATCCATTTCAACGGTGAGCGCTTCCTCGGGCCCTACGAATAGGCCGCCACCCAGTAAGTAAGTCGCTCGCTGATGTTAGAAGCGAACGACATGGCGCCCCTCGGATATCATTCGCCTTCTATGAGTAGGCGTCCTCGCACTCATGTCGGTGCGATCTTCGGTGGTGTGGTCGTTCTGGTGGTCGGGCTGGCGTTGCGAACGCCCATTATCAGCGTGTCTCCGATTCTGTCGGATATCCAAGAGAATTACCGTCTTGGCAGCATTGCAGCGAGCCTCTTGACGAGCCTACCCGTCCTCAGTTTCGGGGCTGGGGCGTTTTTCGCGCCGTGGCTTGCGCGACGTTTTGGTATTGAGCGCATCATCTCGTTGATGATGGGCACGATAATCGCGGGAATGCTGCTACGGGCCCTTTGGGGTTCGGTAGGCCTCTTCCTTGGAACGGTGGTCCTTAGCTTGGGCATCGCGGTAAACAACGTCCTATTGCCTGCGGCAATCAAGCGCCACTGGAAGCGATCGGTGGGTCCGCTCATGAGTACTCTCTCCGTTTCCCTTGCCCTCGGTCCCACCCTGGCGGCATTGTTCACGGTTCCCAGCTACCAACTATTAGGCGCCAACGTGCGTTCGGCGCTCCTACTGTGGATTGTGTTGCCAGCCGCGGGGTTCATCCTCTTCGAAACTGTACGGAGCCAGCTAACGACCAACTCGGGAAGCATAGGCGAAGCGGTAACGACGGGTCGCGGACTGTGGCGAGAGCCACTGGCATGGCAAGTCTCGGCGTACCTAGGCCTCCAGTCACTGATGTTCTTCTCCGTGACTGCTTGGTTGCCGACTATTCTCCACGATTATGGGCTTAGCCCCATCGAAGCAGGTATAGGCTTCTCCGCATTTACATTGCTGAACATCGTCGGTTCGCTTGCTTACCCCATGATCGCGGTGAAGGTGCGCCAGCAGCGCGGGCTCGCGGCCGGCGCGGCGGCGCTGTGGCTGGTCGGTACGGCAGGCTTGCTGCTGGCGCCGACCTCCACGGCCTACGTATGGGCGGGCATAGCGGGCTTAGGGAGCGGCGCATCGTTCTCGCTGGCGCTCACCTTGCTGGTGTTGCGCACGAAAAGCGCCGCCGACGCCTCCAGTCTTTCCGGCATGGCGCAGTCCGTGGGGTATACCCTGGCAGCTACCGGCCCGCTGTTGATGGGTTGGTTGTTTGAGGCGAGCGGCAGTTGGACCCTGCCACTCCTTCTCCTAATGACAGTAGTGCCGTTAATGGCTGTGGCAGGGTTAGCCGCTGGGCGGGCCTTGAGCATAGACACAAAGGGGTAATAGGTAGCGCCCTATTGTCCGAGTAGGGTGCTGGGAACTGAAGCCCTGGGTGACCGTACGAGTCTTGAGAGCGACCCTCCTTCGCCGAGCGACCCCGGCTTGGGCCAAGGCCCCAAACAGCGTAAAGCATGATACCCCCAGCATTTCAGGCGCCTCTGCGACACCATGCTTACCTTCGCAGGAGCGTGCGCGCCATGGGCACCAAGCGCACGGTTAGCTTCCTTCAGAAAAATGACTGAGGGCGAGCCTCCCACAGTGGCTCGCCCCACTTGTCCCAGGGCCCGCCTCAGTAACCCAAGGCCAATCCTTCCTTTCGAGGGTCGCTGCCAGCAATGTAGCCGTTTCGGGTGCGGTAGATCAGTTGCGCTCCACCGAACGCGAAGTCCTCGCCGATTGTCGATTGGGTGATCTGGTGGCCACGCGCCGTCAGGTCGTTCAGAACGGCGTCTGCAACTCCGCGTTCGAGCGCGACCCTAGTGCCCTCAAGGACCTGCCAGCGTGGTGCGTCGGCCGCGGCTTGAGGGTTCTGCCCGTAGTCGATTACCCTCACTGCCATCTGCGTGTGGCCTTGCGGTTGCATAGGCCCCCCCATAACACCAAAGCTCATTACTGGTTGGCCGCCACGCGTTAGAAACGCCGGGATGATGGTGTGGAAAGGGCGCTTGCCGCCAGCCACAACATTCGGGTGGCCAGGGGTAAGCACGAAGCCAGCGCCGCGGTTCTGCAGGGCTATACCCGTGCCAGGAACGACCACACCGGAGCCAAAGCCGTAATAGTTGGACTGGATAAACGACACCATCATGCCCGCGCTGTCGGCTGCTGTTAGGTATACGGTGCCGCCTGGCTTGGGTAAACCGTGTACCGGCGTGCCAGCCCGATCTAGGTCGATGAGCTCGGCGCGGCTCGCCAGGTAATCGGGGTCGAGCAAGTGGGGCGCAGGAAACTCCATGGTTGCCGGGTCTGACACGTACCGGTAGCAGTCGGCAAATGCGAGTTTCATGGCTTCAATCTGCAAGTGCAGGGAGTCGGCCGATTCGGGTTCGAGCGAGGCCAAGTCGAAGTGCCGCAGTATGCCGAGAGCCATGAGCGCAGCGAGACCCTGGCCGTTCGGTGGGATCTCATGTAACTCGTGCTGGTGATAGTGGGTAGAGATGGTCTCCACCCAGTCGGCCTGGTGCTCCCCCAAATCAGACTCAGAGAGCGGATTGCCATTACGCTGCGCGTCGGCAACTATCTTCTGAGCCAAAGCGCCCCGGTAGAACGACTCGCCGTTGGTGCAGGCGATCTCCTCTAACGTTGACGCCTGGTCAGGGTTACGGAACAACTGGCCCGGCTGTGGAGCTCGGCCGCCCGGAAGGAACACGCGCCTGAACTCATCGAATCCCTCGAAGGCAGCGTCGGCGCGCTGCCAGGCGCGGGCGGTGACCGGCCCGACCGGAAAGCCATTGCGGGCGTAGTGGATGGCGGGCTCGAAGAGTCTGCTGAACGGTAGCTTGCCGAACCGTGCATGCAGTTCGGCCCACGCTGACACAGCACCAGGCACGGTAACGGTGTCCCAACCACGCAACGGGATCGCAGCCATGCCGGAGAACTTACTGGCATTCAGACCCTTGGCCGAACGGCCCGAGCCGTTGAGACCACGCAGTCCTTGGCCGTCCCAGACTATTGCGAAGGCGTCGCCGCCGATTCCATTACTGGTCGGCTCTAGCACGGTCAACGCAATAGCCGTAGCCACTGCGGCGTCAGCGGCGCTACCGCCCGCCATCAGCATGCTGAGGCCGGCCTGCGCTGCTAGCGGCTGTGAGGTTGCCACCATGTTGGACGCCAGAACGGGCGAGCGGAAAGTGGGGTAGGGGGCGTCGAATCTCAAGGCTTCTCAGGCTCGCTCGCGTGGTGTTCGCCCGCCAAATTCAGCCATGCTTCCCAGTCCCAGGAACTCTTGACTACCTCTGCCAGTTGAAACGTTTCCATGCCCCTTATGGCGGGCAAGGCGGCCGGAAGCTCCTCTGCGAGGAAGCGGTGCAGGTCCTTTTGAGAGCGGTGCAAGGTCTGGATGATAATGTCGGCGGAGCCGAACGACATGCCTACGAAACGCACGTTGCGGTAGGTCGCCAAGTGGTCGGCGGCTTGCGTGACGCGCCCGGGCTCTAGCCGGAGCAAGGTCACCGCTATGACCTCGATACCGAGCCTTTGCGCGTTGCCTACTGCGGTCACCTTCACGTAACCCTCGTCCATGAGACGGTTGGCGCGAAAACGGGCAGTGCCTTCCGCGATGCCAAGGTTCTGCGCAATCTGCCGGTAAGAGCGGCGGCCGTCCTCGGCAAGTTGCATGATTATCTTCTTGTCCAGTTCGTCTAGCGCGCCATTCGGGGCCGATTGGGCCCCGCCCCCATCATCAGTCAGGAACATCGCTCCTCCTTCTAGGCCGTATTACCTGGGCTGTTGCATCCATCTTACTACTCGCGCGTCTGCGCAGCATAGGAGCGATGCATTGACATTATACGCACACCAGCTATAATGCGCCTACTGATTCCCGCAGCTCTGGATACGCCTGCTACGCGAAGCAAAGGAGGCCGTTACCGACCCCTATCGTTTAGGTGCGCCGAATGTTGTGAACACTTGAGCCGAAATTGGAGGTGAGCCGATCTACGTCTCCCTACGCAGCCTCCCCCGCTAGGCGCTGCGGAGCGGAATAGAAACATTGAGTGAAGTAGGTCCCGCAGTTCGTGTCTGAAGGTTGCCGATGATTTTGGCTGCCTCGGTTGGAGTCCCCCAGCCTTCACGGGAGTGATGAATGAAGATAATTGACGTCCACGTGCACATCGGCCCGGCTTTCAAGAATGAGCCCAAGAAGTTCTTCGATCAGTCCATCACGGCCGAAGACACACTCGGCTTACTAGACAGGTACGGCATCGCCCAGGCCTGGGTGTTCCCTCCCGCTTGGCAAGGCGGCGAATACCACGACCCGACTTACGAGCAAGCCAATCGCGCCACCTATGAAGCCGTGCAGAAGTACCCCGATCGCATGGTGGGACTCGCACGAGTGAACCCGAACATGGGTCAGGCTGCCGTCGAGGAGTTTGAGCGCTGCGTCAAGGAGTACGGGTTCCGGGGGATGATGCTGCACTCCGATTGGGACTCATTCGGCTTGAATGACCCCAAGCTGCACTACCCGCTGATGGAGGTGGCTGCGGCCCACGGCCTACCGATGGTGTATCACTCGGGTTATGCCCCTTCAGACCCAGCAGGCTTCCTGCGGCTCGCTCGGCAGTTCCCCACCGTGCCGATTGTGTTGAAGCATATGGGCTACCAGTTGGCCCAAGATGCCATCGTTGCTGCTCGCGAGGCAAGCAACATCTTCCTGGAGACCTCGGCCAACTGGCCGGCGTGGATTCGTCACGCATTACGGCAGTTAGGGCCAGAACGCATTCTTTATGGATCTGACGCGCCGTTCATGACTCCCGACATTGAGATGGCCAAGATCACTATGCTTCCCGGCCTGACCGACACTGCGAAGGAAATGATTCTTGGCGGCAACGCCATGAGCATCTTGCCGGAATGCGCCCCGCGAAAGGAGCACGCATGATTCTTGACGGACAGGCTCAACTGGGGCCAATGCTCACTGAGCATGACCTGTCGATCTACCCTTCGGATAGCGCAGCCGATCTGCTTCGGAGTTACGACGAGCAAGGCATCAGCGGCGGCTTGGTTCACGCGGCGTCGGCGGCCTTCTCGGAAGTGACCCCCGATTACATTGCGGCTAACAACTACGCGCAGGCGCAGGTCAGAGAACATACGACTTTGCACGGGGCGCTTCGAGTGAACCCGAACGCTCGTGGCAGCCACGATGAGCATGTAAGAGCAGCGGTAGAGGAAGGCAGCGTCAAGGCGCTAGTCTTCGCACCATTAGAAGACGGTTTCGCGGTCGACGATGCGCGTCTAGGGCGTTACCTGGATCTAGCCCGCCGCCACGGCCTCTTGACGGTATTCCTGCTTGGCAACTTCCACCACAGGGACACCATGCCGCTCCGACTAAAAGGCTGGCTCTACGATTACCCCGACGTGCCCGTATTGCTGACTCAGATCGCGTACCGAACGCAGAGCGACGCCGTCATGATCGCGCAGGATCACGCCAACGTCTACCTCGGCACCAGCGACTCCACCATGCTGTTCCTCCTGAACACGGTTGAAAGACTCGGCGCCAAGCGCTTCGTGTTCACGACCAATTTCCCGTTCAGCATTCCGGCTCTAGAAGTCATGAAGATCAACAAGCTACCCATCAGTGAAGAAGATAAAGAACGAATCCTCCACCGCAACCTCAGTGAACTCATCAACAAGGAGACGGCAAAGTGATGGCTCTTAAGCGGCGGACAATAAGCCTACTGGTGACAGCGCTGGCTATCATGATCTCTCTCCAGGTGTACGCGAACGCCTCGGCTCAGCGCCTTCCTGGCGTGCCCTATCCGGAGCAGCGCATAGCCGAAGGGCACGTGGTGATCGTCTATCACACCGAAGCCCAGAACCTAGATCCGCGCCGCAGGGCAGGCTTCCAGGATGAACGCATCACCACGCTTCTCTACAGCTCCCTCATGAAGATTGATTCCAACGGCGAGCTCTATGGGGATCTGGCCGAAGAGTGGGCATTCCCGGACCCAACCACGCTTACGTTCAAGATCAGAGAGGACGTCCTATTCCATGATGGTCAGCCGCTGACCGCCGGGGACGTCAAGTACACCCTAGACACGGTTCGCGATCCCGAATTCGCCTCACCGCTGCGTGATCAGTTCGCCGTCATTACAGAGGTAGAGGTCGTCGGCGAACATGAACTCACGTTGCATCTGGCCAACCCCACCGGCGCCCTTCTGAACTCACTCACGCTCGGAATCGTGCCGAAGCATGTGGACGGACAGCAGCTCAACTCGAACCCGGTTGGCTCGGGGCCGTTTGCCTTCAAGCTCTGGAGAGCTCAACAGTTCATTGAACTCGAAGCCTTCAATGGCTACTACGGTGGCGAGCTCGGTATCAAGCGCCTGACCATAATCCCAGTGCGCGAGAACACCACGAAGGTACAGATGCTAGAGACCGGCGAAGCTGACGTGGTGTGGACCGGTGTGTCGGCCCAGGCCGCGCGTTTGGCGGCCGGAGGCGTGTACGGGGTGCAGGAGCTGCCGGGGAGCATCGAGTACATCCACCTCAACTTGAGGGAGGATTACCCTTGGAACGACGTACGCGTGCGCCAGGCTTTGCTGCACGCGCTTGACCAAGACGCCATGCATCACGTGCTGTACAGCGGATTCGCGCAGAAGGGCAACAACCCCCTCATAGCGGCTATGCCAATGTTCGAAACTGACACACCCTACTACGATTACGACCCCGAGAGAGCCAAGGAATTGTTGGCCGAGGCCGGGTATGCTAACGGCTTTACGGTCGACATGATCGTTGTGGAGACCGCAATCTACGAGCTGGTGCAGCATTACTGGAAAGAGATCGGGGTGACCCTCAACATCCTGCAGCGCGAGGTTCCCGAGCGTTCGGGCGCCACCTTCACGGGTGAATACGAGATGGTAGGAAGCCCGTTCGGCATCCGTCCTGACCCCGACGCGTTGCTTCACAACCTGTTCCACTCCGACAGTATGGTTCCCAATAACGGCCGCAACAACGGCTACGTCAATGCCCGAGTAGATGAACTACTCGACCTGGGCCGGTTCACGCCGGATCAAGAAGCGCGCCGCGCTTATTACTCCGAAGTTCAGAAGATACTGACCGAGGAAGTGCCGATGCTAGTGCTCGGCTACCCATCTTCGCTGCTGCTCTACAACCCATACCTCGAAGATGTTCGATACGGTACGTACACCTTGTTCCTCGACACGGCCCTGAACGCCCGCTGGAACGCCCCACAGTAAGCCAATAAGCCCACAGTAGTGCTCGTAGCTGAGCGGGGGGTACTCGTATCCCCTGGTCAGCTACGGCACGGGATAGGTTGGTGATGTGATTGAGTCAGTACTTAGGAAATCGACTTCTACAACTCATCCCTCTTGCGATTATTGTTACCCTGCTGATTTTCACGATCTTTCACGTTCTGCCAGGAGACGCAGCAGCGATCTTTGCGAGCGAGGGCGCCTCCCCCGAAACTGTCGAGCTCATCCGGAGCAGACTTGGCCTAGATAGGCCGCTGCACGTTCAATACCTGGACTGGGTGTCTAACCTCCTTCGGGGCGACATGGGGAACTCGTTTTTGGATGATCGGCCGGTGTTGCAGGTGCTAGCGAACCGGTTCCCGGCCACGCTGTACCTGGCTTTGGCCAGCATGTTGGTGACAATCGTAATAGGCGTTCCAGCTGGTGTTGTAAGCGCAGTGAAGCAGAACACGATCTGGGACCGCGTGGCACGCATTGTGTCGCTAATCGGCTTATCAATGCCCTCTTTCTGGTTCGGGCTCATACTCCTGCTGATCTTCTCGTACCACCTGAAATGGCTGCCTCTAGGGGGCTATGGCAGTTGGAAGCACGTCATCTTGCCAGCCCTTGCCTTAGGCACAACCTTAGCAGCGACGGTCATGCGGCTCACGCGCTCATCGGTACTTGAAGTGGCGAGGGAGGACTTCGTTCGCACCGCCCGAGCCAAAGGGCTTTCGGAGCCCAAAGTGATCTACAAGCATGTGTTGCGCAACGCATTGATCCCAGTTATCACCATCACGGGTCTCCAGGCCGGAGCCTTACTCGGCGGCACGGTGGTTACGGAAACCGTGTTCCGGTGGCCAGGGGTGGGGTTCCTGCTTTATGACCGCATGATCAACCGCGACGTTCCGTTCGTCATGGGAAGCCTGTTCGTCTTCGCTGTGGTGCTGGGTCTCATCAACCTGATCACGGATCTGTCGTACGCGCTGGTTGACCCAAGAATTCGGTACTCATGAACTTGTTTGAGGACTCCCACTAGTGACCATGCTTAGTCGCTTCATTCGAAACCCCCTGAACACTACCGGTCTGTTAATCGTAGCCGTGGTCGTTCTGGTGGCTGTGCTCGCGCCCTGGCTCGCTCCGCATGACCCTTATAAGATCGACCCGTTCCAGGCCCTCAAGCCGCCGGGCGGCGAATACCTCTTAGGAACCGACAAGTTCGGTCGCGACGTGTTGAGCCGGTTGCTGCATGGCGCGCGAATATCGTTGCTTGTTGGGCTGATAGTGACCGGCATCAGCACGACAGTTGGGGTGATTATTGGAGTCGTATCAGGTTACTACGGCGGCAGAATCGACTCGATCTTCATGCGCATTACAGACGCCTTCATGACCTTCCCAGGCATCATCCTGGCACTAGCGGTAATGGCATCCTTAGGTAGCGGTTTCTGGACCTTGGTCCTGGCGTTGGCGTTATCGGGCTGGAGTACCTTCGCCCGGCTTACCCGCGCCGAAACGCTGGCAATCAGGGAGAGGGAGTTCATAACAGCCTCCAGGGCCATCGGTGGTTCGGACTTCAGGCTGATGTTCCGCCATATAGCTACCACTCTCGTTCCGACGCTATTGGTTTACGCCAGCTTGCGGCTGGCAGTTCCAATCCTCTCGGAAGCTTCGTTGAGCTTCCTCGGTCTGGGCCTACCAGCACCTTTAGCAAGCTGGGGTCGGATGATCGCCACGGATCGCGAGAACCTAAGCATCGCGTGGTGGGCAGTGACCTTCCCAGGACTCGCCATCATGTTGGTGGTATTGGGTTTTAACCTCCTGGGCGATGGCCTTAGGGACACGCTGGATCCAAAACAGAAGACGAGCTAACGGGAATCTACTGACCGGAGTTGACAATGGACAACGCAACCGCACATCTGGAGCATGCAATTCAACTTGCCTACGACAACGTAAGAGCACACGGCGGACGCCCATTCGGTGCTGTGCTGACGCGCGATGGCGAAGTGATTGCAGCCGGAGTGAACACGTTCATGGCTACAGGCGATCCCACGGCGCACGCTGAGCTAGAAGCTCTGAGGGCAGCGGGTCGTGAGGGCGCCTTCAACAAGCCAGGGGAGTTCGTGATGTATGCCAGCGGTAATCCCTGCCCTATGTGTCAAGCAGCCATGACGCTGTTAGGTGTAGATGCCGTTTATTACGCGTACTCAAACGCCGAAGGCGAGGAGTATGGACTATCTACTGCAGATATAGAAGAGGAGTTGGCTAAGCCGGCCAGCGCTAGGCGAATGAAGTTCGTGCATGAGCGTGTGCGCGTTGACGGAGCTGACCCCTACCAGGCGTGGCGGGACCTTACAGCCAAGTGATCCGTGCACAACACCGACTTAGAACCAATGGCCGAATCGGGGCACTTGGTGACGACTGAAGGGGTGCTGGCATAGCCGCGGTAGCCGTCACAACTCAGATAGCCGACAGCTTCGGACTCCTCTGGTCGTTCGCCAAGGCGGGCCTCCTCGGATTCGGCGGCGGGCCATCAATGATTCCCCTGATTCAGGAAGAGGTGGTCGAGGTACAGGCTTGGCTAACGCAAGACGAATTCCTCGACTCCTTTGCCCTCGGCAACACACTCCCGGGCCCAATCGCCACCAAACTGGCCGGTTACGTCGGCTACAAAGTCGCTGGCCCACTGGGAGCTACCTTCGCAATCATGGGCGTCGTACTCCCAACCGCGATCGCGATGATCCTCTTACTGGCGGTCTACTTACGGTTCCGCGACGCGCCCCAAGTAGCGGGTTTCTTGCGCGGAGTACGCCCCGTGGTCATAGCGCTACTCGCGCTCGTCGTATGGGAATTTGCTCCGCGGGCATTCGGAGCCCCGGCTGAATGGTTAGGCAACTGGGCGCTCTGGCTCATCGCCTTGATGGCGTTCGCGTTGTCGATCAAATTCAATGTGCACCCAGGGATCCTGATTGTCATTAGCGGCACCCTTGGTGCACTACTATTGCGAGGTTAGGTGGACCAGCTCGAACCCTCCCGCGAGAACTTCAGTTGCGCCTGACAACCCTCACTCGGCCAGGAACTCCTCGACCGGGAACAGGTGCTGCACGCCCGCTGCCTCGCGGCGCTCGTAGTGGTGCACGATCATGTGCGCGCGCTGGTCGGGCAGCACCTCGAGGTTGTCGGGGTGGTTGTCGTCGCGGTCGCCGTTCTTATGGTGCACCACCTCGCCGGGCCTCAAGGGCCGCCCGAGCTTCCACTCCGCCACCGCGCGGTGCTCGTAGTACACCTCACCGGTGCGCGGGTCCTTGCGGCGCCGGTACCACTTCCTCACGCCCGCTCCTCCCCCGCCCCGTCCGCGCGCAGCGCCCGGTAGAGGGTGTTGCGCGACACCCCCAGCATCTCGGCAACCTCGGTGACGCTGTGCTTCCCGTCGCCCAGGAGCGTGCGCGCGGTGGCCACCTGGCGCGGGGCGAGCTTCCGCGGCCGCCCGCCCTTGCGGCCGCGGGCGCGCGCCGCCGCCAGTCCGGCGTTGGTGCGCTCGCGGATGAGCTCGCGCTCGAACTCAGCCAGGGCTCCGAAGATGTGGAACACCAGCCGGCCGCCTGGCGTGGTGGTGTCGATGCTCTCGTTGATGCTCTTGAAGCCGATGCCCTTAGCGTCGAACTCGTTGACGGTGTCGATCAGGTGCTTGAGGCTGCGGCCCAGGCGGTCGAGACGCCACACCACCAGCGCGTCGCCCTTGCGTAAGGCGGCGGTGGCCTTGGCCCAGCCGGGCCGCTCGCTGCTGGCGCTGCTGACGTGGTCCTCGAAGGCGCCCTCGCAACCCGCCTTCTCCAAAGCGTCGCGCTGCAGCTCGAGGTTCTGGTCGAGCGTCCTGACGCGCGCGTAGCCGATAATCATGTGTTGTCCCAAAAGCCGTTGTGCAATGTGTTCACGATACTTCGCCCGCGCGATGACGCCGACGCATCCAGCGCATCAAACGTAGCTGCCGGCCAACGCCGCATCAACCAGATCGACGACCACCCCGCAGCCGAAGCTGGTCCGCAACAACCGCCACGGGACCTGCCCGCCCAGCGACGGATGCGGCTCGCTGAACCAGGCCGCCGCGTAAAGCGGACGGACAGCGGAAGCGACTCGCACGTAGATTTCTAGAACCGCGTAGGCGCGGTCCAACATCTCGCCGCTCAAGACGTCGTTACTCCTGACGCGGCTATCGCTGACGCCCAAGAGTGTGCTGGCCTCCGCTGGGCGGCAACCTAGCAACTCTGCCAAATGATTCCTCAAGCGGCGTGCGCCGACCACACGAGGCATCTCGGCCCTACCCAGCACCCAATCCAACAGCGTGTCCGCATCGACCCCGGTGAGTTCCTGGAAGACCCGGTCCACTACGCCGCGGGAAGACAGGTGGCCGCTGGAGGCCATCACCTGCGTCACCGCCTCAATCACGTCGGTCGCACCTGACCTACCCTTGGCCCGGAGCATGGCACCAGCCTCTCGCACGCTCTCCATCAGATCCTCGAACAGGGCAGGCTCCATCTCCCCGCTCCCCGGCTCGGCTGGCGCGAAGCCACCGGCCACCACACCGGTCTCGATCTCCTCCTCGGTAAAGTTCTCGAGCAGCTCGCGGATCTCGGGCGTGAGCTCCACCTCGGTCTGCGGGTAGTCGGCCTTCCGCTTCGTCACTTCGACGCCTCCATCCCGACTCTAGGCTAAAGCCTCGTGCCACGACCCACCCAGACCCCGCTGCCGCGAACTCATCGTCACGAAGCATGAAGCAGAATAGGTTTGCGAAACATAGATTATGGAACGCCTTTTGCAGCGCTCGGAACAGCCGGAAACGCCGTCGTGCAACGCTGGACGGCAGGAGTCCCGAAAACGACCATTATGCGGGCCCCTCCCGCGTTGCACGTCTTGGTTCGGTATGCAATCTTGCAAACCGCCTGGCCTTCGGGCCGGCCGATTGCCTACCTGCAAAGCGCCTAACTCAGCAGGGTCTTTACCGTTGCCATCGGCAGGTAAAGGCGCCGCGCGTCATCGGCGAACGGCAGGAAGCCGTACCGCTGGTAAAACGCGGCCGCCTGGTCATTGAGGGCGTCGACCACTACGGCGAACGACGCCACGCGGTCGCTGTTCTCGAGTGCCCTCGTCAGCGCCTCCAACAAGAGGAGCTCGCCGAGTCGGTCCCCTCGGTAAGCACCGTCACGAGCTAACCGCCCGATCAGCGTCGTGGGAAACCGATCATGGCGCGGCAGGCACGCAGCCAACTCCTCCGGGAGCTCACTCGCCAGCACGGCATACGCCGATAGGGTGAAGTACCCGGCCACGCGCGCAGGCTCGTCACACGGCGCGAGCACGTAGGTGACTGCCAAGCGACGCTTCAGGTCTTGGCTCGCACGCCGCTTGAGGTAATCATCCAACGACGGCTCGCCACACGAGAACGCTGCTCGATCGTGAATCTTCGAGTCGAGCAGCGCAACCGTGAACTTAGGACTAGTGGACGGCATACAACGCTAGCGTTCCACCTCGGCCGCATGGCGGTCCCGGGCGGCACGCAACGCCTCGTTCGGCGCGGGCGGGTTGATCAGCGCCTCCACGAACGCGAGACTATCTCGCGCGCTCAACTCCAGTTGCTCGTGCGCCTGCAGAGTCTTGTTCGCCTGCTGTAAAGCGGACGAGATGATGAAATCACTGAGGCTGACGCCCCGCACGGCCGCCGCTCGCTCCAGCACGTCTTTCGCGCGCTTCGTCGCGCGCGCCTGAATGCGCTCGGACCGGTTCTCCTGTCGCGTATCCATAGCCATGTGGGCCTCCCTCCTTAGGGCTGGCAGCCAGTCGTCTGCCGCAATACTAATGTACGCCACATTGGCTCACATGGTCAAGGAGTCGTGAGCAATTCATCCTATTCAACTAGACGTACCCTATCGTCCGTTAGGGGAACCCGTGCGCGACTCGCGCCTAAAGCCCAAGAAGACTAACCGCACACTCATGCGTTAGGGCCTCAGTCGAGAGCGCGCCGGACGCAATACGCCTGCATGCTGTAATCGTTGCGCCACTCCAGTTCGCACGCGTTCACTAGGCGGCCCCACGTACTTGTGGGCACGGTCGGGGGGCGGTTGCGAATGAACGCCAGCCCCTCAACCTGCTGCCGCTGGCAATACGCTTGCATAGAGTAGTCGGTCGGCCAGTCCAGTGAGCAGCCTCGGGTGATCACCGCCGCCTCCTGCGCGGTCACGTTGACCAAAGGAGAGGAAGGGCCCCGCGAGACCGCCGCGTATCCCTCCAGTTGCTGTCTCAGACAGTACGCCTGCATGCTGAAATCATCTGGCCAATCAGTGACGCATCGACCACTAGCGACCCGGTAGGCATCCGCAGGGACGCCTCCATTGCGGGCGTTCAGCTGCTGCACCTCCAGCAGGCCCTCGCGCTGCATGCGTTCGCAATACGCACGCATCTGCGGGTCCCCCGGCCATTCCGCGGCACACTTCGCCCGTATCGTCGCCTCGGCATCCTGCGCGCACGCCAACGAGCCGAGCAACAGAACAACCAATACCCCCACACGCTTGATCATGAAGGCCACAGTAGCGCACGCCCCATCGTGCTTCACTCCAGCCGGCAGGACGCGCGGACAAATGCACCTTGACCGGCTATGGAAGGAAGCCCGCAGGCCGGCGGTCGCCCCCTAATGGAAAAGCGCACGCCGTCTTACGCCCGCGGGAGCCTATGCGCGAGCCCGCACGGTCTGACCTGCATCACTACCAACGCCGTCATCACCAGATCCCGCCTAGTAATGGGCACCGGGACGACTCTCGGGTCCTGAAGGTCCGCCACTTCAGCCCGCCACGAGGGCGCATGGAAACCGCTCCTCAAGAACACGAACGGTTTATCGCTTCCCTCAATCACGTAAGAACACCGTTAGGGGCCTGCGCTAACCTAGTCAGAGCCACGCAAGGAGATGCTCTAACTCTCCACCTGATTGGCAGTGCGGATGATCTCTAGGGAATAACGCCAGAAGAAACAGACGAATCCTCGTCGACAGGGGGCCTCAATAATGAAGCGTGTCCAGATTCTAATTCTTGCCTTTTTGTTTTTGGTGCCTATAGCTAGCGCTCAGGAATCCGGGGCTACCGTTGCACGAGGGCCAGGCGGCAGCATTCAAACAGAGCTCGGTTACGGAATCGTACTCAACAAAGATTCGACCCTGGAGCGGGAATGGATAGTAATCAACGATTCTGCGCTACCAGTGCAGTTTGCAGGAAACGCCGTCGGACTTACAACTGTCTACAGCAGCAATGACCGTGCATATCGGTACAAAGCCGACTTCAGTGTGCGCGTTGCGGAGCCAATCTCGGCTTTAGAGATTCGCTTCATTGCGTTTGACATCTGGGGAAATCACGTCCGCAACTATGTGATTACCGAGATTGCTGATTTTGAGCCCGGACAAAAGGAGATCAGCGCCACCTGGAGAGCTCTTTCTGAGAATGAGGTGGCGGAGTTCTATGCATCAATTGCCTACATTTCGCGCGTCAGAATAAGCAGTGGCCAAGTCATAGAAGCAAATCAAGAGCCCGCTATTATCGAGGCGCAAAGATTCTCCGAGAGCTTCACAAATTCGGATCTCAACCTGAACGAATAGGAAGACTCGCCAGCTCATCCTGAACCGCTGCTCCGGGCCCTGGCGTCACCTTGCTCTTCAATGAGGTGATGGGTGGCTGGTCGGTGGCCAGTTGAGCCCCCGAGTGCCCCTATCCTTTGCGTGATGGCCCGTCCGTTAGGGGAACGCTCAACGGACACCCCGGATCTCCAGGCGCGAAGACGGGAAACGCGGGGCGGGGCGCATCTCATATAGGTGGTCCGATAACATTCTCAGTGAAGGGGCGTCATGCGATACACTCACGCATGGCGCCCACCCTTATCGGCTACGCCCGCTGCTCCACCGACAAGCAGGACCTCGCCGCCCGGAAGCAGGCCCTCTTGGGACTCGGGGTGGCGGCCGAGCGCATATACACCGACCACGGCTTCACCGGCACCAACCGCGCCCGCCCCGGGCTCGACCAAGCGCTGGCCGCTGTCAGGAAGGGCGACACGCTGGTGGTGCCCAAGCTCGACCGGTTGGCGCGTTCGGTGCCCGACGCACGCGCCATCGGCGACAGCCTTGCCGCGCGGGACGTGAAGCTCCAGATCGGCGCCAGCGTTCACGATCCCAACGACCCGATGGGCAAGCTGTTCTTCAACATCCTCGCCACCTTCGCCGAGTTCGAGGCCGACCTGATTAGGATGCGCACCCGCGAAGGCATGGCCATCGCGCGCGCCAAGGGCAAACTCAAGGGCCGCAAGCCCAAGTTGTCGACCCGCCAGCAGCAGGAGCTCAGGCGCATGCACGACACCGGCAACTACTCGATCAGCGACCTCGCCGAGCTGTTCTCCATCTCGCGCCCGACGGTGTACCGCACGCTCCATCGGCAAATCAGCGCGGCCGCGGTGGAAGCAGGCTAAGCCCCGGCCCCGCCTTCGGTCGCTGGCCGCGGCGCCCGCGAGCATCGACCAGCGATCCCTGACCGCGTCCGCAAGGCGCCGGCGGCGCCGCATGCTAGGTTGGCTCTTCATGAGCCAATGGGACGCGATCTACGCCCGACTGCAGACCGAAAACGCCCTGGAGTTGAGCGGCCAGCAGCGCGAGGGGACCGCCTGGATTGACGAGTTCCTACCCCTACTGGGCACCCCAACAGGCGAAAGCCTGGACGTCGGCTGCGGCATGGGCAGCGATATGATCCGCTACGCCGAACTAGGCTGGCAACCAACCGGCATAGACCTATCCACGCGCGCCGTCGAACACGTAAATAGCCTCGGCTTCCCCGCCCACACGGCCGACATGTCCAAGGCGCTGCCGCTCGAGAACGAACGCTTCCACCTCGTGACGGGTCGCTGCTCACTTCACTTCCTGCCGCCAGCACAAACACGAGAGCTATACGCGGAACTTCACCGCGTGCTGAAGCCCGGCGGCCGACTACTGTTCATCGTCAACAGCGAACAGCACCGCGCTCAAGGCCTGCAATACGACTACCAAGGCGCCAAACGGCTCGACCAACACTACTGGGAACTCCCAGCAATCAACCGCCGTTACCTCTTCTATACCCTCGACCTCGCCAGAGACCTACTCGCGAACGGCTGGGATATCCTCCACCTCGACGAGCGGCCCTTCAAGCAGTGGGGAATCGAAAAGCGCGTGATCGCCTGCGTCGCCGAACGCCTAGAAACACCCAAGCAACGCCAAGGCGCCGCCCTGGATTGAGCCCAAGCACGCCCGCGCCCGCTGCTGTCAGCAGACCCCAGTCGCGCGAATGTATTGAAAACCGTCCCAAAATCAATGTAGCGAGAACTCAAAGCCCCTCAGCTTCCGCATCTCCGCAAAGCCTTTCGTCCCCTCGGCCGATACACACAGCCTCAGCCATAAAGGGCGACCCGGCGCTAATAGCCACGGGAAAAGTGACCTCGTCGCTAAGGAGCCGAAAAGCATGCCGGCCAGGACGGCCCAAAGCAGCCAATATTGTCGCGAAAACCACCGGATACTGTTGGCGAAGTCACCTCATGAGCCAGCAGCATGCTGGGGCATGTTGAGACTTAGTGATTCCCAGGCTATTCCGCCCGAAACCGCCCGAGTCGCGCGCGCCGCCTTCCCCAAGGGTAGCCCTTACCTGGTTCTGAGAGATGAACTTGGCACCGTCTTCCAGGACGAGGACTTCGTTGACCTCTACCCGCGGCGCGGTCAGCCGGCGCTGCCACCGTGGCGCTTGGCGTTGGTGACGTTAGTGCAGTACCGCGAGAACCTCTCCGACCGGCAGGCGGCGGAGGCGGTGAGGGCCAGGATCGACATTAAGTACCTGCTGGGTATGCCGTTGGCGGACGCCGGCTTCGACTTCTCGGTGCTGTGCGAGTTCCGCGCCCGCCTGCGGGAAAGCGGTAGCGAGGCGACGCTCCTAGACCGCTTGCTGCAGCGTTGCCGTGAGCTGGGCCTGGTGCGGGCCGGCGAGCGAGCCCGCACCGACGCCACGCGCGTACTGGCCGCCGTGCGCGTCATGAACCGCCTGGAGCTCGTGGCGGAGACACTGCGCGCCACCCTGAACGAACTGGCGCGCGTCGCGCCGGCATGGCTGCGGAAGGTGGCGCCAGCCGCGTGGTACGAGCGCTACGCGCGCCGTATCGAGGACAGCCGCTTGCCGGGCAACAAGGCCGCGCGCGAGGCGTACGCCAAGACCGTCGGCGAAGACGGGTATCACCTGCTTGACGCTGCCCCGCCCGGGCTGGCCGACCTGCCGGCATTTGCAGTGCTTAGGCGCGTGTGGGAGCGGCACTTCAGCCGCGATAACGATTCCGGTGGCGACGGCGCTGCGGGCACCCGGGCGCGCCTCAGGCCTGAGCGAGAGCTAGCCAAGGCGGCCGAAGCGACCGAGTCGCCTTACGATCCCGACGCGCGTTACCGCAGCCGCTTCGGGGTGGAGTGGACCGGGTACCTGGCGCACCTGACCGAGACGTGCGAGGCGAACGAGCCGCACCTGATCACGCACGTGGACACCACCGCCGCCACCGTGCACGAGGTCAGGCGTGTGGAAGCCATCCACGACGCGCTGGCTGCCAAGGACTTGCTGCCGGGCGAGCATCTGGCGGACGCGGCCTACATCGACGCGAAACTAGTGGTTAAGGTGCGCGAGGAGCACGGCGTGAGCATGATCGGCCCGCCGCGCCGCGATGCGAGTTGGCAGGCGCGCACCGCCGGGGGCTTCACCAACGAGGCGTTCGCCATCGACTGGGACAATAAACGAGCGTGCTGCCCGCAAGGGCACGAGAGCAATTCCTGGCGGGAGTACGAGGACGACGCGCGGGGCGCGTACGTGGTGGCGCGCTTCGCAACTGCCACCTGCAGGGCGTGCCCGCTGCGATCGCGCTGCACCCGCTCAGGTAAGCAGGGGCGCAGCCTCCATCTACACCCCCGCGACGCGCACGAGGCCATCGGCGCCATGCGCGAACGCCTCGCCAGCAACGCGGGGCGGGAGCTCTACGCGCTGCGGGCGGGCGTGGAGGGCACCATCAGTCAGGGCGTACGTGCCCTGGGCCTGAGGCGCGCTAGGTACCGCGGCCTTGAAAGAGTGCATCTACAGCACGTCGCCACGGCAGCCGCCATGAACATCGACCGGGTCACCAACTTCCTGGCAGGCCGCCCGCTGGAGCGCACCAGAACATCACGCTTCGCGGCGCTCAGAGCATGACGATCCGACTTCGCTAACCGGACCCGTGCGATTATGAACGCGCTGTTGGTTGTGTTCTTCGGTTTGGTATGTTTATCGCACAGTGATTACCGAAGGCCATGTCGAGCGCGAATCAGTGCGGTTTCATTACTTGATGCAACGTGGTGATGAGGGCCTTGCGCCGTTGGTTTATGTCCCTGGTTCGTTGGGCGGCGCTGACGACTTCCGGGACGAGATGAGCCGGCTTGCACCTAGGACCACGGTGGCAATCAGCCCTCGCGGTGTAGGCGCCTCGAGCGCTCCGGAGCATGGCTACGCTCTGCAGGATCGAGTTAGAGACTTGGAGGCGGTGTTAGACCAACTCCAACTGGCACCTGCGTGTGTGATGGCCTTCTCGGCGGGCGTGCCCATCGCCCTTTCGTACGCGTTGCAGCGACCTAATCGAGTAACGGCCCTGATTCTTCTGGACTACCCTGCGGTTAGTAGGCAACTCACCGATGGATGGGCTGAACAGGCCAAGCCGTTCGCGGCGAGTCGTGGCATTCCAGAGCACGTGATTCGTGCGATGATCTCAGAGTCGACAACCGTTGAACTCTGGGAAGACATCGAGCGCATCACCTGCCCGGTACTTCTCATCGTTGGTGGGCAGAGTCCCTTCGTGACTGAAGAAGACTTAGGGCGTTACCGGAAGGCGTGGCCTCGACTCCAGCTCGAGGTCTTCGAAGACTCTGGCCATGAGGTCTTTCGACCGGACTACGAGCGCTTCATGCAAGTCATCGAGCGGTTCCTGCGAGAGATCGGCTGATCCAGCCGGCGAGACAGGCTTTAGGGTTCGAAGCCGCCGGCGCCTCGGGTTGCCAAGTTACGCGCTCGCGCCTTGTCCTCGACTTCGCCAACAGTATCCCACCGTTTTCGACACGCCGGGCCGCCCCGCTGGCTATACTCGCGACCTGGCAATGGTGTCTGCCGCAACCGCCCAGCGCTGGCTGATGACGCCTACTCCTCGACGCGCTGGGAGGTCTCATGGCGATAGTCGGACTTATGCTTGGCGGCGCGCTCGGCACCCTCGCCCGCTACCTGGTGACGCTGGCGTCGCAGTCGCTGCTCACCAGCGCCTTCCCGCTCGGCACCATCCTTGTCAACGTGCTCGGCTGTTACCTGATCGCGCTGCTGACCGGCCTGCGCCACGGCGGCCTCCTGCCGCCCGCCTGGCACTTCGCGCTCGGGACCGGCTTCCTGGGGGCGTTCACGACCTTCAGCACCTTCGCGCTCGAGGGCCACACGCTGGGGCAGGAGGGCGCCTGGAACCGCGCCACCCTCTACGTGCTCGCCAACCTCGTCCTCGGCTACCTCGCGCTCGTCCTGGGCCGCGCCACCGCGGCGCGCCTGGGCGCCGGGGCTCCATGAAGATGGCGGGTCCCGTCGGGGCGGGCACGGCCCGCGGTGTCCGCACCGAGCGACGGGGTCGTCACCCGCCCACGGCGCGCCCCGCCAGCCGCAGCAGGGCGCTGCCGACAAGCAGCCAGGCCAGCACCACGAGGCCCAGGCCGGCCGAGCCCCGCGCGAGGCGCTCGTGCGCGGCGGCGCGGTGCTCGGCGAGCACGGCCGGCGGCACGAGGCGCAGCGCCAGGGCGATGCCAAGAGGCAGGAGCAGCAGGTCGTCGAGGTAGCTGAGTACGGGGATGAAGTCCGGGATGAGGTCGATGGGGCTGAGGGCGTAGGCGAGCACGAGCACCATCACCAGCTTCGCCGCCAGCGGCGTCCGAGGGTCGCGATGGGCACGGTGGAGCACCGTCAGCTCGGCCTTGAGGCGGCGCGCGCGCTGCTTAGGGCCGTCAGCACGCCCCCAAGCCTAGGGCACGGCGGCCGTGCGCCTAACCGAACAGGTCGTCGGCCGTGATCGCTTTCGCCTTCTTGGTGTAGGTGGTGGGGCGCTTGTGGAAGAAGTCGGTGTGCTTGCCGGCCAGCACCTCCTCCTCGAACCAGCGCGTCGCCTCCAGCTCCGCCGGGTCCGGACGGAAGAGCGGCGCGAAGCCGGCATGCTCCAATGCGCCGTCGAAGCGCGCGTCCACGAACGCGTCGACGCTGCGGCGTGGCAGGAAGTCGAGCTCGCCCGCTTCGAAGATCCAGTCGAGGATCGCCGCTTCCGCCGCGCGCGCGTCGCGGCAGGCGGCCAGCACCCGCGCCTCGAGGTCGGCGTCGAACCAGTGCGGGTTCTCCTCGCGCAGCACCTCCACGAGCTTGTAGCCGAACATGGCGTGGATCTGCTCCTCCTTGCTGGTGGCCTCCACGATGTTGGCGACGCCCTTGAAGCGGTTGCGTTCGCGGTCGAACGCCTTCATGATCAGGAACTGCGCGAAGAGGCTGGCGTGCTCCACGAAGGCGGCGAAGAGCAGCACGGTGAGGGCGTGCTCGCGTCCGTCGGCCTCCGGGTCGCTACTACGGGGCCTCTTGAGGTGCTCGTCGAGCACGCGTACGCGGGCGCGCAGGGCGGGGAACTCCTCCAGGC
>Ga0209941_1000830_pt1 | contig 28377 bp, 29 predicted proteins | sample ThiBiot_300_plan_FD_183945 | JGI IMG/M metagenome (GOLD analysis project Ga0209941, IMG submission 183945) | Wastewater bioreactor microbial communities from Cape Town, South Africa - Thiocy_solids_1 (SPAdes) | ecosystem: Engineered > Bioremediation > Thiocyanate > Unclassified | place: South... | reverse complement strand
CGGCGAATATGAGGTGAAGAAGGGCATGGGCGCCGGCGACATCCTGCGGATGATGCAGGAGGGCCGAACCGTCCAGCGTTTCGTGACCGTCCCCGAAGGCATGCCGTCGATCATGGTGTGGGAGCGGTTGATGGCCGAGCCGCGCCTGACGGGAACGGTCGCGGTGCCCGCCGAGGGCAGCGTGCTGCCCGACACCTATGCCTTTACCACCGGCGAGAGCCGTGCAGCCGTGGTCGCGCGGATGCAGGCGGCGATGACCAAGACCTTCGACGCGCTCTGGGCCAAGCGGAGCCCGCGCACCGCGGCAAAGGACCGCAACGAAGCGATCACGCTGGCGTCGATCGTCGAAAAGGAAACCGGCCTTGCGGCGGAGCGCCGCACGGTCGCCGGCGTCTATACCAATCGGCTCGCCATCGGGATGCGGCTGCAGGCTGATCCGACGATCATCTATCCGATCACCAAAGGCAAGCCGCTCGGTCGCCGCATCCTGCGCTCCGAAATCCAGGCGGTGAACGGTTATAATACCTACGCCATGGCCGGGCTCCCCAAGGGGCCGATCGCCAATCCCGGCAAGGCGTCGATCGCCGCCGTGCTCGACCCCGAACCCAATGAGTATCTCTATTTCGTTGCAAAGGGCGACGGTGGCCACGTCTTTGCGCGCACCTTGTCCGAGCATAATGCCAATGTGCAGAAATGGTATGAACTGCGCCGCGACAGGGGGGAGATGTAGCGATGACCGGGGGAATGACCGCAAAGCTTTTCCTGCACGGCGTTCCCGACAGTCCGGCGATCTGGAGTCCGCTGCTGGATGCTCTGGCGCTGGGTGATACGCCGGTCGCCGTTCCCGCGCTTCCCGGCTTCACCGGGCCGCTTCCCGCCGGTTTCGCTGCAACGAAGGAGGCCTATGCCGATTGGGCGACCGGCGAGGCTGCGGCGCTGGCGGCGCAGCATGGTCCCATCGATATCGTCGGTCACGACTGGGGTGCGCTGATCGCGCAGCGCGTCGCGATGCTGCGCCCCGACCTGATCCGGAGCTGGACGGTTTCCAATGCGGTGATCGATCCCGACTATCGCGGTCACCGGGTCGCGCGCATCTGGAACACGCCGCTGCTGGGCGAAGCCTTCATGGCGATCAGCCGTCCCGGCGCGCTTGCCCGCGGACTGATCGACCAGGGCGTTCCGGCCGACATTGCGCAGGAAGAAGCGGCGCAATGGGCGCTCAAGGACAAAAGGCGCGCGATCCTGAAACTTTATCGATCGGCGCACGGGCTCAGCTTCGCGCACGACTGGGCGCTCGACCTCGATCGCTTGCCGAGCGCGGGGATGCTCGTCTGGGGAGCGGGCGACCCCTATGTCGAGCTTTCGGTGGCACAGCGGTTCGCGGCGAATCGGGCAATGCCGCTGACGATCATCGGAGATGCGGGACATTGGGCGATCGCCCAGCGGCCGCACGCGGTTGCGGCGGCGCTTCACGCTTTCTGGAACAGCCTGTAAGCGCACGCGATTTTTCCTGATCGTTTCGGGCGATCATTCTGAACCAATTAATCGATTGGATGCCGGACGCGCTTGGGCGCAGAGGCTGCGGCAGCGAGAAAGGGCGTCCCATGGACGACAGCGAACTCCCCTCCCGAGCTCTCCGTCCATCCCATCTCGCAAGCGGCGGCGCGGACACCCCCCCTCCCGCTCGCGTCGCTGGCGCCGCGCCCATCGTCATCACTGGAACGATGGGCGCGGCCGATCAGCGCTACTTCGATGCGCTGCGCCGCGCGCATTTCCCGCCCGAACGCAATTACCTCTCGGCGCATATCACACTGTTCCATCATCTGCCGCCGTCGCTGCTCGAAGAGCTTGCGGCTCTGTTCCGCGCCATCGCCGCCGATACGCCGCCGCCGCGCGCCGCCGTGTCGGCTGTTTATTCGCTCGGGCGCGGGGTTGCGTTTCGGATCGACAGCCCGGACCTGATCGCGATCCGGGCGCGCATTGCCGATCGCTTTGCGGGACTGTTGACGCCGCAGGATCAGGCGACGCCGCGCCTGCATGTCACGGTGCAGAACAAGGTTGCGCCGCCCGAGGCGCGCGCCTTGCTCGCCGAGCTTGCACGCGACTTTCGTCCGCGGCCGGTCGAAATCACCGGAATCGCGGCCCATCACTACCGCGGAGGCCCGTGGGAGGCCGCCTTTGCGAGGAATTTTCGCGGGCCGCGCACATGATATTGACCGGACGCATGGTGCATCCTATAGGCGCCGCTCGCCCACGGGCGGCCTTTCGGGGCGGAGTAGCTCAGCAGGTTAGAGCAGCGGAATCATAATCCGCGTGTCGGGGGTTCGAGTCCCTCCTCCGCTACCATTCAAGTGATTTATCTCTTTGTTTTCAAAGGATAAAATGACTTTTTCGGAAAGTTGAAACCACATTTGATCCCACATTTTATCTGGGATTGAGTGGGCAGTTATGCCCCTCTCTGGGATAGTCTTGCGAGCCCTTCCGGCGTTCTCGCTGAGCTTCGTTATCGGCTTCTGGCACGAATCTTGACCGTGCATCGCACTGGCTGCGGTGATCTTGAGGCTGATTTCCGGCAAGCGTCAATCGCATCTCGGTTATCGCGCAATAGGTCAGCGGCTTCCACCAGCGCACTCCATGCTTGCGGACTATCGGTCTGCATGAGGCGCGCGCCTGCATCCCAACGCGATGATTCGCCGGTCACCCTCGCCGCCATACGCTCGGGCCAATGCCAGCTCTCCGGCACGGTGCGTGCAATAGTGCCGGGCAGGAACGACCAGAGCAATATGCCTGCCAGCACGCCGCCGCCCATGCCCTGCCACAAACGACGCTTTTGCTCGTCGGCGGTTCTCACCTGTGTAAGTGCTGCTCTTAAACCCTGCGTTGCTTGCGAAGAGTCTTTGTGGGCCTGTTCAATGCGTTCCTGATCGGCACGCCGCGCTGCCAAGGCGACAGCCTCGATTCGCGCCCCAAAGCTCTCTGGTGTCATCTGCATTGCGGGATGTTCCGTGATATCGCCAAGACTGGCTGATATCGCGTCAAGCCGCTTCACCATCCCGCCCAATGTCTTGCCATAGTCCGGGATGACGATATCCGCCCGCTCGGCGGCAAGATGCTGGACGGCGCGACGCATTAAGGCCATTTCGCCTTCAAGTCGTGCGAACGCCTCGGCAGCGGGATCGGCCTCAGTCTCAGCGTTGGCGGCTTGTTCGACCTTGGCAGGCTCGGGCTTGGGCTCGGGCTCCGCCCCCATGTCCAGTGTCACTTCTTCGGTATCGGCATTGTCCATTTTGCGTCTCCTTACAGGCTCATTCCAATCGAGCGGGTCCGCTCGAACGACACGGAGGCGGCAAGGTCGCGGGACAATTCTCGCGAGATGTCCTTGCCGATCCCGAGTTCACGCGTCCGGTTGCGCAGGAGCGATTCCACCTGTGGGTCGCGCTCAAGGCCTTTCGCCATCCCGGCCATGCGGCTGGACGCCTGCGCTGCGCCCTTGGCATCACCCTCGCGCTGCATGGTCAGGCGAGCCTGCCCCAGCCGCTGCCAGTCGCTGACGAAGCGGTCGGCGCGTTTCGACGGGTCTGCGCGGATTTCCGCTTCAAGCTGCATGGCGCGGATCGCGCCCTGGCTGCGACCATCAGCGGCCTCACGGGCCAGCGAGGGCTGGCGCTGCAAGGCGCTGGCGAGGTCGGCGGCGCCATATGGCCGGATCGCATCAAGCGCCTTTCCGGCCTTCTCCAGTGCGTCGCGCTGGTGTGGCAGGACCGGCAATCCCTGTTCGCGCATCTGCCCGATGTCGGCGGCGGCGCGGGCATAACGTTCGACCGCCCGGCGCTGATCGGACAGGCCAGCCTGATCGCTTGGCAGCGCTTCGAGGCGGTTGGCCTGCGGGCGGAATCCGGCGAAGATCGACTTCGCACGCTCCGGCAACTGGCGGGCGATTTCGACAATGCGCTCGCGGAAGGTGATGCCGCGCCGTTCGGCGAATGCCCGCTCGGGCTTGTAGTCGCTCGCCATGTCCTTGCCGCGCTCGCGGCTGAGGGTGCGGACAAGTTTCAGCTGGTCTGCAAAGTCTGCACGGCCATAGTGAAGGTCCACGCTATCACGGTGGCGCGACAGCGCGACATAGGCCCCGTGGCTGTCCATCCCGGGCGTTGCCAACACATGCGCACGGTCAACAGTCATGCCCTGCGCCTTGTGGATCGTCGCGGCATAGCCATGATCGATGTGTGCATAATCCTTAGTATCGAAGGCAACCTTACGGCCATCATCGGTGCGGACGGCAATGCGCTGCGGCGTCACCTGTTCGACGGTGCCAAGCGTCCCGTTCTTGACGGCAAGTTCGCGCTCGTTGCGTAGAAACATGATGCGGTCGCCGGACGCAAAGGCACGCTCTCCCCGCTCTGTCTTTATGGATGCTTCACCGCCCAGCCCGCCCGCGTCACGCATCCGCTCGCGCGCAGCGTCGTTAAGCTCGCGCACTTCGTCATTGGTGTGGGTGAGAATGATCCGCGTATCGCCGGGGCTGGTCTGACGGTCGCGATCCCAGCGCTCGATCAGTGTGCCGCGCGCTGCCTCCCGCGTCTCGGCAACATGCACCATGCCGCGTTCGCCATAAGCCTGAACGGCCAGGCCCGTGCGACCGGTGGCAAGATGCCGGGTCGCGTCCTGCTGCCAGCCTTCATGCTGGCGCCGCACCTCACTGATTTCGACGCCGCCGTGGCGTTCGTGGATCGCTCGAAAGGCGGCTCCGGCTTCGATAGCCTGGAGCTGCTGCGGGTCCCCAACCAGGACAACTTTCGCGCCTGCATCGGCGGCATGGGAGAGAACGCGCTCCATCTGGCGCGTGCCAACCATGCCCGCTTCGTCGATCACCAGCACGTCGCGCGATGTCAGATGTTCGCGGCCTTGTCCCCACTGATGTTCAAGGCTGGCAATGGTTCGCGAAGTTATGCCAGACCCATGCTCCAGCCCCTCGGCGGCAATGCCGGACAGCGCCGCACCGCGAACGGTGTAGCCAGCGCTCTCCCATGCCTCGCGCGCCACGCCCAGCATCGCGCTCTTGCCAGTCCCGGCATAGCCGACAACGACACTGAGGCCGCGCCCAACGGTCACATGCTCGAACGCCGCGCGCTGCTCGCCGGATAGCACCAGCCCGCGCTCCGCAGAGCGCGCCAGCGCACCTTCCCGGCCACGATCTTCGACCTGATGCCGCTCGCGTTCTGCCAGCAATTCCGATGCGCGGCCAAGCCGCTGTTCGGTCTCGATCATCTGGCGCGATGTGAAGCGCTCTTCGCCGCGTCCATCCTTGCCCAGCGCGATCAGGTCGGATGATCCGCGCACCGCGCCCATGGCCAAATCGAACTGCTCCTTGCCGTCGCTGTGCCGGTGCACGAACATGGCAAGGTCGCGGGGCGTGAACGTCGCCTGTTGGTGCGTGATCGCGTCCAATGCGACAGCCGGATTGGCAATGATCCGCTCGCCATTACGCTGCGCGACGGCCCGGTGTTCTTCGATCCGTTCGGCCTCCAGCCCGCGCACGCCCATGCGTGAAGCTGCGGGGCCAATTTTGTCCTGCGGCTCCAGCGCAATGCCCTGCGCCTCCAGGCTGCGGTGATCGATCCGCGCGTCGATATCGAGTTCGGCCAGGCGCTGATTGACGCGATCGGCCCAGCGCTCGCGCCACTGCTCGACCAGTTCGGCCTTGTTCCACTCGCGCACCTTCGCGCCGAACCCGTCTTTGCCGACCTCGCGCATGGTGAGCATGACATGGGCGTGGGGTTTGGGCTGACCGTCCGCGCCAATATCCCAATGGACATTGAGGTCGGCGATCATGCCCTTCTCGACGAACTCGGCCTCGGCGAATTCGCGCGCCAGCTCGATGCCTTGTTCCCTGGTCAGCTCGCGCGGAATGGCAAATTCGACCTCACGGGAAAGCTGCGCATCCTTCCGCTTTTCGGCGGCCTCGACGGCGTTCCAGAGCTTTTCCCTGTCGGCGAATTCCTCCGGCGCGCCTTCCGGCAGCAGCACTTCGGAATGGACGACCCCGTCCTTGTTGGTGAAGTCATGGTCGCGGTCGAGCCGTTCGTCATGCAGCCGCTCGGCCCCGCGATAGGCTGCTGCGGCCACAGCGCTGCGCCCGCTCGATCGGCTGATGACTTTAACCGAGAGATGGAAGATCGCCATGACGGCCATCCATCTACGCCACTAACCGCACGTCGGCACGACGTATAAGCGCGCCCTCCCATGATAAAATCCTGCTCGGGACTAGGTGGTTCCAGACTGTCCCGACGACCCTGAAGCAAACGGCGCGGCGCGATATTATGATCGGCGCATCACCTCTCGATGGAGACACAAGATGCGCAAACCCCGCGATATCGATTCCGAACTGAAAGCGCTGGCCGACAAGGCGAAGCACCTCAAGGAACGCCGCGTTCTGCAACTCGGCGAGCTGGTCATCGCGACCGGGGCCGATGCCAGCGACGCCGAAACGCTGGCAGGCGCATTGCTCGATGTCGCCGGAAACGCTGACGCCGCGCGAAAGGAGAGCTGGCGCAAGCGCGGTGCCGCCTTCTTTCAAGGGACGGCGCGCAAACGCGGCAACGGAGTTGAGCGCCAACCGGACAGCGCTCGCGCGGCTGACGGCGGCGCGGCATCGGCTTGAGGCACGAAAGGCGCGAACCGGCATGCGCGACTGGCAGGTCAAACGCCGTGAACGCACGCGGCAACTCATCGAACTGGGCGGCCTTGTCGCTAAGGCTGGACTGGTCGAGCTCACCGACGATGATCGCGCCACGCTCTACGGCGCGTTCCTAACGGTCGCCGTCAAACTGCGCGGCGAAGATCGCGAGCAAGCGCTGGTGCTCTGGAAGCGTAAAGGGAAGCGCGCGTTTGAGTCGGAGAGCGAAACGTGACCGTTGCGACGGTCGCTGCATATTCAATGTCCTATCGTCATGCCTCCCGACTTCTTCGGGCGTGGGGCTAGCCAGATCAGGGCGGCGGCGATGAGAAGCATGGCGGAGGTTGCCCAGAAGACGTGAATGACTGCGAGCGTGGTCGCCTCCATTTCGACCATGTTGCTCAGCACTTGGCGGACCTGTTCGGGTGAGAACCCCATGCCAGACAACTGCGTTTGCACTGCTTCCGGCTGAAGCGCGCCGACAACATCGTTGCGCGCGGCGCGCTGGGTATCGCCCCAGTATGTCAGCGATACCGACGTGGCAAAAGCCGTGGCGATGGTTCGAACAAAGCTTTGGAGGCCAGCAGCGGAAGCGACCTCATGCTCTTCCACCGTGTTGAGCGTAAGGCCGATAAGCGGGATCATGAAAAAGGTCATGCCCAGTCCCTGCACGAATTGCGGGATGGTCAGTGTCCAGAAATCGGAATCGGTGGTCCAGAATGTCCGGGTGAGCGCCAGCGCCGCGAGCCAGACGATGCCGCCGGAGACAAGCAGACGCGGATCGAAGCGCGGAGCCAGCATCGCAACGAGGGGGGCCGTCAGCAAGGCGGCAATGGCGGTAAATGAGGAAGACATGCCGGCTTGCGTCGCGGTATAGCCAAGCCATGCCTGCTGCCACTGCGGGACGATAACGAACCCGGCGAAATAGGCGCCAAAGCTGATGCCGAGCGCAAGCAAGCTGACACTCAGACCGCGATGCCGCAATACGCGCAGATCGACGATCGGATGATCTTCGGTCAGCTCCCATATGACGAAAAACAGGAACGAAATAGCCGAGACGACCGTGAGCGCGACAATCATCGGATCGCCAAACCAATCATGCGTCCGCCCTAGATCGAGAACAAGCTGGAGACAGCCGACCGCAAAGATGAGAAGCACAAGACCGATGACATCGACCGGAAGGATACTGCGCTCGGTTTCCAGCGGACGGACAAGCCGCCAGCAGGCAAAAAGGCACAGCAGCACGACAGGGATATTGATCAGGAATATCCAGTGCCAGCTGTAATTGTCGGTCAGATAGCCACCGAAGATCGGGCCTAGGGCCGGGGCCAGCAGCGTCGTGACGGCCCAAAGGCCCATCGCGTAATTCTGCTTGTCCGGCGGGAACACCTTGAGCAGCAGTGTTTGCGACAGGGGCATCATGAATGCACCGACGATCCCCTGGCCGATCCGGCAGATGACCAGCATTTCAAGCGATACCGAAATGCCGCAGAGGAAGGAGAAGGCACCGAAGCCTAGCATACTGGCCATGAAGGTTCGGACCGAACCGAACCGGCCTGCCATCCATCCCGTCAATGGCACACAAATGGCTTCGGCAACGGCATAGGAGGTGATGATCCAGGTGCCTTGCTCCAGCGTGATGCCAAGGCTGCTCGCGATATGCGGCACGGCGACATTGGCAATGGTCAGGTCGAGGATGACCATGAAATTGGCAAAGGCGAGTGCAATCGCCGCAATCAGGCGCTGCGACGGAGACAGTCCGCTATAGGCGGCCGCCACGGCCGTCATCGCGGGTCAGTTTCCCGAAACATCGATTTCGACTTCCATCGACAGCCCGACGCGCAAGGGATGCTGGCGCAGGTCTGCGGGATCGAGTTCGATCCGTACCGGCAAGCGCTGGACGGTCTTGATCCAATTGCCGGTTGCATTCTGCGCCGGGATCACGGCCATAGAGGAGCCGGTGCCGCCTGCCAGTCCGACGACTTTGCCGCGATAGACCACATCGCCGCCATAGAGGTCTGAGGTCAGTTTGACCGGCATATCGACGCGGACGCGACCGAGCTGCCCTTCCTTGAAATTGGCATCAACATAGAGCTTTTCGAGCGGAACGATGGTCATGATCGTCTGGCCGGGATTCAGGCGCTGGCCGATCTGCACCTGCAAGCGGCTGACCACGCCCGAAACAGGAGCGCGGATTTCGGTGCGTTCAAGATCGAGCAAGGCCGCATCGAGCCGGGCCTTGGCAGCGCGCACGGCGGGGTCGGTCTCGACGCTCGAACCGCGCACAAGTGCGTCGTTCGCGGCGAGCTGGCCTTGGGCGACACGGCGGACCGAGCCGACTTCGGAAATCCCGCCGCGCGCGGCGTCGAGCGCAGCGCTGGCGGTGGCAAAAGACCTGCGCGCCTGTGTCAGTTCCTCGCCCGAAACCGCTCCGCTGGCGGCGACCGCCTCGCGGCGCTGCAAGTCGATCCGGGCCTTGTCTAACTCTGCCTGTGCTGTCCGCAGCCGCGCCTGAGCCTGCACCAGACCGGCGCTGGAGCTGTCGACCTGCGCCGAAAGCGCGCTATTGGTCGCGACCGTTTGGCTGAACCGGCGGCGCGCGGCGGCAAGATCGGCCTCGGCCTGGGCGACAGCAATCTTTGCATTCGCCTGATCGAGCCGGACCAGTACGTCCCCCGCCTTTACTTGCTGCGTGTCTTCAACCAGCACTTCGATCGCCGAACCGGCAACAAGCGGCGTGACCTGCGCCATCTGCGCGTTCACATAGGCATTGTCGGTGCTGACATGGTTGCGGGCAACCAGATAGTACCAGGCACCCCAGCAGAGGCCAACAATAGCCAGCACGACGACTAGCCGCCGCAGCCACTTCTTGCGCGTTGCCTTGCGGGAAGCGGAAACGTCCGGATCGACAGCGGGGGCTGTGTCTGCTGCGTCGGTCATCGGTCGGCATTTCCTGCTGGGGGCGTTTGACGCGCGTCGAACCCGCCGCCAAGCGCGCGGATCGTCGCCAGCGTTGCGCCGCGTTCGTAAGTTTCGAGGGCGATGACGGCGAGGCGCAGTTCCTGGACTCCGCGCTCGCTGGCGAGAACTTCGAGATAGCTGGACAGACCTGCGCTGTAACGCTGGCGCAGCAGCGCAAGCGCATCCTCGCTTGCCGCAAGGGCAGCGCGCGCGGCTTCCAACCGTTTGTCCGCCGCATCGCGCTGGGTCACGGCATCGGCAACCTGCTGATAAGCGGTGATCACGGTCTGGTTATAGTTGGCAACCGCCTCGTCATAGGCGGCGATCGCGCCGCGATATTGCGCCTTCAGCCCGCCGCCGTCGAAGATTGGCAAACTGATTGCAGGACCAACCGACCCGAAAACTGATTGCGAATCGATGAGATTGCCAATGCCCAGCGCCTGCAAGCCGATCAGCGCCCGTAGGTTGATCGAGGGGTAGAAGCCCGCCCGTGCCTGCTCGATCTTTGCAGCCGCCGCTTCGACCCGTTCGCGCGCGGCGACAATATCGGGCCGCCTGCCCAGCAAATCGGTGGTCAGGCCTTCGGGAGCCCCGGCGGGCGTTGAGGGCGAAAGCGGCGGACGGGTGATCGTCAGTCCGCGATCCAGCCCCGCGCCGACAAGCGCGGAAAGCTGGTTGCGGCGAATAAGTATGGTCTCTTCGGCGCCAGCGAGCGTCTGCTCCGCGCTTGCGACTTCGACATCGGCGAGGCGCAGACTGGCGCGATTGTCGAGGCCGTTGCGCTCGCGCTGCGCCACAAGGTCGCGCGTCGCCCGTCGGTTGGTTAGCACCGCTTCTGCATTGTCGCGTTCGCGGTGGGCGCGACCCAATTCGGCATAGGCGGCGGTGATTGACACCGACAGCACCAGTCGCGCCTGCGCCGCGTCGATTGTCGCCGCGCGCAGTTCGGAAGTTGCCGCTGCCAGCGCGGCACGATTACGACCCCACAGATCGAGATCATAGCCAAAGCTCAGCGAGGCCTGCCCGTAATCGGTCCAGCCACCGGGGAGGAACTGCGCGGGAATGCCAAAACTGCCGCTTTGGCGACGCGCCCCAGCTTCCGCCTCCGCGCCAATGTTAGGCAGTCGCGCCGCGCCTATGCGTTGCGCTTCGGCCTCCGCTCTGCGGATGCGCGCGACGGCAACGGCAACCTGCGGCGCATTGGTCAGCCCTTCTTCGATCAACGCGGTGAGTTGCGGATCGCCTGCCCGCCGCCACCATTGGTCCGGCGGCCAGAAACCAATGCCACGCGGCGCAAATGTCTGGCTGGCAGCAACCGTCTCGGCGGTCTGCATTGCCGGTCTGATTCCGGTATCGGGGACTGACGCGCAGGCCGAGAGAGCCAGCAAAGTCAGCGGAATGCCGCGCCTAACCGACATAGGCGCCCCGTCCACTCGCCAGCAGCCGACCCTCGGCATCCTCGATCCGGGTTTCCGCGACGCTTAATTGCTTACCCAGTTTCACCACCCGTCCGATCGCGCGCAGCGGTCCCGATGTCGCCGGACGATGGAAATCGACCCGCATGTCGGCGGTGGCGCGCGCCGATCCGCCCAGCGCGTTGATCGTGTAGAGTCCAGTCAGATCGATCAGCGCCGAGAGGATGCCGCCATGCGCCGAGCCGATCATCGGGTTGGAAACGATCTCATCCCGCCAGGGCATTTCGAGGGTCAGCGCGTTTTCGGTGAGCGCGGCAATCTCCAGACCCAGCCATTGGTGGAAAGGCGCAATCAACAGCATTGCGCGCAGCTGCTCGATGTCCATTAGCGCTGCCTGCTCGCTCATGCCGCGATCCCTTTTCCGTGCATCCGCACCAGAAAATCTAGGATCGCATCGCCAAAGGCATCGTTCTGATCGCCGACCACCATGTGCGTCGCATCGGGGATGGCGCTATGCTCGGAGTGGCCGGTTAGTGAAGCATGGGGATTCGACATGCGCCCTTCATAATGTAATATATCTTACAGTGAAGTCTTTTGATGCATCGGCGTTACGGTTGGGGCGCAAAAAATGGCCAAACCACCATCCAACTCAGTCGGATCGTTCCCAAATGCGAATTGAGGAGCAGCCTTCAGCGACCGTTCTTGCAATCCAAAATTGACCATGCTCTCTGTTGATTGCCCCCGCTATCCAACGTCGATAACCGTCAGACCGCTTCCCGAAGTTTATCCTGCACTTCGAGAAAGTCGATGATCGCGCGGCTGAACACGTCATTATCGTCACCGACGACCATATGGCCTGCGCCTGAGACATCGGTGAAATGCGCTCCGGAGACGAAATTTATGAACCTCTCTGCCGCCTCGAGCGAAATGAGATCGCTGGCTCCGCCACGCACGAGATGGACGGGAAGTGAAAGATTGCCCGCAGCGGCTTTGGCCAAGGCATAGTCATGCTCGCGCCGATCGTTGATCCGACTGAGAAATCCGGGATCCCAATGCCAGCGATAGCGATTGTCTGGACCGAGGCGAAGATAGCTCTTGAGGCCCTCGCTGGCGCCGCGTTTGGGCCGGTTGGGTAGATAGTTTCCAATCGCCTCGGCCGCCTCCTCAAGCGACGTAAAGCCGGATTCGATATGCGCGCTCATGAAACCGACTATCCGTGAGACACCGTCGGGGGCCATCTCAGGGGTCACATCTACCAGCGTCAAGGACGCGAAGCTGCCGGGTCGCAGCGCACCTTCGGCCACCAAAGCCGCCAGGCCACCGAGGGACGCGCCGATCACATGCGGTCGTTCATCCAGCGTGTCGCAGACGGCGAGAATATCTTTGCCGAAATCGGCAAAGCGGTATTGGTCGGGGGGCGCCCATTCGCTTTCGCCATGACCGCGCATGTCGATTGCGATCGAGCAGAAACCTTGCTGCTCAAGCATGTGCATGGTTTTGCGCCAGGTCCGCTTGGTCTGCCCGCCGCCGTGTGCGAGGATGACCGGTCCGCGTCGGCTATCTTCGCCGATCCGGCTTGCCGCGATGGCAATACCACCGCTATCTACAAACATCGTTTTCACACATTTGCCTTCAGTGTTGCAGTTCCGGCAAGTGCAGGATCAGTCCGTCCAGCTCGGTAGCCATGGGAATCTGGCAGGCGAGCCGGCTCGTGGCGGTTGTCCCCTCGGCAAACTGGATCAGATCGCTCTCCATGCTGCCTTCTTCGGGCAGGCCAACGCGCTCAATCCAGGCATCATCGACATGCACATGGCAGGTGGCGCAAGCGCAAACCCCGCCGCAATCGCCATCGATCCCGGGAACGCTGTTGAACAGCGCGGCCTCACGGGCGCTCAGGCCTTCGTCAGCTTCAACCGTACGCCGAACACCATCGGCCGAAACAAAGGTCACCTTGATCATCTTGAAATTCCGTCTTTCCTGCGACGTCGAGAAAGTCAGTGCGCGTGAAGCTTCACCGGAAGCCGGGTGATCCCTCGCACCAGATTGGACAACAGCCGTTCCGGTTCGCCGACCATTTCAACAAAGCTGAAGCGCTTGAGGATTTCCTCCCAAACGATCCGCAGCTGCAATTCAGCCAGCCGATTGCCCATGCAACGGTGAATCCCGAACCCGAATGACAGATGGTGACGCGGGTTTTCCCGATCGATAATGAACTCGTCGGCGCGATCGATCACGGTATCGTCGCGGTTGCCCGATAGATACCACATCACCACCTTGTCCCCCTTCAGGATCTGCTTCCCGCCGATTATCGCATCCTCCAGCGCAGTGCGACGCATGTGGGTGAGCGGCGTCTGCCAGCGGATGATTTCGGGGATCATGCTCGAAACGAGCGCCGGGTTTTCGCGCAGCTTGCGATATTCCTCCGGATTCTGATTGAGCGCCATCACCCCTCCGCTAATTGAATTTCGGGTGGTGTCGTTGCCGCCCACAATCAGCAGCAGCAGATTTCCTAGGAATTCAAGAAAGGGCATGTCCCTGGTCGCGGGCGAATGCGCCATCATCGAGATCAAGTCATTTCCACCGGGGTTGTTGACCCGCTGATCCCACAGTCCTTTGAAATACATGGCGCACTGGATGAGCTCTTCCCGACGCTGTTCAAAGGATTCAACAATGCCAGTTTCAGGCGAGGCAGTCGTAACGTCCGACCAGCGGGTCAACTTGGCGCGCTCTTCCCAGGGAAAATCGAAAATCGTCGCCAGGGTCATCGTGGTCAGCTCGACCGAGACCAGCTTGACCCAGTCGATTTCCTCCCCGACCGGCAGCTCATCAAGGATAGCACCGGCCCGTTCGCGGATGATCGGTTCGAGCAACAGCAGATTCGAAGGTGCGACCACCGGGCTTACGGCCTTGCGCTGCTGATCATGCTTGGGCTGGTCCATGGCAATGAACATTTCCAGCTCGAGCGCACCTTCAACGCCGTGCATGTCTTGAACCGCGATCCCACCCAGCTTGGCCTCTGACGAAAAAACCTTGTGGTTGGTATCGACCGCTATGATGTCGTTGAATTTAGTCACCGACCAATAGGGGCCAAAGCGGCTTTCGCGGCAAAAATGGACCGGATCCTCACGCCGCAGGCGCGCAAAATATTCGCCTACGGTGTCATTCTGGAAGAGATACGGATTCGCGACGTTGATTTCATCAAGCGGGATGGTGTCGATATTTTCAAACTGGGCTGCTGCGGTTGCCATTCGTCCCACCTTTCCTAAGTTCGCTGAAAATAACGGTTCAAGGCATAAATGTCAACAATCATTATCAGCTTTATGCCGAAATCGTTGCGAGGCTAGCGAGCAGAGCAAGATGGCGAGGTGCACGAAGGTCGATATTCCGGCATTCCTACTCGCCCTTCTCCAGCGACGAAATTATGACTAGACTCAGGTTGAGATTATTGCTTATACGCATTTATGACCTCCACTGCTCAGCAACCCGTGACGGCTTTTGCAGCCGCACCGACCAAGGCAAAACGCGCACTTCAAGTTGCTCAAGCGATCGTATCTGATATCCAGATGAATGCCCGCGAAGCCGGTGATCGGCTCCCGCAGGAAGAGGATATGCTTGCCCGCTATGAAGTGGCGAGGGCAACTTTGCGCGAAGCGCTGAGATTTCTAGAGCTTCAAGGGGTCATCCACCTTCAGCTAGGTCGGGGTGGTGGCCCGGTCGTGTCGCGGCCGCAAACCCGTGATTTCGCCAGTTCGCTTTCCTTGATCCTGCAGTTCATGGATACCGATCTGCGGGCTCTCCTCGAACTGCGCGAAGCGATAGCACCGGACACCGCCGCAAGAGCGGCAGAGCGGGCAACTAATGCCGATTTGGCCGCGCTGACCGATTGCTATGCCCAACTCGAGCGCGATAGGGAAAGCGCCTCGTTTGAAGAGACCAACCGGCGCTTTCATGACCTGCTTGGCTGGGCAAGTGGCAATCCCGGGTTCGGGTTGCTGACCTCCGCCTTGCACCTGCTTACCCGCGATCTCGCCATGGAACTGGGCTATTCTGCTCAGGAACGGTCAAACCAGTTACGCTGCCTGTTCCGCGTACTGAGCGCCGTGCGCCTGCGCGATGCTGAAAATGCGCGTCGCCACATGGAACGGTTGGTCAAGGGTTCCTCGGAGTATCTTGCGAACCGCAGTCCCGATCTCGTGTCACAAAAAATTTCATGGGGAGACCCATGCTAGGCCTTTGAAGCCGACAAAATGGAGAGAGTGATGGCGCTGAACAGCCGCATTTGCGAAATGCTCAAGATTGAATATCCGATAGTCTTGGCCGGTATGGGCGGCGCGAGTGTGCCGGCACTGGCCGCTGCGGTTTCAAACGCAGGTGGCCTTGGAGTCCTCGGCGCGGCGGCCTGCTCGCCTGAGCGACTGCGCAGCTGGATTCGCGAAACCCGTGCGCTCACCGACAAGCCGTTTGGGGTGGATACCTTGCTGCCAGCATCGGTGCGCCAGGGCAAGGCGCCGCAAACCGGGGCGGCTCCCACCGATCCGATGTCGGTATTCGGCGAATATCAGCAGTTCGCCAAAGACTTCATGTCTCGTGAAGGTCTGGGTGAAGTGGACGCAGCGGCGGCGATGCGCGCGGCGGCAGGCGCGGAAAGCGAAGGCGGGCCTCCGCTTTTTTCGAAAGAATTCTTCGAAGCCCAGATGGAAGTTGTGATCGAGGAGAAGGTTCCGGTCTATGCTGCGGGCCTAGGCAACCCCGGTCCGTGGATGGACCGACTGCATGCCAACGGAACGATTGTCATGGCAGTGGTCGGCAAGGTCAAGCACGCGCTGCAGGTGGCCGATTCCGGGATCGACGTGATTGTCGCCCAGGGCCATGACGGCGGCGGTCACAATTCACCGATCGGCACCATTTCGCTGATCCCGCAAGTAGTCGATGCCGTGGGGGACCGGGTTCCGGTGCTGGGCGCTGGCGGGATCACCGATGGCCGGGGTGTGGCTGCGACCTTCATGCTCGGAGCCGATGGCGCTTGGGTAGGAACGGCCTTTCTGGCGACCGAAGAGGCCGGGATCGAGGATTTCCAGAAGCAGGCAATCGCCGAGGGCGGCGATGGGGACACGGTGGTGAGCCGCTCGATAACCGGCAAGCCTGCCCGGATGATCGTCAACAAGTGGGCAAACGCTTGGATCGATGCTGGCAAGGAACCGCTGCCGATGCCTTACCAGTCGATGATCGCGGGTCCGGTGATGGCTGCAGCGATCCGCGACAAGCGGATGGACGTCCTACCCGGTTTTGCTGGCCAGGGGATCGGGTTGATCAAGTCGGTTCGTCCTGCCGCCGATGTCATGCGCGATCTGGTGTCGGGTGCCGAAAAAGCACTGGCTCGTGCGAAACGGTTTGGCTGATGCCGACTGGGCCGGTCGCGAAGGGAGGCATCCATGAAGGGACTTGAACTGAAACGGAGCATTCGCCTGCGCGAAGCCTTCGCTGCGATGAAAACACTCCTGAAGGACAAGGAGGATACCGCTCAGGTCTTCCGGATTGTCGATGCACTCGCCGGAAACAGCTATTTCCGGCAATTCAAGCGGTTTGCCAGTTCGGAAGGCGGGAAGCGCATTCTGGCCAGCCGCAGCAGTCTGCTCGAGCACCTGCGCGACCGTGAGCGCCTGGCCCGGTGTCCGCCAGGAAGCCTTGGCCGACGCTACCTGGAATTTGTCTATGACGAAGGGTTGAGCGCGGACGGGCTGGTCTCTGCCAGCGAACAAGGCGGACTGCGCGCCTTCACCGATCCCGACGTCGCGCTGTTCCGCAACCGGATGCGCGATTCTCACGACCTCTATCATGTCGTCACCGGCTACGGCCGAGATGGCCTTGGCGAGTTGTGTGTGCTGACTCTGGGCAACGCGCAAGCGCATAGCCACGGGATAGCATTCTTGACCTTGCTCGGCCTGGCCAAATCTAGGCGAGAGGCTCCCGAGATGCCCGTTTTGGGGCCGATGATCGAAGCGTGGCGGCGTGGGCGCGCAGCGCGACGCTTGTCCGAGACATATTGGGAGGAACTTCTCGATCGCCCGCTTGATGAGGTCCACGCCCTGCTGAGGCTGCCACAAGCACCCCGTTATCGCGCGGCCGAACCGATCGCCAAACGGATCGAAGTCGAATTCCAGGTTCGGCGCGAGCTTTCCCTATCACTGCAGAAGGACGCAGCGTCCGCATGACTTTTTCCGACAAGACAGCGATCACCGGCGTTGGCGAAACTGATTTCGTCAAGGGAACTGAACGCACCGCCGTTGACATGATGCTGGAGGCATCGCGCAAGGCGATTGCCGATGCCGGGTTGAAACCTTCCGACATCGACGGAATGGTGCCGCCGCCGATCTATACGACCAGTGAGGAGCTGGCCGCAAATCTGGGGATCGACGTGCTGCGCTATGCCGCCACGGTGCATATGGGCGGTGCCAGTCCGACCACCGCCTTGCAAAACGCGGCAATGGCGATCTCTGCGGGGCTGTGCAATCACGTGCTCGTGACACTGGGGTGGAACGGCTTTTCGGCGTTACGGCCCAAGGCGGGAGCGCCGCCGACCCGGTCGATGAACATGAATACCCTGACGAACACCATCCAGGGCTATTACATCCCTTATGGCGTTTTCCTTCCGGTCCAGATGTATGCCTGGCTGGCAATGCGCCATTCCCGGCTCTACGGGGTCGGCCCGGAAGCGATGGGTGCCGTCGCAATGGCCTGCCGCAAGCATGCCCAGCTCAATCCCAAGGCGTTTACCTATGGCAGGCTGCTGGATTGGGAGACCTACCATTCGGCGCGCTGGATTTCCGAACCATTCAAGCTCTACGACTGCTGCCTGGAGACCGACGGTGCCTGCGCAGTGGTGGTATCGCGGGTCGATCGTGCCCGCGACATGCCGCATGTTCCGGTAACGATCGCCGGTGCGGCCGAAGGGCATCCCTATCCGGCGGACGATATCCCGTCCCGCCCTGATCCATTCAAGATCGGCCTGTCCTATGCCGCGCCGAAGGCGTTTGAGATGGCCGGGGTATCGCGCGCAGACATGGATTTCCTTCAGGTCTATGATTGCTTCACCTATGTCGTCCTGCTGCAACTCGAAGCCATGGGCTATTGCGAGCCAGGCGGCGCGCACGATTTCGTCAAGGATGGCCAGATCGAGCTGGGCGGCAGGTTTCCCCTCAACACACACGGCGGCCTGCTCAGCGAGGCGCATGTCTGGGGTCTCAATCATGTTGTCGAAGCCGTCCGGCAGTTGCGGCACGATTGCGGAGCCCGGCAGGTCGAAGGTGCCAGGACCGGGCTTGTCACCGGCTGGGGCGACCTGGGTGACGGCAGCATCGCGATCTTGCGGAGATTTGACTAGATGGACGACAATCTGCCACCGAAGCTGCGCGCCCAAGCCGCCGCTCCGCCCAAACCCCGGCCGCGACCGCAGGACCCGGTCGAACAGGAATTCTGGTCCCGTTGCCAGGACGGACATCTCCATTTCCAGAAGTGCCGGGAATGCGGCACCTGGCGTCATCTTCCCCGTTACATGTGCGCCCGCTGCGGCTCACCGGACTTTTCATGGGAACAGAGCTCTGGCCAAGGCGTGGTATTCTCCTGGACGGTCGTGCATCAGGCGCTCCATCCGGCCTTTGCTTCAGACATTCCTTATGTCGCGGCCGTAGTCGAGCTTGAAGAAGGTGTCCGGATGGCGACGCGGCTGATCGATTGTCCGGCCGGCGATGTCCGGCTCGACCTTCCGGTAACTCTCGATTTCGAGGATTTTTCGGACGGTTTCCGCCTCCCCGTGTTCCGGCCGGTCTGAAAGGGCACTGCGCGATGGATCTGAGCTATAATCCGGAATACGAGAGCTTTCGCGATGAGGTTCGCGGCTTCATCACGGCGAACCGCCATCTGGCTCCGAAGGGCGCAGGACGCGCTTCTCGCCCATCACCGGAAAGCGTGGTCTGGCAGAAGCTGCTGATCCGGCACGGCTATACCGCGCGCACCATCCCGCGCGAATATGGTGGCTTCGGGGCCGATCCCGACATCCTCAAGTCCCGGATCATCGCCGAAGAGTTCGCCCATGCCGGGGTGCCGGGAGGCCTAGCCAATCAGGGCATTTCGATGCTCGTTCCGACCCTGCTCGAACTCGGTACCGAGGAGCAGAAGCGGCGCTGGATCGAACCGACGCTGGCCGGCGATGTGGTTTGGTGCCAGGGTTATTCCGAGCCGGGGGCCGGGTCGGACCTCGCCAGCCTGAAGACCAGCGCCCGGATCGAAAATGGCGAGTTCGTGATCAACGGACAGAAGATCTGGACGAGCACCGCCAAGGAAGCGGATATGATCTTCTGTCTGGTGCGGACCGAAGGCGATGCCGCCAAGCATCGCGGGATCAGCTATCTGATCTTCTCGATGCAGACCCCGGGAATCGAGGTCCGTCCGCTCAAGACGATGACCGGCAACGCCGAATTTAACGAAATCTTTTTCACCGATGTCCGCGTGCCCATAGATCAGATTGTCGGGCAACGCGGGCAAGGCTGGTTCGTGGCCAATGCCACCCTTGGCCACGAACGCGGAATGCTCGGCGATCCTGATGCGCTTGAGAACCGGCTTTTGGCCCTTATCGACCTGATGCGGCAAGAACAGGTCGATGGACATCGGGTGATCGACTTGCCCGCGTTCCGGGACCGACTTGGCTCGCTGCAAGCAGAAGTTGCGGCGATGAAATACAACGGGATGCGGGTCCTCTCGAGCCAGATCAAGGGCGAACCGGGGGGTATGGCCAAGTTGATCGTCAAGCTTCAGGCCTGCGAGCTGGCGCACCAGATTTCGGCGCTGGCGATCGATGCGCTGGGTGAACTCGGCCTGCTCTATCACGGCAGCCCCCACGAACGCGCGCACGGAAGCTGGCAATGGAACTACATGTTCCAGCTCGGCCTGATTATCGGCGGGGGTACTGCCCAGATCCAGAAAAACATCATTTCGGAACGCGGCCTGAACATGCCGCGCGAACCGCGTCTGGCTTCGCAGGGAGAGCGGTAATGGATTTCGGACTTTCCCAGGAACAGCAAATGCTGGCCGAGAGCGTAGCCCGGCTGCTGCGCGAACTGTGCCCTCTGAATCACGTCAGAAATGTCGTCGAAAGCGAAAGCGCGGTTAGTGCACAAGCGGAGGCAGCACTTGCGGAATTGGGGCTGAACGGCCTTGTCGTGCCCGAAGCCTATGGCGGCCTGGGCCTTGGGATGCTGGATGCCGCCGTGGTTGCAACCGCACTTGGCGAAGCGGTGGCCCCTGTCCCCTTCGCTGGCCGCAAGGTCCTGGCCCCGCTCGCGCTGATCGAGGCGGGCTCCGACGCGCAAAAAGCGAATTGGCTCCCGCGCATCGCATCGGGTGGCGTGTGCTTCGGCGTTGGCTTGCAGGGCCTAGTGACGCGCCGCGATGGTTCGGGCGTGTCCTGCGCCGATGGCAGACTGACCGGATTGGCACTGTTCGTTCTTGATTGCGAGGAGGCCGATCACTTCCTTGTCGCCGACGACAACGGACAGCTTTACATCATCCTGGCGCAGTCCGAGGGCGTGGAGCAGATTGCCCTAAGGACCATTGACGCGACCCGCTCGATTTGCGGACTGCGGCTGTCATCGGTTCCAGCCGAAGCCTTGCGCGATGACGGCGGCAAGGCGGCCCAGCGGATCATCGCGGCGGGCCGGATCCTGCTGGCGGCGGACAGCCTCGGCGCGGCAGATGCGATGATCGCCCAGGCTGTGGCCTATGCAGGGCAGCGCGAACAATTCGGACGGGTGATCGGCAGCTTTCAGGCCGTCAAGCACATGTGCGCCGAAATGGCGGCGCGCAACGAGCCATGCCGGTCGCTGGTATGGTATGCTGCCCATGCCTTCGATGCGGTACCGGAAGAGGCGCCCCTGATGGCGTGCCACGCCAAGTCTCACCTCGGCGAGACCGGGCGGATCATCGCCCGCACCGCAACCGAAGTACATGGCGGCATGGGCTTCACCGACCTGCTGGGGCTGCATTACTGGTTCAAGCGGATCGGTTTCGACCGGCAGATCCTGGGAGGGCCCGAGACTGTCAGGGAAGAGGCGGCACTTCTGCAAGGCTGGATTGCAAGAGCAGCGTGACTGTTCGCGAGAGGAGAGTTCGAATGGCGCAATGGAATCTGGGCGACATTCTCGATGCGATCGAGTCGGTTCTGCCCGCGACTGCCCCAGCCCTGATCCACGGCACACGCATGATTACTTGGGCGCAAATGGGCGCCCGATCGAACAACATTGCCCGAGCCCTTGCTGCTCAAGGACTTGCACCGGGGACCAAGGTGGCGTTTTACATGCGCAACCGGCCAGAATACGGCGAACTGATGGCCGCCTGTTTCAAGGGTCGTTTCACTCATGTGAACATCAACTATCGCTATCGCCCGGATGAGGTGTTCTACATTTTCGACGATTCCGACAGCGAAGTCGTTTTCTACAGCTCCGAATTCCGCGATTGCATTGTCGAACTCAAAGACCGGCTGCAAAAGGTGCGGTTGTTCGTCGAAATCGGCGAGGAAGCGGCGAAAGCTCCGTTTGCGATTGCCTATGAACAGCTTGCCCAAACGGGCGACGGCTTGCCGCTGGGAATCGAACGGTCGCCGCATGACGAGCTGTTCATCTACACCGGCGGAACGACCGGCATGCCCAAGGGCGTAATCTGGCGCCACACCGATATGCGCGAGGCCCAACTCGATGCGCAACGTCTGCTCGGTCCGACGCCGGACAGTATTGAGGCGGCGCTCGCTCTGATCCGCGCCGACGGGCCTGGACGGATGACCTTGCCTGCCTGTCCCTTGATGCACGGAACTGGCTTCATCACCGCGATCGGGACTCTTGCTTCTGGCGGGTGTATCGTAACGCTGGACAATGCTTCGCTGGACGCGGACGAATTGTGGCAAGCGGTTGAGCGGAACAAGGTGCAGTCGATTGCGATCGTCGGCGATGCCTTCGCCAAACCAATGCTCAAGGCCCTGGACGCCGCACCGGGCAAATTCGATACGTCGAGCCTGATAACCATCGTTTCGTCTGGCGTGATGTGGAGCAAAGAGGTCAAACAGGGCCTGATCCGCCACATTCCGCAAGTGGCCCTGATGGACAGCTTCGGAGCCTCCGAGGGACTCGGTTTTGGTCGTTCGGTGACGACCGCTGCCGGCAGCACGGAAACCGCAAAGTTCACCATCGGCGGAATGTGCGATGTGTTCGATGAAAAGGACCAACCCGTCCCACCCGGCAGCGGCGTGCCGGGCTTCATCGCCCTCAAGGGACCGATCCCGCTGGCCTACTACAAGGATCCCGAGAAATCTGCGCGGACGTTCAAGACCATCAATGGGGTTCGTTATTCGATTCCGGGCGACTGGTGCACGGTCGAAAAAGATGGCAGCCTGACCTTGCTAGGCCGGGGCAGCGTGTGCATCAATACGGCGGGCGAAAAGGTCTTTCCCGAAGAAGTGGAGGAAGTGCTCAAGACCCATCCGGCGATCGAGGATGCTCTGGTTGTCGGCGTACCCGATGACAAGTGGGGTCAGGCGGTCACCGCCGTGGTTCATCTCCGCGCAGGAGCAACGCTGGATGAGCAGGCGCTCAAGGATCATGTCCGGGGCAAGCTGGCCGGCTACAAGACCCCAAAGGCGGTTTTCGCAACCGATAGCGCGCTGCGCGCGCCCAATGGCAAGGCCGACTATAAGGGCGCGGCCGAACTTGCAGTCGCATTGAGCAACGCCCGATGAGTGACAAGAACGCAGAACTCGATGCACTCATCATCGGTGCCGGTTTCAGCGGAATCTATCTGCTGCACCGCCTGCGTCAGGCCGGGTTCCGCGTGAAACTGATTGATGCTGCGGAGCAGCCCGGCGGCATCTGGTACTGGAACTGCTATCCCGGTGCCCGAGTCGATTCCCACGTCCCGATCTATGAATTTTCGCTGCCCGAGCTTTGGCAGGGTTGGACGTGGAGCGAGCGATTTCCGTCTGGCGCCGAATTGCGCGCCTATTTTCAGTACGTCTGCGACAAGCTCGACCTGTGGCCTGACATGACCATGGGAACCCGCGTGTCGGGCGCGCGGTTCGATGCTGAAAGCAATCAATGGCATGTCGAAACCGCAAACGGAGAGGAACTGCGCACGCGCTTCCTGTTCCCCTGCGCCGGTTTTGCCGCCAAATCCTATACCCCTGACATTGCGGGCAAAGAGACCTTCGAGGGCGAACAGCATCACACCGCGCACTGGCCCCAAGGTGGTCTTTCCTTTGCCGGAAAACGGGTTGCAATCATTGGCACTGGCGCGAGCGGCGTTCAGGTCGCACAGGAAGCGGCACGCGAGGCCGCCCAGCTGACCCTGTTCCAGCGCACGCCGATCCTTGCCCTGCCGATGCAGCAGCAATGCCTGACAACTGAGCAACAGGTGCAGGAAAAACCCGGCTATCCCGCCATCTTCGATGCACGACGCCACACGAGCGGCGGGTTTGATGCCAATCGTCTGGACGCAAACACGCTCGATGTTGACGCAGCCGAGCGCGAAGCGAGCTATGAGCGTTTGTGGCGAGCCGGTGGCCTTCGGTTCTGGTTCAACAATTTCGCCGACCTGCTGACCGACGAACGGGCCAATCGCTTCGCATATGATTTCTGGCGCGACAAGGTCCGCGCGAGGATCACCGATCCATCGTTGCACGAGGTTCTGGCACCCACCGAACCACCGCACCCCTTCGGCACCAAGCGCCCGTCGCTCGAACAGAATTATTATGAAATTTTCGCGCAGGACAATGTCTCCCTGGTCGATCTCAAGCAGGATCCGATCACGCGCATCGCCCCTGAGGGCATTCAAACCGCGGCCGGATTGGTCGCATGCGATATCATCGTCTTTGCCACCGGGTTCGATGCGGGCAGCGGCGGACTAATCGACATGGACATTCGCGGCCTGCAGGGCCTCAGTCTTGGAGAGGCCTGGACCGATGGTGTCCGTGCCTATCTTGGCAACTCGGTCTGCGGGTTCCCGAACATGATCTTTCATTATGGCCCGTTGAGCCCATCCGGCTTTTCGAATGGCCCGACCTCGGCCGAGCAGCAGGGTGACTGGACAACCGGATTTCTTGTTTATCTGAGAGAAAATGGGTTTTCGCGCTTTGAGCCGGATGCGGAGGCGGAACGCGAATGGACCGGAATGGTCGAACAAATCGGCGCTATGACTCTCTTCCCCAAGGCCAAGTCCTGGTACATGGGCGATAACGTTCCGGGCAAGAAGCGCCAGCTCATCAACTTTCCGAGCGTCGCCGCCTATTCCCAGATCTGCGACGAGGTTGCCGCGAACGGCTATCGCGGATTTGTTTTTACCCCTTGATGATTTCGATTGGAAGAATTCTTGCCCACTGATGCGATCAACGGCCTTGGCGATATCGACCCGACCTGGGCGGGCGATCAGAACAGTTTGCCGAAGTGGTTTGTCGATGCCTTGGCGGTTCCGCGCGAGGAAGGATTTGTCGAGGTTGATGGCATCTCCATACACTATTTCCGGTGGGGTCAACGCGGGAAACCTCCGGTACTGATGACCCACGGCTTTCTTGCCCACGCACGCTGCTTCGCTTTCATCGCGCCATTTCTGGCCGAAGATTTCGACGTTGTTGCCTACGATCTTTCCGCGATGGGCGACAGCGGCGTGCGCGCGAACTGCGATATGACAGCGCGCGGTGGCGAGATGATCGGGGTGGCACGAGCGCTTGGCTTGCTCGACAATGGGCGCAAGCCGTTCATCGTCGCTCACAGTTTCGGGGCCAGCGTCGCGCTGGAGGCGCTCGATCAAGCGCCAGGGCTTTTCGCCGGAGCAGCCATCTGCGACATGATGACCTTGCGTCCAGCGATGCTCGAGGCATTCTGGGCGGGCGGTCACACCAGCCCCGGCTCTGGCGATCCCGACAAGCCGCTCCGTATCTACCCCGATTTCGCTGCGGCCCGCGACCGCTTCAGGCTTTCGCCCCCCCAGCGAGTCGGGCAACCCTTCTTAATGGACTATATGGCCTATCATTCGTTGCGCCGGGTGGAGCAAGGCTGGACCTGGAAGTTCTCACCCGACGTTTTCAAGCGCGACAATGCGCGGGCCGACTGGCTAAGCATTGGCCCAAAACTGATCAATGCCCCAGGGCGAAAAGCGATCATTCACGGGGAGGATAGTCTGCTCTTCACCCGTGATTCCCGAGATTTTGTGCAAGAGCTGGGCGGCGCGGATATCCCGATCATCGCCGTACCCGGCGCGCGGCATCACCTTATGCTTGATGAACCACTCGCTTTCGTGGCGGCAATCCGGTCGGTGCTGGAAATGTGGACCTGTACGTCGAGCCGGAGGAGAGAATGCTAGCCAACGATTTCAACAACGGATCCATAGCCGGCATCCTCAGGAATCACCAGAACCCGTCGGCCATCGCGTTCCTCAAGGCGAGGAAGTACAGGAACCAGCGGCCGTTCTTCTGCGCGCCGCATGCAATCCGCTGAATCGCACGCTTCGGCCAGCAATTGCACATTCATCCGGGTCGGGAAAATAACAGTGCGTTCTCCGCTCTCAGCTAGACGTAAGACCTCTTTCGGCGCGATCCATTCTGCATCGACAGTTTCGTGTCCATCGCAGGCTGCGAGCTGGTTTGCGGGGGCGTGAGCAACATAGAAAAAAGTGTCGAACCGCTTGGGCATGATTGGCGGAGTGATCCAACGGGCAAAAATGCCAAGCGAATCAAGCTGCAGCTGCACATCCAAGTCACGCACCACCTCGATGAATTCAAGCTCTCCTCGATCGACCTTCGCGCGAACATCCGGGTCGCAAACCATTTCGAAGAGTGTCCCATTGCGATGGTGCGCCAGCAGAATCCCGGCCTCTTCGAACACTTCGCGGATCGCGGCGATGCGCAGCTTTCGCTGAACCTCGTCGAACAGCTCCCAGCCGCTGGCATGGTCTGCCCAGGCAGGGTCGGCATCCCCCTGGTGCAGCTTGCCGCCCGGAAAAACCAGCGCGCCCGAAGCGAAATCGATCTGCTGGTGCCGCTTGACCATAAGCACCTGAAACTCAGGGGTATCGCGGAGCAGGAGGATCGTGGCAGCCGGGCGGGGTTCGGACGCACTTGAGTCGTTCTGCATCATTTTCTCCAATTGACATAAGTCTGAGATTGTCGTGCGTTACTTCGATTAGAGGGCGCACATGCTAACCGACATAGGCGCCACGTCCGCTCGCAAGCAGCCTGCCATCAGCGTCCTCGATCCGAGTTTCCGCGACGCTAATCTGCTTTCCCAGTTTCACCACACGCCCAATCGCGCGCAGCGGACCCGATGTCGCCGGACGGTGGAAATCAACCCGCATATCGGCGGTTGCCCGCGCCGATCCGCCCAGCGCGTTGATCGCATACAGGCCGGTCAGGTCGATCAGCGCCGAAAGGATGCCGCCATGCGCCGACCCGATTACCGGATTGGAGACGATCTCATCCCGCCACGGCATTTCGAGGATAAGTTCCTTGTCGGTGAGTTCAGCGATATCCAGCCCGAGCCAGCGATGGAACGGTGCAATCTGCAACATGGCGCGGAGTTGTTCGATATCCATTCCTGCTGCCTGCTCGCTCATGCCGCAATCCCATTCCCATGAGCGCGTCTCAGAAAATCGAGGATCGCATCGCCAAAGGCGTCATTCCGATCGCCGACCACCAAATGCGTTGCATCGGCTATGTCGCCATATTCAGCGTGGCGTACTAACTCGCGGCCGTTCACAACCACTTCAGGCGAAACGAGGTCGTGCGATCCTCCGCAGATTAAATGGGCCAGCGTCGCCGAGAGGCGCTTCCACGCCCGCTTGGTTTGACCACCGCCATGAGCGAGCAAAAGAGGCATACCGCACTCGGCCCCTTCGATCAGCGCGGCAATGGCGTGATCGGAGTGTCCAAAATGGGTAACGGGTAAACTCGACATGCGCTTATCATAAAGTAAGATCGATTACAGTAAAGTCTGTTCACTTGCGTCAATTGCGTATAGGATGCGCGCAATGCCTCACCAGTTCGACCCGCTCAGTTATGTGACCGATGCCGACGAGCTAGTGTTCCTCGTCGAGGAAGTGCCGCGCAAGCTCCGCCGCTTGTTCGACGCCTCGACCGCCAGGTTCGGTCTGACCCGCACCCAATGGCGCGCGCTTGCCTACATCTTTCGAACGCCGGGTCTTACCCAGACCGAGCTTGCGAAGTGTCTCGAACTGGAACGCGCTAGCGTAGGCCATGTCATCGACCAGCTCGAAAGGGCGGAGTATGTCGAGCGCCGCGCCGTTGAAGGCAATCGCCGGGTGTGGACGCTGCACCTGCTGCCCAAGGCAGTGAGCATACTCCCTTCGTTGCGCGAAGAGGCGGACGCCATTTACGAACGATTGCTCGCAGGCTTTTCAATAGAAGAGATTGCAACCGTGCGGCTTCTGCTAAGCACAATGACCGCAAATCTGGATCCCTAGTCTTAATTGGTAAGGACATCTCGCTGTAGCATCGCGGCCTCAACACGAACCGTCTGCCTTCTGCCGATTCGCGCGCAAACGTCGCTCGGTGTGACGCAAATATCCGCCGCTTGTGCGCAGATTTCCCAACTTAACACCGCGTCGGCTCCGATCACCTCACAGAAACTCGGCCTGAAGGCACCCGGTGCTTGCGTCCGTTGTCTTCTCTGCTCTTCCGTATCCGTTTCTATCCTTCCGCAAGTTATTCTATCCGCTCTTGCGATGGCCATACCAGAGACGGCGAATTTTGTTGCGCTTGATGCCTTCTGGCGAAATTCTTGGGTCAGGGGGCACCAGTAACTGCCAACGAATGGAAGCAAGTCCCATGTCCAACTCTGACAAGATCATCCGCCTGAAGACCGTCCTCGCTCGAACCGGGCTGTCCCGATCCACCATGTATCGCAAGATCGCCGAGGGAACTTTCCCGTCCCAAGTGAAGATCAGCGTGCACGGCGCGGGCTGGCGGGAATCCGCCGTCAATTGCTGGATCGATGATCCGGCCTCATATCGGAATGAGGGTGCGACACAGTGAAACCGCCGCCCCCGGTCGAGCCGATCTGCGTTAAGGTCAATGACGCAGCCCGCATGATCGGCGTCGGTCGCACCAAGCTCTACGAACTGATTGCGTCGGGCGAGATCGAGGCCATCAAGCTTGGTCACGTCCGTCAACGTGGTGTAATTTCGGCGGTGGCCCTGGGTCATCGTCAGGCGGCCTTTGCGGTGATGTGTAGTGGCTGATTTTCCTCCTCGATCATGGGTTGGTTGAGTTCGGCCATA
>Ga0209941_1000820_pt1 | contig 28668 bp, 33 predicted proteins | sample ThiBiot_300_plan_FD_183945 | JGI IMG/M metagenome (GOLD analysis project Ga0209941, IMG submission 183945) | Wastewater bioreactor microbial communities from Cape Town, South Africa - Thiocy_solids_1 (SPAdes) | ecosystem: Engineered > Bioremediation > Thiocyanate > Unclassified | place: South... | reverse complement strand
CCCGCCAGTTCAGCGGCGATCCGACGATCCGCGCCGCTCGGGGCCTTGGCCATTTCGCCCAGCCAGGTCAGAACCAGGGGGCGGTTCGCGGCGTCGCGCAGAATGCGGCCCAGACCCCACTGTGTCGCGACCTTCGCGCTACGATAGGCGTGAAGCAGGGTGTCCAGGCCGGTGACGGGGTCGATCCGCATGAGCACGGCGGCGGCGCGGAGATCATGGCTGCGGCGGAACAGGCGGTCGGCGGCGGCCTGACCTTCCAGCGGCAGTTCCTGGCTCAGGGTCCGGATCGCGGTGATGATCGCGCCCGTGCCGTTCTGGGGAGAGCGCAGGGCCACGCTCTCCAGACGGCGCCGGGCGTCGGGGTCGCCGCTTTCCGCGAGCACGGAGAGAAGTTGGCCCTCACGGCTACGGCCCAGCGAACTAGCGCCCAACCGCGCGAGGAACCGCAGCGCCCCCGGACGGCTATCCTCGAACTGCACCAGGTGAAAGGCGATCGGCGGCTCGGAGGCGTTGAGCCGGGTCAGGGTATGTCCGTCGAGCCAGTCGACCACGGCGGCGCGGGCGGCGGCGTCGCCATGGCCGGCCAGATAGCGGGCTGCGGCGATACCGCGGTCCTCCCGATCCAGGCGATCGCGGACCCGCGGCAGAAGGGCGGGATCGTAGTAGCCCGTCTGGATGAAGATGCTGACGATCAGACCGGCTTCGTCCTCCGTCGCTGGCCGCACGGTCAGAAAGGGGGCGAGCAGAGGGCCTCCGGTTTCCCGGGGCAGGAATCCGCAGAGGTTGATACCGATCTGGCGTTCGGCGGGGGCGGCATGATCCAGCAGGGCCTGATTTCGCCCAGAATCTCCGTGGCCATGGGCGGCCCGCCTTCGCGAATGTCGACGGCAGCAAGGAACACGGGGGAGCCCCGCCGCACCATGGCCGCCAGGCCGGTATCGACGTGGTGGGAGGCCAGGGCGTGCATCAGCTGGACCTGGCGGTAGGTATCGTCGTCCGGGTCGAGCGCGAGGGCCTCCAGTTTGCGGCGGACTTCGGGGGCGCGTGTCCATACCGCCGCCGTCACCCCGTCGGTCCGGCCATGGACGTTGGGGCGGTCCAATTCCGCCGAGACCAGGGCGTCGTAGCCGGTGCCGCCGATCGCGGCGAGGAGGCGGTGATAATCTGTTCCGTCCCGGTCGACCGTCATCGACACCCGTCCCGGATTGGCGATGGCGCGCTCGGTCAGGAGCGTCTCGAAACGGGTGCCGGCGCGGGCGGCGAGCCTGTCGAGCAGGGCAGGAGCGGAGATCGAGGCCAAGAGGCCGCGGATGTGGCGACGTGTGATCCGGCCGGTCGTCAGACCTTCGGCGTCGGCGGCGAGGCAGGTTTCATAGTTGTCGATCAGGAGGTCGAGGGTATCCGGATCAAGCAGATCGACGTTGCCCGAATAAACTAGGCCGAGGTCCATCAGGATCGGATCGTCCGACCTGGGGCGACGTCCCAGGGTTCGCCGCATCGCCTCGCCGAAACGGGGCCCCATCCGCCGGGCGAGCCCCGGCATCCACCAATGACCCGTACCAGAAAGTTCGTCGTCGTCGAGGGTGTCCAGCGCGACCAGGGCTCGGGGCGGGTCGAGCCGGGCGAGGGCGTCGAACCAGAGGACGGCGTCCACGCCCGTCTCCGCCAGGCCGGCGATGACCCGGGGCAGTTCATCCCTGTCGCCCAAACGGCGAATGACGCGGGCCGCCCCGTGGGCTCCCGAGGCGAGGGCCAGCAACGGCGTCTTGCACCGCGCCCAAATCGATCGGGCGCTCTCCCAATCCAAGCCGTTGATGAGCCAGATCAATTGTTCGGCGTCCAGACGGGTCTCGACAGAGCGGGCGGCCTCAGTGATCCAGTCCGGTCGCGCCTTCACCGCCCTTTGAAGCGCAGCGTAGCTCGCGTTGCTGCGATAATAGGCCCGATGCCAATCCCCGTTGGCGCCCGGCCGCTCTGCAAGGGCCAGGGCGGCGCGGCGTTCCCGATGTATCAACCAGAGCTGATCCAGGGCCGCCGGCGCCGGCACGGTCTTGAGCACCATCAGTCCGATGGTGCGGCTGTCGCCGATGTCCTGGGCGATGAGGCCGACCGCCGCTGCGGCGACCTCGGTCTCAAAGTCGTCGCCCAGGGCCGCGAGGGCGGCGGCGATTTCCCGACGCCACGGTGTCTCGGTCTCGGGAGGCGTGCTGATCCGGCGAGCAAGCCAGTTGAGGACAGGGATCACAGCGGCTCCAATAGTCGCCAGACCCTCGGAGAAGAAGTGGCGGGCTGCGGAACGGCGATTCTGCGCATCAAGATGCAGGACCACCAGCTCGCCGACGCGCTCGGCCGCGACGCGCCCTGACAGTATCCAGAAAAGGTCGAACATTACATAGTTGAGACGCCGGCCGAGCCGCTCGCCGGCCGGAGTGGCGAGGTCATCAAGACCTTCGAGCTGCGTGGCAAGGCCGGTAATGTCGCACTCGCCTTCGGCGAACCGCCGCGTCATCTCTTCGGCGACCACCCAGTTGAGCAGTCGGGTATGGGACAGGGCGATGGCGCCGTTCTCGTCCTCTGACAGGACGCCGGTCGTAATCAGGCGGTTCGGGATGTCCCGCGAGATGTTCAGGCGCCGCAGCAGGGCGTCGGGCCAGGGGTAGGGCGTTTGGCCGTCCAGCAGAACGCCGGCCAATTGCAGGATGGCGCCGGCGTCGGAGCGATGTTGGGTCTGATCCCGATGTTCCCGCGTCGCCCACCGCCAGTAGTGGTCCATCAGGGCGTATTCGGTGACACCCGTCCAGGCCTCGGTGCCGGGAATCCGGCAGTAAAGGTCCGCCAGGATGGGGCGGGTCAAGGAGCTGAGAACGTCATCGGGGATCAGGGCTGGATCGCGGCCGGCGCGCCGTAGACGCTCGCCGAGCTCCGGCATCGTGAAATCCGGGACCGCCTGGATCGCCATTCCTGGCCGCGTCGCCTGTAACAAGGCGGCCATCCGGTCCTGAGCCGTGATCAGGATGCGAATCCCGAGCGTCTCCCACTCCGTGCGCAGCAGAGCCCGGGCGAGGCCGGGGTCGGCCAGGTCGTCGAGGCACAGGGTGAGCCAGGGTCCGTCCTGTGACAATCCGGGGCGCAGAAGCGCCGCGATGCGTTCCAGACGTGGCGGGGCGCCGAGATCGGCGGGCCAGATCCGGTTCAGGACCTGCCGTTCGATATCTGCGACGTCGCCGACGGCCGGAAGCAGAATGACGCACCGTCCGGCTTCGGCGACGGCCTGGGCCGCCTGGCAGAGCCTCCAGGTCTTGCCCTGACCTGAATCGCCGGAAAAGACACCGAAACCGGACGCTGGCAGAACCGGTTCCGGGCGCACGTCGTTCAGACGGTTGTAGGACTGTCGCGGAAGTTCCCGCTCCAGGTCGGCCCGCAGTAGATGCGGAAGGCGGGCGGCATGGGTCAGGCGTTCCGGCGCGAGCCCCACCGAACGCAGCAGCGCGGCGCCGTCGATCGCGTTCCTCGCCGCCCCGAGCTCGAGAAGCGCTTGGCCGAGGGCGCGCCGTCGAACCGCGAGCTCTTGAGGGGCGTCGACCAGTATCCCCAAGATGACATCGACCTCGGCGGTCGCCACGGCCTGGGAAACGCCGGCGATCTGCACCGAACAGAGGAAATCCCAGACCCGGTCCGCCTCATTTGGAGCCAAGGTCGCCACCACATGGTCGAACAGACCGGCGGCGGTCATGCGAGCAGGACCCCAGCGGAACCGCTTCGCCGTTGCGTCAAGACCGTCGGGCCGGCGCCTTTGGTCGGCGAGGGTTCGGCAGGCGTTCAGGAAACCGGCGAGGGCGTCCGTGCCGTCGAGATTGTCGGTGACGAACCGAAACTCCGTCGGCGGCCCCGAGAGGGTGTGCGCCTTGAACAGGTCCGCAAGCACTGTCTCGGCGATGCCGCGGGTGGTCCAGGGCTTGCGGCCTCTGCGGATCTTGATCTGGTCGACGCGCCGCCGGCCCCGCGTCAAGATCTGGGCGTCACCGCCCTGATACGGCTCGACGATGAGCTGGGCCGAGGTCGCCGCCTCGCCCTCGGCGACCTCGTCGATGACGGCGTTGAGCCCGGCTCTTAGCGACACGAGGAGCTGATAGAGTACGCCGGCGAAGTTCCACTGCCCTCCGGTCGGGTCTGGCCTGGGGCGGGAGGTCGGCATGACGGGTCAGAGCTCCGTCAGTTGGCGGGTCGCCGCCACCGGAAGAAACAGCCGCAGCGGGTTGGAGGCGAGAGGACTGAAACCGTAGGCGCGGTAGAGCGCGGACCGCTTCGCGACGGCCTGGGCGTCGCCGCAGGCGAGCACGTCCAGGATCACCCGGCCACCCCCATCGCCTCGTTGGCCTGTTGGATGCGCTTCAGGGCGTCGATCAGAAGGTCACCGCCGTAACCCTGGCCCTGATGGCGGGAGTCGACGCCGATCATGGAGATGTAGGCGGCCGAAATGGAGCCATTCCCGGGCCGGGTCCTGGCGTAACGGCCGGGCAGTTCAGCATAGTCGATGGCGTGGGCGTTCAGGGTGTAGAAGCCGACCAGATCGTCAGTGGGCGTGGCCAGAACCCAGACCCTGAGATTGTCGGCCCTAGCGAGCTTGTTGGCGGTCTTCCTAAAAAAGTTGTCGACCTGGTCGACGCCGCAGGAAAAAGCCGCTCGATCATGCTTGTCGGGATCGAGCGGCTCAATCCGGTTGGGGACAGGGGTCTGGTCCTCGCTCACCGGCTGACGATCGTCTCGCTGTGACGCGCAAAGGCGGCTTTCAGGCGGTTGGTCGGTTGCGGCGGCGTCTCCAGCGCGGAGAAGAAGGCGGCATGATCCACAGCCGCCAAGGGGGTACGTTCGTGCGCGGCGATGGTATCCAGCGCGGATTGATAGGCGGCGTTCATCGTGAAGGCCGAATCGTCCACGCCGCTCAACGCTGCGGCGCGCTGAACGGCCTCCTTGATCCGCGGCTTCGTGCTGAAATGCATCCGCTCGCTGCTGCGTTCGTCGATCGGACCGATCTCATCTCTGAAGGCGAGCATTCCAGGCTCATGTTTCGATGGCGATCTTGTACGCCATTTTGGCGTACAAGTCAAAGGTGCGAACGGAGGCAGGATCGACAGCCGCTCGCGCCTTTTCTAAGCTCGCGCGCTTATGAGCGAAGCCGAAAGCACCCCGAAAGAAACCTTGAATTCCGACGATCTCGGCGAGGTCGGGGAAACCGAGTTCCACGCCTTGGCGGCCAAGGGGCCGATGATCGTCAACAAGGCCGTGCGTGACCGCGCCGGATGGGATTTCGTGGTTCAGGCCGCAGCCGAGAACGCCGCGGCGACAACATTGGACGAGCGTCATATCCACTGGACGAGCTAGGCGGCGGGCGACCGACTGGTGTTCTCCGGCGACCATCATACGGTCGTCCTGCCCGGAGCCAGGGGGCTTGAGCGTCACTCGCGTTATCGCTTTCCCGGCTTCGTCATTGACCACAGTGGCGGCGTCGTCTCATTCGAAACGACGACGTCCGAGACCCTCGCGCCCTGCCTGCCCCTCTCGCAATGGCGTCGGTTCTGGCAACTGATGGTCGTGTTAGGGCGTCACGACACCGCCTTCCTCCTACGCTCGCCTCTGCTGACGGAGCCTATCAAATGGACTTACCGCGCCATCCCGGACCAGATCGGCGCCGATGTCGAACAGACCCTGATGGCGGTCCAGGCCGTCAGCGACCTCGATGACCAACTGGACCTGGGGCTTGGTTCAATCCGGATGGACGAGATCGCGCCTCTGGCGAAGGGGATCGTTATGGCCCGATATTTCGGCATGCCGGGTCGACCGCGTTTCACCTTCACGATCGAAAGCCTCTTTGCAGGCGATCCCGACCATGATCGCTCCCCGCAAACGGGGGTCTATATCGACTTCGTCGATCTCGGCGACAGGCGTGTGGTGTTTGCGGTCTGGTTGCGTTGACCTGCGAGACGCAGGATGGCGTGGACCTTTGGTCGAGCGGCAAGGCGCGGCGTGTCGACCTGCGTCGCATCGAACGGTCCGAGGCCGCCTTCGCAACCTATGTCGAAGAGGCCAGACGTCTGGCAAAACTCGAAAAAACATTCCTCGGTGATATCGACAACGGCTTTTTGCAAAGGGCTCTTGGCGATCTCTCCGAGTTCTGAGGCGGCGCCAGGACCTAGCGGGCGAGTTCTTCCAAGATGTTTTCACCGATCTCGATGATGGTGCTGGCGTCGGCGAGAAGCTGATAGTGGAAGACGACCGGCGGCGCTTCTCCGAGGGCGTGGACCATAACGGGCGAAAACCGGACCAGCGCCCGGGATGCGCGGGCTAGTTGCTCGTGCGTGACGAGGTCTCCGGCCGCCAGGGCCGCCTGGGCCCGGACTTCCAGATCCTGGTAACGATCAGCGTCGGCCGGATCGACGGCGAAGGGCGGGATGTAGAGCGGAATGCGATGGGCCAGGGCGTCGCGGAAGTCCTTCAGATGGCCGAACCAGGCGTCGCGGCTCTCGAGATAGGCTCGGAACGGCGCCGAGAAGGTCGCCCGCAAATCCGCCTGGCCGGCCAGAATGCCGACCTGGTTGCGCCGCCATGGCCGACCGTTGGGTTGCATCGGCTGTTTTTCATTGACCCAGATCCAGGCGACGTTCTCGCAGCAGCCGAAAGCGTTCATCAGGAAGGCTTGGATCGAGGCGGTCGCCGCCAGGAGCTCATCGCGTTGCGGGATGTCATCGCGATCCGGAGGCAGGACCCGAAACACCGCCTCGACGCAGTGGGACAGCGTCGCGAGCCGTCGACCGAAGCCATGGTCCGCATGTTCGCGGGCGCGAGGGGACTGGAGGGGTTCAAGGACGAACCGGTCGCGCAGCCGCAGTGCGTCGCGCCGGAATTCCGCCAAGCCTTCGGCGAGGTCTGCGATCTGCTCGGGGGTGAACTGCATGAGGCCTCAGGCAGGCCCTTGTCTAGAGGGAGGGCCTAATCCGATGTGGGCAGAAGATTGAGCCGGCTGTCGAGATGGATTCGCTTCCACACCTCCCGGCCGCTTCGCAACCGGTAGGTGGTCCAGACATAGAGGGCTTTGCCCTTGTGCTCGCCGGACAGATCGCAACTAACGACCGCCTCCGCATTCGGCCGTGCTGCGAGGTTTTTGAACAGGGTTTCCAGGTCGCCGATCGGCACGTCGAGGAATTCCTCGATGGCCTCCCGGCTATACAGCAACTCGTCGAGGTTCAGCTCACCGGGGCCGATCCTCTGGCACTCTGCCGGAGGAAGCGCCGGCTTTACCGTCGTGAACGTCAGGTCGTACCCCCGGACTTCGCCGCGCAGGATTTCCGTGGGTCGGTCGCGAAAGAGCTCGCAAATCCGTTCGGTATGGGCGTCGTCCATGCGAGGACCGAGAAAGATTCGGGTCAGGGCGTCGTCGAGATAGTGACGGGCGCCTCCGGCCCCGGTCAGGATTCGCCATTCCGCTTCGTGACGCCATTCGGTGCGCTTGCGGCTGAAACACGCTTCGAGCTCTGTCTGTAAACCGTTGGCGGCCAGCCGGTGAAAGGCGATCGGTGGCGGAGCGCCGTCCGCATAGGTCACGGGCATAAGCCGCTCAGTCTGGAGGTCGCCGGTGAAGAGCTCGTCTGTCCGGAACTCCAGGCACAGGCCGGCGAAGTTGGAGGCGTAGTAGGCCCACATCGGCAAGGCCAGCGGCGTCGTCGAGAAGGAGACAAGGCAGAAGTTGTCGACGACCTTGCGAGCCATCTCATAGAGGTCGCGGGTGGACTTGCCGGACGGCTCAAGGAGCCGATCGATGTTGAGGTCCGTGGGGTCTCCCAGCTCGTAGAAGGCTTCCATCGGGTCGTTCATCTCGCGGAAGTGCGGCGACCAGAGGAAGGCCTTGTCCAATGCGGCCAGCTCCCGCTCAAGCAGTGCTGCGTCGATAGGACGATATCTGTAGAGTTTATCGGGCATCATGGCTTGGTGAGCTTGGCGATAACTGGTCTGAACATGGCAGACATCCTCTTGCCCCTTGTCCAAGTGCGCAATGTCGCATGTCGGGTGTCGTGATAACGTCAGCTTTTGGCGCATTCCAGCCAAATGCGTTGCAACTCGCCAAGTTAAGACTGTCGCGTCCCGCAAGCCCCTGATGCGGACATACTCTATTGTTTTTGAAGATATTTTCCAAAACTCTAGGACAGTCTTAGCTGGTCTAGGACAGTCTTAGCTTGGGAACAGGACAGTCTTAAGTTGTCCCGACAAGGAGGCATGGCGACCCCGGGAGGACTGGAAGTTTCGCCCCATAGAGTCTCGCGCGGCCCCATTTTTCCCGGCTGGAAGCCTTGTAGAGCGGTCGCTGGCCGGGCTAGTTGCCCCATGTCACCCCACTCGCTGCCACGCAATCCCGCGTCTGCCTGTGGGGCGGGTTGTGGGGTAAATCGTGGCCAGAGCCGTCAACAGGCTGACCGCGCGAAAGGTCCAGACAGAAACGAAGCCCGGCCGTCACGCCGACGGCGGGGGGCTCTATCTCGTCGTGGACCCGAGCGGCGCTAAGCGATGGGCTGTGCTGATCACCATTCGTGGGCGGCGGCGGGAACTCGGGATCGGCAGCCTTTCGGTCTATACGCTGGCGGAAGCGCGCGAAGAGGCTGAGAAGATCAAACGGGCCGTGGCCCGGGGCGAAGACCCGAAGAAGCCGCAGGAGCCCCCTCCCCGCTTCGCCGAAGCAGCCGAGAAGATCATCGCTGAGCTGGCTCCGGGCTGGCGCGGCAGAGACACCAAGGCGCACTGGCAGCGCAGCCTTCTCGTCTACGCCAAGGACATAGGGGACGTGCCGATCGATCTGGTGACAACGGAACACGTCATGGATGTGGTCAAGCCGCTGTGGCGATCCCGGCCTGAGAGCGGCCGCAAGCTGCGGCAGCGGATCGAAACGCTCCTGGACGCGGCGACCGTCAAGGGATGGCGGGAGGGCGCGAACCCGGCCCGGCTGAAAGGCCACCTCGAACGCCTGTTGCCCAAGCAGCCGGTTGGCGTCGCGCACCGCCGGGCCGTGCCCTACGACGACGCCCCCGAAGTAATGAAGCGGCTCGCCGCGCAATCCGCCATGTCCGCCCGGGCGTTGGAATGGACTATCCTAACGGCAGCGCGCGAGGGCATGACGCGCTTCGCCTTGTGGGGCGAGATTGAGGGCGACGTGTGGGTGATACCGGCCGGCAAGATGAAGGAGGTCGGCCAGGGTGATTTCCGCGTTCCGCTGACGGCCCAGGCGCTGGCGGTGCTGGACAGGGTGCGGGTCGGCGAACATCGCCGTCGTGACCGAGGAACTGCTGCGCCGCTCCACTCCGGCCGCCGAAGGCCTGATCCGCGACAACCTCGCGGACGCCATTGCAGCCCGCCTGGACACTGACTTCGTGAACCCGGCTAAGGCTGCGGTTGCCGGCGTGTCGCCCGCGTCGATCACCAACGGCCTGACGGCCGTGGTTTCGGTGGGCGGTGATGCCGATGCGATCCGCGCTGACGTGCGCGCTCTGATGGCGACGTTCATCGCCGCTCAGAACGCCCCGACGGCTGGCGTGTGGATCATGGGCACCCTGACGGCCCTGGGCCTGTCGATGATGGTCAACCCGCTCGGGCAGCCGGAATTCCCCGGCATCTCGATGACGGGCGGCACCTTCAACGGCATGCCGGTGATCGTGTCGGACTACATCGGTGCAGGCGTGGTGGTGCTGGCCAACGCCAGCGACATCTACCTGGCCGACGAGGGCGGCGTGCAAGTCGACATGTCCCGCGAAGCTTCGCTGGAGATGGCCGACAACCCGGAGCACAACTCGGACACTCCGACCGGGGCCACCTCGCTCGTGTCGATGTTCCAGACGAACAGCGTGGCGTTCCGCGTCGAGCGGTACATTAACTGGGCGCGTCGCCGTCCCTCGGCTGTCGCCATTCTCACCGGCGCCACCTGGGGCGTGCCGGCTGAGCCCGGCGAGTAAACTTGTAACCTTGGCGCGCTGCTCATTCGGGCGGCGCGCCATCTCTCCTATCATCGGAGGCCACGATGAAGCGTAGCGGTTATATGACGCGGGCTCTGAAGGCCCACGACCCGCGTTTTGCGCGCGTCCTGGGCAGGCTTGGCTATCAACGCTCCGACTTGGTCGCGTCCGAGCCCATCAGCACGCCCCCGAGCGACGATCTACCAGAGCTGCGCAAAGCGTATGAGTCGAAGAGGGGCAAGAAGGCCTTTAACGGCTGGGACGCCGCGACCCTCCGCGCCAAGATCGCCGAGGCCTGACCGTTGCGCCTCTTTGGGCTGACGATCGGCCGCGAGAAGTCCCTGGCGCCAGTGGATCAGCGTGGCGGCTGGTGGCCGATCGTGCGCGAGTCCTATCCGGGCGCGTGGCAGCAGAACGTCGAGGTGACGCTCGACTCGGTGCTGTCGCACTCTGCCGTCTTCCGCTGCGTCTCGTTGATCGCCTCAGACGTGGCAAAGATGCGCATTCGCCTGGTCCAAGTCGACGCCGATGGGATCTGGTCCGAGACGACCAGCCCTTCCTATTCGCCGGTGCTGCGCAAGCCCAACCGCTTCCAGAACCGCATCCAGTTTTTCACCAACTGGATGGAGTCCAAGCTGACGCGCGGGAACACCTATGTTCTGAAGGAGCGGGACAATCGGGGCGTCGTCGTGCGCCTGTACGTGCTGGACCCCGACCGTGTGAAGCCGCTCGTCGCGGAAGACGGCTCAGTCTATTACGAGCTCCGACAGGACGCGCTATCCGGCCTGCCCGAAAACAATGTCGTTGTGCCCGCCAAGGAGATCATCCACGACCGATGGAACACGCTGTTCCATCCGCTGGTCGGGCTTTCCCCGATCTTCGCCAACGGCCTCGCCGCTACGCAGGGCCAAGCTATCCAGAACATGTCGGCCGGCTTCTTCCAGAATGGAGCCCAGCCAGGCGGGGTGCTGACTGCGCCCGGTGCGATCGGCGACGAGACGGCGAAGCGCCTCAAAGAGCACTGGGACACCAACTATACCGGTAGGAACAGGGGCAAGGTCGCCGTCCTGGGCGATGGCCTGAAATACGAGCCGATGACCGCCAAGATGGTGGACTCGCAGCTCGTCGAGCAACTGAAGTGGTCGGCCGAAACGGTGTGCTCGGTCTTTGGCGTTCCGGCCTACAAGGCCGGGGTTGGTCCCGCACCTGCATACAACAACGTCGAGGCCCTCAACCAGCAGTACTATTCCGACTGCCTTCAGATCCACATCGAGAGCGTTGAGCTGTGTCTTGACGAGGGCCTGGAACTGAAGGTGCCCTATGGCACCGAGTTCGATATTGACGACCTGCTGCGCATGGACACGGCGACGCAGATTGAGGCGCTGACGAAGGCAACGACCGGGGGGCTGATGAAGCCCGACGAAGGCCGCAAGAAGCTGGGCCTGAAGCCTGTCGAGGGTGGCGACGCCGTTTACCTCCAGCAGCAAAACTATTCGCTCGCCGCGCTAGCTCGACGAGACGCCCAGGCCGACCCCTTTGGCGCTCAAGCCTCGGAGCCGGCGACCGTTGATGACGAAGACCAGGCGCGCGCCATTCTGGCCCTCCTGGAGAAGGACTTCCGGGAGGCCTTGCATGCTTGACACCAAGGCCATTGCCGCCGCGCTGGCGCCGATAGTGAAGGCCCACGTCGCTGATGCGACCGCGCCTCTCATCGCGCGCCTCGCAGAGTTGGAACAGCGCCAACTTCTCCGCGGCGAGCCCGGTGAACCCGGCCGTGACGGAAAGGACGGGGTGGACGGTCGCGATGCTGAGCCGGTCTCGGAAGAGCAGATCGCCGCTGCAGTCGAACGCTACCTGACCGCCAATCCACCGGCGCCCGGCAAAGACGGTCGCGACGGTACGGACGGCAAAGACGGGTCGCCCGGCGAAAGGGGCGCCGACGGTCGCGACGGTGCCGACGGCGTGGGTTTGGCGGGCGCCATGATAGACCGTGACGGCGAGTTGAACGTCACCCTCACGAATGGCGAGGTCCGTCGTCTGGGGCCTGTGATAGGCCATGACGGCAAGGACGGCGTGGACGGTGTCGCCGGGGCTGACGGCCAGTCGTGGGAAGATATGGAGGTCCGCCGTACGGGGCCGCGCACCATTGAACTGAGCTTCGATCACGGCGAGCGCAGGAACACGTTTGAACTGGAGTTCCCGGTGCCGCTGTATCGCGGGGTCTTCGCCGAAGGGGAAAGCTATCTGCCGGGCGACATGGTGACGTGGGCCGGGTCGCTCTGGCATTGCAATGAATCCTCGTCGGATAAGCCCGGTGACGGCGCCAAGGCGTGGACGCTGGCCGCCAAGCGCGGCCGCGACGGCAAGGACTTCGCCGGGCCGCAGGCCAGGCCAGCCACGGTGAAGATCTGATGGCCGCGCTCGTCACGATGGAGGAGGCCAAGAAGCGCCTTCGCATCGATTTCGCGGATGACGACGCTCTGGTGGCTGAACTCGTCAGCGAGGCGACGGACATCATCGTCGACTATCTGAAGAAGCCGGACCACGACTGGACCGCAGAGACAGTGCCGTTCCGCGTGAAGGCGGCGATCCTGCTGGTGACCGGGTCGCTCTATGAAAACCGCGAGGCCGGGGAAGAGGTGCTGACGTCAAACGTTCGCGCGCTCATCCACCGCGACCGCGACCCTGCTTTAGCCTGAGGAGACCCGCCATGCGCGTTCGCTTCAAACGAGACCGGAACTGGACGCCGCCCGAGGAGCGCCGGATCACCGTGGCCTACAAGAAGGGCATGGAACTGACGATCAAGCGCGAATGGGGCGAGCAGATGAAGGCGGACGGTGATCTGGAAGAGATCGATCCGCCGGCGCGAGATGCGCTCGAGCATGAAGGTCGCTCGCTGCCGAAGGTAAAGCGCGGATGACTATGGACGCCGGGAAGCTACGCGACCGCGTTCGCTTCGACAGCCGCACGCCCGACCAGAACGGCGACCCCCTCGGCCCCTTTACGCCGGGTTTCACGGTCTGGGCGAACATCGAATACCTGCGTGGCTCGGAGGTCGCTCTGGCCCAGCGCCTGGAGAAGCGCCAGCCTGTCAGCGTGACGGTGCGCGACAGCACACAGGCCCGCACGATCAATCCGGCCATGCGGATGGTGAACACGCGTACTGGCGAGGCCTTCAACGTCACCTCAGCCGTGCCCGCGAAGGACGTAGGATATCGCAACGTTCTGGCCGTGTCGGGCGGGGTTGTTGGCTGATGGCCGGCTTCTCCAATCGTGAACGTCTTAGGAAGCGGCTGAAGGCAATACCTGAGCGCGTCCGCAAGGCTGCCGAGCGGCAATTGGAAATCAACGCGAACGAGATGGTCGAGACGGCCAAGGACTTCGTGCCGATCGATGACGGAGCACTGGTCTCGTCGATCAAGCAGCGGGACGTATCGGATGACACCAAGATCAGCCGGCGCATTTCGGCCGGCAATAATGAGGCCTTCTACGCATCCTGGGTCGAGTTCGGTCACCCTCGAGATTTTCGCCCGCGAAGCCACCTTTGCAGAGAGCGTCGTCAAGGTGGAAGCCATCGCCGGAGACGCCCGCAAGGCGCTGACGAAAAGGCTCCCGCTGGACGGCCACGTCATGGACGACTGGCTGTTCGAAAGCGATCTTCCCATCAGCGATCCCGACGTGCTCACGGCCCACCGGAGCCTGAGCATCACCTATCTGACGACGGCCTCGGCCTAGCAGACCCCCGCCGCCTCAGGGCGGCTTTTTCATGCCCTCAACATAGGAGGCCATCATGGCCGCTGTGAACTACACGCGCGGGGTCAAGCTCGTGCTCAAGGTCGGTGACGGTGCGTCGCCGGAATTCTTCACTGCCCTCTGCACGATCAACGCCGAGCGCGGGATCACCTTCAACGCCCAGACCAATGACGCCACCATCCCTGATTGTGACGACCTGGATGCCATGGCGTGGCTGGCCCGCGAGAAGGTCTCGCTGTCCGTCGACGTGACCGGCGGCGGCATGGCCCACAAGCAGGATGTGAAGAAGCTGTGGGATTGGTTCGAAAGCGAGGACGCCAAGAACTGCCAGATCGTCCTGGACGACGACACGGCGGGCAACGTCATCACCTTCGCCGGCGCGTTCCACCTGACCCAGTTCGATCTGACAGGCAACCGGGGCGAGAAGGTCAACTCGACCATGACGCTGTCGTCTGACGGCGCTGTCACCGCCACCTTCGGCGCGAACGTCGGCGGCGCCTGATGAGCCGAGCGGCTGAAGTCACCCTGGCGTTCGGGGGCGAAGAGCGGATGTTCCGCCTTCCCCTCGGACGCCTTCGGGCCTTGCAGGAGAAGACGGACTGCGGGCCGCTCGAACTGCTCCAGCGCTACGCCATGAGCACCTGGCGGGTGGACGACGTGCGAGAGGCTATCCTGCAGGGCTTGATCGGCGGCGGACTGTCATCCCACGAGGCCACCGGCATCGTCCAGTCGCATTTCGACGACACGCCCGTCATGGGCCATGTGCCCATTGCTCAGGCCATCGTCGCGGCGGCTGTGATCGGTACCGGAGACGAAGCGCCGGGGGAGATCCAGGCGCGGGGGCAAAAGAGGACCCGCTCCCGCGCGGCAAAATCCGGTTCGCGCCGCTCTACGGAACAGGCGCAGCCATAGGGTTCACCCCCCGCGAGGTTGATGACCTATCGCTCTGGGAGTTCGCCGCTGCGGCTTCGGGTTGGGCGAAGGCTAACGGTAGCGGGGACGACAAGCCGGCCAGCCTGTCCGAGGACGAGCACGACGCTCTGATGGCGAAATATGCCTAGGGACGAACCGCTTTCAGGATCAAGGCGAGGAAGCCGGAGATCATCGATCCGGCTCCGACTACACCACAGAGCAGGCGCTGGTTGAGCAGGTCGTTGTTCGCGATGGCGCCAGACCCATCCCCAGCGTCCACGCCGATGTTCATGAAGAACGCCGCGGCGATTAACGCCACCCCGATCCCAATCAGAATGTAGCCGACAGTTCGCATCCGGTTCTCCTCCGAGCCTGAGGCTATTCGCTGGACAATCATGAGGCAACATGGCCCGAGACATCGAAAGCCTCGTCCTCACGATGAGCGCTGACATCCGCCGCATGGAGAAGTCGCTGGCCCAGGGTCAGCGAACCTTCGACCGGACCGCTGACGCCATCGAGCGTCGCCAGCGGGAACTGGACCGCAACCTCGCGACCCTTGGCTCGAAGGTGGGCAACTTCGCGCGGCCGGTGCAACTGGCCGCGACGGTGGCCTTGGGCGCCATTACTGCCATGTCCTACCAGGCGGCGCGCCGGGCGGAGGCTGTCGGGGGCGCGTTCGAACAAACCTTCCGCGATCTGCCGGCCGAAGCCGCGGCGGCCGTCGCCGCTATCTCCAACGAGTTCGGTCGCCTCGAAACCGACATCAAGGACAACTTCACCCAGCTTCGCTCTGTCCTGACCGCGCTCGGGGTGGACGCCAAACAGTCGCTGGAGATCGTGGACCAACTTCAGCGCCGCTCGCTGGACATTGCCGCCTTCCGTGATGTGTCGGACGCCGAGGCTTTCCGCGCGGTCATTTCCGGTATCACGGGCGAGACCGAGCCCCTCAAGCGCTTCGGCATCGTCGTGAACGAAACGGCGGTGAAGGCTGAGCTTCTGCGCCTGGGGTTCAAGGGCAACGCGACCAACGCCTCGGAGGCCGCCAAGTCGATCGCGCGCACGAACATCATCATGCGCCAGTCTGCCGAAATGCAAGGGCAGGTGGCGCGCGAGGCAGACACGCTGGCCGAAAAGGAAAAGCGGGTTCGCGTCGAGTTCACCAAGGCGGCAGAGGATTTCGGCAAGCAGTTCCTCCCGGTCGCCGCGAAGGTCCTGTCGTGGGCTACTGACGCCCTGAAGGCGTTTAATGACCTGCCGTCTGGCGTGCAAATCGCGGGCATCGCCCTTCTTGGGCTGGTAGCGGCGGGCGGACCCATCGCGCTAGTAATCAAGGGCTTGACGGACCTGATCAAGGCGGCGGCTCTGGCACGGGTCTCAATCGCTGCGATTGGTGGCACCGCTGCTGGTGCAGGCGTGGCGGCAGGCGCGGGAGCAGTCGCAGGCGCGGCAGCGCGAGCCGCTCCAGTCGCAGCCGCGGGAATCGCGATCCTCTCTTTAGGAGGCGACAGCCAGCAAAAAGCACTGCAAGGCCAGGACCGCGTAAACGCTCAGCTACGTGAAGAGGCGCGCGTCCGCCAAGCGATTACCCGTCTGACCGGTGAGGGGCGCACGGCTGAGGCTCAACGCCAGCGGGAATACCTCTCGCAGGTGGAGACGCGTCGGAAGCGTGAACAGGCGGCTTTAGCCTCGACCGTTACAGATGCTGGGAGCGCAGCCCAAGAAGCCGCCAAGGCGACGCAGGAAGCCCTACAACAGTTCGGTCTAACCGCAGACCAACAGAGCCCAATCGGGGGTAGCGCCGGTGGCGGGGCAAGCCGTGCGCGCGCGCAGGAAGCGGCCGCCCAGCGGATAGCCGAGGCTCAGCAAGCTCTTGCGCTTCAGCGCGCCATCGACATTGCCCGCGCGTCTGGCGATGACGCGGCGATCAAGGCCGCTGAGGAGCGCCAGACTCTGGCGCAGATGACGGCTCAGTATGAGGCTGCCGGATACAAAGACGCGGCAGCCCGCGCCGTCGAGCATCTTTCCTACCTCAACGCCGCCGAGGTCGCCGCCGAGGAGCGGGAAAAGGCCGAAGAGCAGATCGACATCATCCTTGCCGGCCGTCGCAGGCAGCTTGAGCGCGAGGCGGATTACCAGCGTCTCATCGAGGACCAGCTTTTCGACCGTTTGGCGATGGAAACAGAGTTGGCCCGCCTCGCGGGTCACGAGGGGCGGTTGCGCAGCGCGGAGCGCGAGCTGTGGATCGCCGGGCGCGTGAACGAGTTGCTCCGTCTTCGGCCGGGGCTTTCCCGTGCAGAGGCTGAGGCCGGAGCAGGTCGCGAATGGGCCGCGCTCGACAGCGCCGACAGCGAAGGCGCGCTGCGTGACGAGTTCCGCCGCTCCTTCAGCGAAGGGATCAGGGCCGCGATCGACGGCGACCTCGGCGGCTTCTTCGAGAACCTGGCCGACCGCTTCACCGACCGGATGCTCGACAACCTGGCAGACGACCTGTTCGACCTGCTGGCCGGCGCGGCAAAGGGCTTTGGCCAGAGTGGGGGCGGCTGGTTGGGCTCGATTGCCGCGATGTTCACAGGCGGCAGGGCGGCGGCGACTGGCCGCAGCGCCACAGCGGGCTTCCCGGTCCTGATCGGCGAGCGCCGCCCCGAGGTCTTCGTCCCGAACACCAGCGGAACCATCATCCCGAGCGTCAACGCGGCGATGAACCGGGCGCAGCAGGCCCATGCGGCCCGCCAGCAGCCCGTCATCGTCCAACTGGCCGTCGAAGAAGGCGGCCTCTTCGTCCCGCGCGTGCAGGCCATCTCGGGGTCTGTTGCGGTTCAGACCACGACCATGGGCGTCGCCACCGTCCAGGACCAACAGCGCACGGCCAATATGCGCCGCAGACAGAGCCTCGTCGGATGATCGAACTTCCTGCCTGCCCTCCGATCAAGGAGGCGGTTCCTCGCTACGTCAGCTTCGGCGTCGACCAAGACCCGATCCTGGGCGGCCCGCAGTCGAAGGTGCTGCGCATGGGGGACCGCTGGGCCATCGACGTCGAGACCTATCCGGCCGAGTATGCCGAGCACGGCATGAAGTACCTGTCGCGGCTGGTCCGGGGCCTGAAGGAGACGGTGCGACTGGCCTTCCCCGAGCCGGGCGTGAAGCCCCGGTCCTATGGGGCGCCGGTCGTCGCCTCGCCTGGATCGGCGGGAACGTCGCTGCCTGTCAGCGGCCTGATCCCCGGCGACGTGATCCGGGAGGGGAAGTTCTTCAGCCTCGTCATCGGCGGCGAGTCCTACCTCTATCAGGTCGCGGTCGCGGACGTGACCGTCAGCGCAGGCGGCACGGCCACCCTGCAGATCGAGCCGATGCTGCGGCGCCAGCCCCCAGCCGGAACCGCCCTGGATTTCGAGCCCAAGATAGAGGGCTTCGTGCAGGGCAACGAACAGGCCTGGAACACGAGCCGGTCGAAGTACCTGCCGTTCCGCTTCACCATCAAGGAGCGCGCGTAGACAGATGACAGATCAGATGACAATGGTTGGCCGGGGGAAAGCCGTGACGCCAACCGACTACAAAACGCTCGAGGGGCAGCGCATCCAGGCGCTCATGGCGGCCGTGGCGGCGTTGCCTGGGGCGGCGCTTGTCGCCTCGGGATCGGAGGGCGCGCCATTCTTTGCGGCTGCCCTTGTGACGGTCGCAGCGGCTTTCGCGTTCTGGATCTTCACGGACGCACTCTACAACTACTTCATCGTACAGCCTCGCGACGAGGGAGAGGCCAAGCGCCTGAAGTGGTCCGCCTATCATTTCTTCTGGTCGAACGTCGGCTACATGGTCGCATCGATCGCTTTGACAATGGCCGGGTTCGCGGGCGTCCATTCGGATATTCGGCTCAATGTCTCGGTTGCGGGCGGCTTCGGTCTGACGGCGCTTCTGGCCGTCGCCGTGACGGTCCACGTCCTCTGGAGCGCTCACGAGCGCAACCAGCTGGGCGAGCTCACGCGAGCTGCGTCGCTAGCCAATAAGGCAGCCGCCTAACCACCCCACATCGTCAGCCTGACGCCTCGTTCGCGGGGCGCTCCACCGTGTCTGAACGGAGGACTGCATGTCCATGTCTCCGGCCATGCTGGCCGCGCTCCAGTCCCGCAATCCGCTGCTGGCCCACTTCCTCGAAATCGAACTGCCCGGCCGGACTATCCGGCTGCTGGACGGCTCTGGCTTCGCGAGGTGGGGCGACAAGGTCTTCACGGCCGAGGACGCCGATTTCGGCAAGATCGCGGGCTTCGGCGAATTCACTGAGGCCGAGGGCACCGAGGCGCCGCGCCAGACTGTGCAACTGCTCCCGACCGGCAACGCCGCCATTGCCGCCCTGACTGCGCCCAGCGCCCAGGGCTCGCCGGTCACCATCTACGCCGCCGCCATCGATCGGCAGACCGGCCAAGTCATCGGCGAGCCGGACGTGCGCTTCGTCGGGGAACTGGACGACGCCGGGTTCAACCACGCCCAGAACTCGTCGCTGCTGGAACTGGAGCTGGCGACGATCTGGGAGCGCCTGTTCGATGACAACGAAGGTCACCGCTGGAACGACGCCTTCTGGACCTACCTCTACGGCTCCAACGCCCGCGCCTTCCAGCACGTCACCAACGCCGGCCAGAAGCTGTTCTGGGGCTACAACGGCCCTTCCTCGGGTTCGGGCGGGTCATACGGCGGCGGCAACGGCTCCATCGGCGGCGGCAACGAACACGCGAGATACGACCAAGTATGACAGAGCTAGAGTTGCGGGTGGCCGCCACGAACGCCACCTTCGCCCGTTTCAACGGCCAGCCGTTGGTTCTGGGGTCGACGGACTGCGCCCGGATGCTGGCGTTCCACCTGAAAGGCCTCGGCTTCAAGCCGTCGCTGTTGAAGGCAGGCGCCTATTCCACCCCAGTCGGGGCGCGACGCGCTTTGAAGAAGCTTGGCGTCTCGTCTCTGTCCGAGATCATGGATCAGCACTTCCCACGCTGGGACGCCCCGGCTGAGGCTCGCACAGGCGACATTCTATGCGGTCCCGGTGCGGGGGGAATGGGCGACGCCATGGCGATCCGCCTGCACCGCAATAATGCTCTCGGGTTTCTTGACGGCGTATGCGGCGAGGTCGTGATCCACGACTACGTTGCAGCCTGGAGGGTTGTGTAATGCCGCAGCTTCTCCCCGCCGCTGCAGCCTGGGCGGCGACCGCATGGACCTCGGCCGTTACGGCGACCGCCACGGCTCTCGGGGCCGTTGGAACCGTGGGTGCGCTCGGCATGGGCGGCACCTATGCGCTGGCCGGCGCCATCGTTAAGGGTGGCGTGATGCTCGGCTTGTCCGCAGCCTCCGCGGCGCTGCTGCGTCCCAACACGCCGTCCAGCGGCACCACGCTTGACTTCAAGCCCGACCCCAAGGCCCCCATCCGTGGCGCGATGGGCTACACCGCCCTGGGCGGCAACAAGGTCTTTCAGGCGACGTGGGGCTACAAGCGTGTCGCCATGTCGCTGGGCGTGGCGCTGTCGCTCGGACCCATCGATCAGGTTCCGCGCTTCGAGGCTGACGGCGTGGCCGTCTCTTTCAGCGGCCCGCAGAACGAGGCGACCGGCTTCTACGCGGCCGACATGTGGCAGCGGACGACGCTGGGCCTGCCCGGTGACACTGCCCTGCTGCCACCGACCGGACTGAAGTACGGCAATCCCGGCCTGACGGGTTGGGGCGCGCAGCACGCGGCGCCGCAGGTCTCCTTCTCCTTCTGGACGATGGTCCTGGCGAAGAACCCGGAGGACCGGGACGTCTTCACCAACGGCGTGCCCGATCCGCGCTGGATCGGCCGCTGGATGAAGCTGTGGGATCCGCGCAAGGATTCGACCTATCCAGGCGGCAGCGGACCCCAGCGCCGTGACGACTGGCGCACGTGGGAGTGGAGCGAAAGCCCCTATGTCCACGCGCTGGCCTGGTGCCGCGGTCACTACAAGCTGAACATCGACGGCACGATCGACCGCAGCAAGCGGATCGCGGGCATAGGGGCGCCTGACGCCGCGATCGATATCCCGGCCTTCGTCGAGGGTATGAACGTCGCCCAGGCCAACGCCTGGACGATCTCGGGCGAGTGGTCGACGTCGGACGGCAAGTTCCAAACCCTGCTGGCCATGCTCCAGGCAGGCGGCGGCGAGCCGATCAGCCGCGGCGCGCAGATCAGCGTCATGGTCAACGCCCCGCGCGTGGCGACCTACACCTACACGCGAGACGACCTGATCGGGCAGGCCGAAATCCGGCCGCTGACGCCGCGCCGCGAGCGCAAGAACACCATCGTCCCACGCTACAAGTCGGAGGCGAACGGCTGGCAGTACGTTCCGGCCGGCGAGGTCACGTCGTCGGTCTACCGCGATGAGGACCGGGGCGAGCCGCGCTCGCTGGAGATCGAATACACCCACGTCCGCAACGCCAAGCAGGCGGGCCAGCTTGCCGCCTATGACCTCGCCAATCTGCGCGAGGGCCTGACGGCGACGCTGCCGTCCAAGGTTCACCTGATGCACGTCCATCCGGGCGATTGCATCACCGTGGACGTGCCGGAGCTGGCGCTGGCCGGTCAGAAGTTCGTCGTCCGCCGCGCGACGATGAACCATCAGGCCGCGAGCGTCACGTTGGAACTGCGCTCGGAGAGCGACGGCAAGCACGCCTGGGCTCTGGGGCAGGCTGCGCAACCGGCGCCGTCGCCCAGTTTGTCGGCCGTCGATCCCAAGTACGTCCCGCCCCCCGCGCCAGGCGACTGGACGGTCGTGCCCAAGCCGCCAGGCGAGGGCGGAGTATCGCAGCCGATCGTCATCATCGAACTGCCGATCGAGACGACGGACATCGCTGCGGTCATCATCAAGCACGGCCCGAGCGCATCGGGGCCGTGGACGGATGGCTACGAGGGCTCGCCCCGTCCAGATGGCCGGTACGAGATCGCAGGGCTGACGCCGGGGCAGACCTACTGCTTCTCGCTCCAATACGTGGCGAAGAACGGCGCCAAGAGCGAACCGGACATCAAGTGCGGCATCGTCGCGGGCGACCTGATCGCGGGCGACACCACCCACCTTAACGGCGAGCCTGTCCAGAACATCCTCGACAAGCTGACGAACACGGCGACGCTGGCCGACCAGAACCGTCGGGCCGTGGAGGCGCTTGAGGAGGTCTATGGCGACACGGCTTCGGCGGCGCAGAGCGCTGCGGCGGCGGCGGCCTCTGAGGCTGCGGCCAATCAGGCCAAGGCCGAGGTGATCCTTGCTGCGGCGCAGACGGATCAGCGCGCAGAGGACGCCGAAGAGGCCAGGCTGGAGGCTCAACAGGCTCGGGCCGGTGCGGTCTCGGCGCGCAATGAGAGCGTGACGGCGGCTGGAGAAGCGGAAGATTCGGCGGCCGTGGCGGCGCAGGAGCGCCAGCTGGCCACGCAGGCCCGTAACGAGTCGCAGGCCGGGGCCGCCGCCGCCGTTGAGGCGCGCGACGACGCCGCGTCGTGGGCGAGCGAATCGGGCGCAGGCGCGGCGGCGTCGCAGGCGGCTAAACTGGAGGCGCAGGCGGCCCGTGACGGGGCTCAATCAGCAGCCGTCGCCACGCTGCCGAGCCGTCCCGCGCAGGTTGAGTTCTTCACCAGCACTTTGGTCGGGCGGCCGGAGAACACGGGGCCAGTCACCGGCCCTGGCGTCAGCATCGAGACGAACACTGCCGAGGGGGACGTCCTGCGCACGACCGGCGTGGCGCGTCACGTCAACGCCAAGGGCTGGGTCGCCATCGGAGAAGGCCGGACGCATCGCGTGACGGCCCGCGTCCGTCTGGTTGCTGACGGCGCCCTGCCGACGAAGGTGCAGGTCGGCATCCGGCGCACGAATGCGGCGGCCGATAACAACGGCGGACAGTACGTCACCCAGACGATGAGCGTCGCGGCCGGGTGGCAGACCATTACGTGGGAGGGCTCGTCGGCCTCGATCCGATCCGGTCAGCCGACCGCCACCCATTTCCGGCCGGGCTCGCATCTGGGCTCAGAGACGGGCTCGTCTGCGGCCAGCGGCGGCACGGTCGAGATTGCGTCTCTGGTTTATGAGGATGTGACATCTGAGGTTGCGGCCAAACTGGAGGCTTCGGCCTCGGCCGCTTCGGCCAGTTCAGCCGCCGCCAGCGATACGGAGGCGGGCCAGAAGGCGGCGGCGGCGCATGAGGACATGCTGGCCGCCAAGACGGCGCGCGGCGGCGCTCAAGCGGCCGAGACCGGCGCGGTCGCTGCGCGTGACGGCGCGGAAGGATACGCGGCCACGGCGGCGGCGGCGTCTAACCTGTCGTCACAGTATCGCGACCAGTCGCAGGCGGCCGCCCAGGCCTCCAACGATGCGGCCGGGATCGCCACGACCAAGGCCGACGAAGCGGAAGTCAGCGCCCAGGCGGCGAACGCAGAGAAGCTGGCGGCGCAGGCGGCGCGCGACACGGCCGACCAGAAGGCGCAGGCCTCGGTGCTGGCGGCTGCGCAGGCTGAGGCGTTCGCGGGCGACGCGGGTGATGGCGCGGCGGCGTCGGAAGGGGCGGCCGTGCAGGCGGCGGCGAGCGCGGGCGAGGGCCTGACCTATCGCAATCAGGCGGTGGATGCGCGCGACGGGGCGGTGGCGGCGAACGTGGCGTCGGGGACATCGGCGCAGGCGGCCCTTGCAGCGGTTCGAGACAGCGGCGTCATTCCGCCGTTCACCTCGAAATCGAACATTCAGCGCTACTGGAGCCATCAGTTCGCGGGCGCCTCTGAGACCCTGGCCGACCTGCTGGACGCGAATATCGAGAATGTCGCGGAGGGTTGGGCGCTCAAGATCAATGCGAGCACCGACTTTCTGCGGCCGAAGTGGGCCTTGACCCCGGTTGCGGGCCAGAAAGTCCGCGTCACGGTCAAGTGTCGCAAACCCTCGGCGGCGGCCAACAGCCTTCAGATCATCACCCGTGGTCAATCGGCGGCGGGCGCCGCGATCGGGGCGAACGTCACCACATCCGTGGCCCTTGCCGGGACCAACAGCCAAACCGTCTCGGCCGTCATGGATATGGACACGTGGGTGGCTCAAGGCGCCGCGTCGGTGATGTTCCGATTCTCTTCGGCCGCTGCAGGCGTCATCTATGTGACGGCGGCCCAGATTGAGGATGTTACGGCGGAGCAGGCGGCCCAGGCGCATGCAGCCACGGCCCTGACGCAGGCGTCTAGCGCCGGCGCCAGCGCGGCGGATGCAAGGCTGCAAGCAAACCTCGCCGCCCAGGTCGGAGGCCACGGTCGCCGCATTTCGGATGGATCGCTTTTCACAGCAAGCCTTGGAGGATCGCCTGCATCCGTCGCGGACCTGACGGTTGGAACAGTGGTTCAGGATGCATCGGAGGGGGCCTCACGCAGCTACACGGAAGCGGTGAACATCCAGACGAAGGCCGTCTACGAGATCGGGTCCGGCCGGACGTTCAGGGTCTATTCGCGGGCGCGCGTCATGACCAACGGCGCGGACAATACGACCTTTGCGCACTTCTGGGTCCTGGATGCGTCCTACGCCAATCTCGGGCCGCTCGGGTCCAGCTTCGCCCAGGGCGCGGCCGACGGCTGGAAGACGTTCGTCCATGAAATGACCTCCGAGCAGATCAAGGCCGCGTTTCCGACTGCATTTTACATTCGCGGGGCGGTTCGGATGAACCGCGCGGGAACGACGACCGGATCGTCCGGGGCCACGACGCGCGTTTCTGAGCTGTGGATGGAGGACGCCAGCGAACTGGCGCCGGTCGCGGCGCAACTGGCGATCACGGCGGCCGTGGCGGCCGATGCGGCGGACCGGGTGGGTTCGGCGCGGTTCAGCGTCACGGGCGGGGCAGGCGGCGATCCGTTCGACATCTCCCTGCTGGCCGGACCGGACGGATCGGCGGCCTCGATCACGGCGACGCGGGTGCGTCTGCGCAACGTCGTCAACGGCCAGGCCATCAATGTGGTCGATGTGGTCGGGGGCAAGGCGCGCTTCGGCGGGGATGTCGAGATCGACGGCAATCTGATGCTGGGAGGAACGCTCAACGGGCGTCGGGTCATTATTCCCGACACGGTGACGCCGATGGCCGCTACCTATTCGGCAGGATTTGTCACGCTGACCGGCACGACTTCGACACAGGTTCAGGAGGTCTGGGTCACAACGCAGGGCGGTCCGGTCGTCATCGAGTTCAACGGCCTGGTCAACATGCGCCATGACCCAGGCGGTTCGTTCTCTGCGGTTATGGAGGTGCGGCGCTCTCCCAACACCGGGATCGGCATTCAAATGCTCTACATGTCGGTGCCTGCGCTGGGCGGCGGCAATGACAGCGTGATGGGGATGTATCCGCTGAAGCTGATCGACCGCCCGGCGGCAGGCACCTGGCGCTACTTCGTCACCATGTGGTCGACGGCCGGAAACATGACGATCCAGGACGTGAGCCAACGTTTCATGTCGGCCCTCGAATACCGAACCAACTCGTGAGGCGAAAATGATCTTCCGCGTCGTGGATGACGCCACCGGGCAGATCGTCATGAGCATCGATCAGCCCGACTGGCAGACGGCCAGTCTCTACCTGCGACCCGGCCAGTCGCTGCGCGAAGGCGGCGATCACCTGATGATCGATGACACCCGTCTGATGGTGGTCGACGGCCGGATCGTCCGGTTTGCCGCCATCGACACACCCGGCCCCCTGCCCGGCGAAGGCGATGAACTTGCGCCGGTCGCTTATTCCATTGAGGAGACTGACAATGACCCCGCCCCTGACTGAAGAAGAGGCCCGCGCCATGCGCGAGCAACTGGCCGCCTTCGACGCCGCCCAGCATGAGGCTACCAAGGCGGCGAACAGGGCGCTGCTGGCACCGCTGACATCCATCGGTCTGGGCACGGGCGGCCCGCTGACCTGTTCGCTGGAGCAGACGGTCGCGGCGATCCGGGCGGTCGCGCCCAGCATGGCGGCGGTCGATCCCGGCTTTCCCGCCTATGCCTTCACCGTCCTGCCCGTGGTCGAGCGGCTCGACCACAAGCTACGCGCGCTGGTGACAGCCAACGCCCCGACGCCAGCGCCAGAGGCCCCGGCCGAGCCGGAAGCCTGACGAACCCGGTTCGCCGCCGTCCACAACCCATCGCGTAGGAGCCCGCATGTCAGCAGGCCACCACCTCAACATGCCCCTCGCGTCGTGGGAGGGCGTCGTCACGCTTCTGACAGCCCTGGGGCTGGGCGGGGTACTGACGGCCTTGGTCAACCGGCCATCGCGCCGGGCCGTCGACGCGACGGCCTCCAAGGAGCACGCGACCGGCGAGGCCGCCGTTATCACCGCAACCGCCTCGGCCTTCACGGAGGTGACGAGCGGGCTGCGGGAGGAGATCGAACGGCTTCAGCGGGTCGCGGTGACGTTCGAGGCCGACCTCGCTGCCGCGCATGATCGGGCGGTGGCGCTCGATGCCCAGGTCAGGAAGCTGACGGCTGATCTGGATCGCGTCCGCCAGGAGCGAGACGCCGCGCTGGAGAAGGCGGAGCAGAAGGAAGGCGAGATCCGCCAGCTCCAACAGGTGATCGCGTCGCTGCGACGCTCGGAGGACATCGAATGACCGACACGCCCATCCAGCCGCCAGCGACCCGGCTTGAGCGAATCAAGGTTTTCATCGGCGATCTGGCCCGGCCGTTCGCTATCATCGCCACGTCGTTCGCCGCGGCCTGGGCGACGATCGTCATCGCCTATCGGGTTGAGAACGGAAACGACGGCGCCATCTTCATCGGCGGCGTTTTCGCGGGTGTCGGCGCTCTCTACATCGGCAAGGCGTGGGAGCTGGCCAAGACCAGTAAACAGAACGCCGAGGTCGAGATCGCCAAGGCGAAGACCGAAGCCGGTTGACCGCTAGAGCAGGCGCTCATTCCCGGTCAGGCGTTTAAAAAGGCTGTCGAGCGCCGCAAGTAGATATCCACCAAGTCCAGTCATATCGGGCCAACAAGCCGGGCTGGATTTGGTTTCCAATCACCCCGTCGCAAGCCAGTAGAGAACAACGAAGATCGCCAAACACAGGGCGATCAGCGCCGATTCAAAAAACCATCCAGACCGTCTCGGACGTCTTCCCGACATATCGGCCCCCCTCTCGGTGAACGGCGATATTATTTAGCCGAGCGCTCCGATTGTCCAGCAGCGCGACCACAACTCTCAAAATCTGAACTGGAGACTCCATGCTCGACGCACGTCGATTGCAGGGCCGCCTCGGCGTGCCCGCTGATGGCATCATCGGCGCCGGAACCCTGACGGCGCTGTTCGCGCGGATGGGCGCGCAGAAGCCGATTGCCGAGGAACTGGGCCTCGCGGCCAACGTCCATTTCCGCACCTACAGCATCCTCGATAGCGGCCTACGTCTGGCGCACTTCTTGGGCCAGTGCGGGCACGAGAGCGGCGGCTTCCGATACATGGAGGAGATCGCCAGCGGGGCCGCCTATGAGGGGCGCGCGGACCTCGGCAACAACCAGCCGGGCGACGGCCGCCAGTTCAAGGGGCGTGGGCCAATCCAACTGACAGGTCGGGCAAACTATCGCCGTGTTGGCCGACAGATCGGCATCGACCTGGAGCGGCACCCCGAGATCGTCTCGCACCCGTCGATCGGGCTGCTGGTGGGCTGCGTCTATTGGAGCGACCGCAAGCTGAACGCCAGGGCCGACGCTGACGACCTGCCGGGCCTGACCAAGGCCATCAACGGCGGCACGAACGGGCTGGAGGATCGCCGCCGTCGGACCGCGCAGGCCAAGGAGCTGATCCTGTGATCCGGCTCCGAGATATCACCGCGACCGGCTGGCTCACCGTAGCCTGCTTGGCGCTCGTCCTGATCCTGCTGGCTATGTGCGCCACGGACGCCCGCCAGAGGTCCGCTGACCGCGCACGACAGGCCGCGGCGGGCAAGACCCTCGCCGAGGGCCGCACGGCCGCTGCGCAGGACGCCAGCGCCATCCGCGACCGCGCCGATATCCGTGACCAATCCACCGCCTCCATCGTCACCCAGGCTGAAAAGGAAATCCGTCATGCGCCTGATCGCAATGCTGCCGCTGATGCTGCTCGCCGCAGGGTGTGCCAGCTCTCCGATTACCGTGATGCACAGTGCGCCGTGTTCCGCCTTGATCCCGGCCGGGTGGACTGAGCCTGTCCCGTCCGCCCCCTTTCCGCAGGAGCCCTCCGACGAGCGGGACTGGATGGCGTTCGGAGTGGCGCAGACCGGCGCCCTACGGACAGCCAATGGTCGGACGGCGGACGTGATCGGGATCGTGCAGGCCTGTGAGGCGCGGGACGCGCAGGCCGTCGAGCGAATAGGGCGGCCGTGGTGGGCTCGCTTGAGGCCGGGCTAATCCCCCGAAAAATCCGGGGGAATGAACATCCCGAACAAGCGTCGAGCCTCAGGCTCCGCTATCGAGGCCCGCTCCGGTTCGCCGGGCGGGCCTTTCTTCGTTTCAGGCGCGACGGCGTGAACCGAGAACCAGCAATGCAGACGTGCGGGTAAATTGTGGGGCAGCCCTGAACGACCATCAGGATTTCACCCCGAAAACAACATCTTATTCCAAAACAATGGCGACCCCGGGAGGACTCCAACCTCCGACCTCGGCTTTAGGAAAGCCTTGCTCTATGCAGCTGAGCTACGGGGCCACGGCGTCACTGCCTAAAGGAGGTTGCAGCGTCAGGGAAGCCCTTGTGGTCGCCCGTCACGTCACAGCATGCGCGCGGCCGTTCCGCCTTGTGGTTAAAGGCCGTTAAGCTACAATCCCTAGTATGGAACAAAGCCTGAATCGACGGACGTCGCCGATTCGGTCATGATTCGTTTCGCCCGTGTTCCAGCGTACGGTAAGGTTCCGCTTACCATTCGCCCCTGCCCTAGACATTCACGATCGTCCCTCCCTCCGCGCCGCTTGTGAAAGCCTGCAGGGTTCGCCACCTTGGGCCGGTCATGAGCGACCGTTCCGCAGGCATGGCTCCATCGCGCGTCACGGCGATCCTGGGCCCCACCAACACCGG
>Ga0209941_1000816_pt1 | contig 28792 bp, 24 predicted proteins | sample ThiBiot_300_plan_FD_183945 | JGI IMG/M metagenome (GOLD analysis project Ga0209941, IMG submission 183945) | Wastewater bioreactor microbial communities from Cape Town, South Africa - Thiocy_solids_1 (SPAdes) | ecosystem: Engineered > Bioremediation > Thiocyanate > Unclassified | place: South... | reverse complement strand
GCACACGCATTTCTCGTGCGAAGTCTACGTGCTCTCCAAGGACGAAGGCGGCCGTCACACGCCGTTCTTCAACAACTACCGCCCGCAGTTCTACTTCCGCACCACCGACGTCACCGGCGCCATCGAGTTGCCCAAGGACAAGGAAATGGTGATGCCTGGCGACAACGTTTCCATGACCGTCAAGCTGATCCACCCCATCGCCATGGAAGAGGGGCTGCGCTTTGCCATCCGCGAGGGAGGCCGCACCGTCGGCGCAGGCGTCGTGGCCAAGGTCATTGAGTAAGAAGAGATAGGCAGATAGGGGTATAGCTCAATTGGCAGAGCGTCGGTCTCCAAAACCGAAGGTTGTAGGTTCGATTCCTACTGCCCCTGCCACACCGGATGGCAGCTAAAGCAAGCCCGTCAGTCCTGACGGGCTTCGGTGTCTGTGCGATGGTTCGGTACAGGAACAAGAATGGCAACTTCCCAGGTTGAGACGGTATCTACAGCGGCGGACAAGGCCAAGCTGGCATTGGCGGCGGCCCTGGCCGTTGCGGCATTGGCCGGTTTTTACATGCTCGGCAAGCAAGGTGCGCTCGTGCAGTGGGCGGCATTGATTGGTGGCCTGCTGGCTGCGTCCGTGGTTTTTCTGGTATCGGAGCCCGGGCGTCAGCTCATTGGTTTTGCGCGCGATTCGTGGCGCGAAGTGGCGAAGGTGGTCTGGCCCACGCGCAAGGAAACCATGCAGATGACGCTCTACGTATTCGGTTTTGTTGTCCTGATGGCGTTCTTCCTCTGGGCAGCCGACAGGACGCTGGAATGGGTCTTTTATGACCTGATTCTGGGATGGAGGAAATGATGGCTGACGTGTCGGAAGCGGGATCCATGGCCGAACAGACGCCATCGTCGTTGGTGGATTTGCGTTGGTATATCGTGCATGCCTATTCCGGAATGGAAAAGGCGGTTGAGCGCAATATCCTCGAACGCATCAAGCGGTCTGGCATGCAGGAAAAATTCGGCCGTGTGCTGGTGCCTACCGAAGAGGTTGTCGAGGTTCGCAATGGTCAGCGCAAGACGACGGAGCGGCGTCTTTTCCCGGGATATGTCTTTGTGCAGATGGTGATGGATGACGACACCTGGCACCTGATCAAGCACACGAACAAGGTTACTGGGTTTGTGGGCGGTGCCAAGAACCGGCCAGCACCCATCTCCGAAGAAGAGGTGCGCAAGATCGAGAATCAGGTGCAGGAGGGCGCCGACAAGCCACGCCACAAGATCGAATTCATCATCGGCGAGCTGGTGCGCGTCAAGGACGGTCCTTTCAACGATTTCAATGGCGTCGTTGAAGAGGTGAATTACGAGAAAAGTCGCCTGCGTGTCGCGGTGACGATTTTTGGGCGTTCCACCCCGGTGGAGCTTGAATTTGCGCAAGTGGAGAAGGCATAGCTTTCTGCACGGTGTTTGATGTGCTCGGTATTTTCCGACTCGGTACCGAGCACGAATTCTGGAGAGTCGCTCACCCCCGGGGAGCCTGGTTCGAAGCATTCAGGCGCTGGACCCGCAAGGAGTAAACATGGCGAAGAAAATCGTCGGCTTCATCAAGCTGCAAGTGCCGGCTGGAAAGGCCAATCCGTCACCCCCCATTGGCCCGGCGTTGGGTCAGCGCGGTTTGAACATCATGGAGTTCTGCAAGGCGTTCAACGCCCAGACCCAGGGTGTCGAGCCCGGTCTGCCACTGCCGGTGGTCATCACGGCATTCGCGGACAAGAGCTTCACCTTCATCATCAAGACGCCGCCAGCGACCGTGTTGATCAAGAAGGCCATCAAGCTGGACAAGGGTTCGGCAAACGCCAAGGCCACCAAGGTCGGCAAGATCACGCGCGCGCAGCTCGAAGAAATCGCCAAGACCAAGATGAAGGACATGAACGCCGCCGACGTGGATGCCGCCGTGCGCACGCTCGCCGGTTCTGCCCGCTCCATGGGCGTTGCGGTGGAGGGTGTGTAAATGGCAAAGCTCACGAAAAAGCAGAAGGCCCTGCAGGGCAAGGTCGATAACGGCAAGCTGTACGCACTCACCGACGCTCTGGGTCTGGTGAAGGAAGCGGCTACCGCCAAGTTCGATGAATCCATCGACGTGGCCGTGCAACTGGGCATCGATGCCAAGAAGTCGGATCAGGTGGTGCGTGGCGCCGTGGTGCTGCCCAACGGTACCGGCAAGACCAAGCGCGTCGCCGTGTTTGCGCAAGGCGCAAAGGCCGAAGAGGCTGCCGCCGCCGGTGCAGATGTGGTGGGCATGGACGACCTGGCAGCGCGCGTGAAGGCGGGCGACATGCCGTTCGATATCGTGATCGCTGCGCCCGATGCCATGCGTGTGGTCGGCCAACTGGGTCAGATCCTGGGCCCGCGCGGCCTGATGCCCAACCCGAAGGTCGGCACGGTGACGCCCGATGTGGCCACGGCGGTGAAAAACGCCAAAGCCGGTCAGGTGCAGTTCCGCGTGGACAAGGCCGGTATCGTGCATTCCACGATTGGTCGCCGCTCGTTTGATACCGACAAGCTGCAGGGCAACCTGGTGGCACTTGTCGAGGCGCTCAACAAGGCGAAACCCGCCACCAGCAAGGGTGTGTACCTGCGCAAGGTCGCGGTATCGAGCACCATGGGCCTGGGCGTGCGCGTGGACATTCAGACGCTGTCGGCTTGAACCGATAGCGTTGGCGAATTGGGGTGCCCTAACCGGCGCTCCGGTGGTGGGCGGCGTGCTTGCACGCTGGCCATCCAAGACCGTTGGCGTGCACAGGGGTGCACTTAAATTCACGGAGCCAACGCAGATGGCGACCCCGCTGCCGATGGAATGCAGATTCCTCAACAGTTGGTCGCTGCTAACGAAGAGCGCGCATCAAGGGGCCTGCCCCGAGGTGCGCATATGAAGGAGTAGACCTTGAGTCTGAATCGCAGTGAGAAAGAAGCGGTCATCAACGATGTGACCGGGCTCGCCGCCAAAGCTCAAACGCTCGTGATCGCGGAGTACCGTGGCATCACGGTGGCCGATATGACGAAACTGCGTGCCAATGCCCGCGGCCAAGGCGTGTCCCTGAGTGTTCTCAAGAACACGCTGGCGCGCAGGGCTGTGGCCGGTGGCAGTTTTGAAGTGCTGGCCGACCAGATGACCGGTCCCCTGATCTACGGCTTCTCCGAAGACGCTGTGGCCGCCGCCAAGGTGGTGGCCGATTTCGCGAAGACCAACGACAAGCTGGTGATTCGCGGCGGCGCCTTCGCGGGCAAGGCCCTGGACGTGAACGGCGTGAAAGAACTGGCCAACATTCCTTCCAAGGAAGTGCTGCTGGCCCAGCTGTGTGGCTTGCTCATGTCGCCGATTTCCCGCACGGCAGTGGTGCTGGGTGCGCTGGCGGCGAAAAAAGGCGAAGGTGCTGCAGCGGCCGCCTGAGGCGCTGGTCTGCACACCGATACGTAACAACCAACATTTGTAGGAAATCAAAATGGCATTCGATAAAGACGCATTCCTGACCGCCCTTGACGGCATGACGGTGCTCGAACTCAACGACCTGGTCAAGGCCATCGAAGAAAAATTTGGCGTGAGCGCCGCCGCCATGGCCGCCCCGGCCGCTGGTGGTGCCGGGGGTGGCGCTGCCGCCGCCGTTGAAGAGAAGACCGAATTCGACGTGGTGCTGGCTGAAGTCGGCGCCAACAAGGTGTCGGTCATCAAGGCGGTGCGCGAAATCACCGGCCTGGGTCTGAAGGAAGCCAAGGACCTGGTCGATGGCGCGCCCAAGACCGTCAAGGAAGCGATGCCCAAGGCCGACGCCGAGGCCGCTGCCAAGAAGCTCACCGAAGCCGGCGCCAAGGCCGAACTCAAGTAAGACGCTTCGCGGCGCCGGGCTGGAGGTCTTGCAAAAGACCTCCAGCCCTTGGCGCTTTGTGGGTAGCTGCGCTGCAGAGCGCACCAGAAAGCGGCCGTACCGATTGCTTTCTAGTGTCTTCTGCTCTTGTCCGACAACAGAAGATGCCTTGGTTCGGGCGATGTGCAATGCATCGCCGTCCGCCATGGTTGGTAGTGGCCAACCGCCAAGCCCGTGGGTGCCCAGAGCCCGCGGGGCAGTCGTCGAAGACCGTTTTTCATGTCTTTGCCCGGAGTATTTATGGCCCCAACATCCACGTACAGCTATACCGAACGCAAACGCATCCGCAAGAGTTTTGGCACACGCGACAGCGTGCTCAAAGTGCCTTATCTGCTGCAGATGCAGAAGGATGCCTACACCGCGTTCCTGCAGGCCGATCTGGCTCCGAAGAAGCGCACCAGCGAAGGGCTGCAGGCGGCCTTCCTGGCGGCCTTCCCCATCGTCTCGCACAACGGCTTCGTCGAGATGAAGTTCGTCGAGTACAACCTGGCCAAGCCCGCGTTCGATGTGCGCGAATGCCAGACGCGCGGCCTGACGTTTGCGTCGGCCGTGCGTGCCAAGGTGCAGCTCATCATCTACGACCGCGAAGCCTCCACTTCGCAGAACAAGGTGGTCAAGGAGGTGAAGGAGCAGGAGGTCTACATGGGCGAAGTGCCGCGCATGACCGACAAGGGCTCGTTCATCATCAACGGCACCGAGCGCGTGATCGTTTCGCAGCTGCACCGTTCGCCCGGCGTGTTCTTCGAGCATGACAAGGGCAAGACCCACAGCTCGGGCAAGCTGCTCTTCAGCGCCCGCATCATCCCCTACCGCGGTTCGTGGCTGGACTTCGAGTTCGACCCCAAGGACATCCTGTATTTCCGCGTGGACCGCCGCCGCAAGATGCCGGTGACGATTCTGCTGCGCGCCATCGGGCTGAACACCGAGCAGATCCTTGCGCACTTCTTCGTCAACGACAACTTCCGCCTGATGGATTCGGGCGCGCAGATGGAATTCGTCGCTGACCGCATCAAGGGCGAGATCGCACGGTTCGATGTCACGGATAAATCCGGCAACGTCATCGTCGCCAAGGACAAGCGCATCACCGCGCGCCACACGCGCGAGCTGGAGCAGTCCAAGACGACGCACATCAGCGTGCCGGAAGATTTCCTCATCGGCCGCGTGCTGGCCCATGATGTGGTGGATGGCGATACCGGTGAAATCGTTGCCAAGGCCAACGAGGAACTGACCGAGGCGCTGCTCAAGAAGCTGCGCACCGCCGGTGTGCAGGAATTCCCGTGCATCCATACCAATGAGCTGGACCAGGGTCCGTACATCTCGCAGACCTTGCGCGCCGATGAGACGACGGATGAATTTGCCGCGCGCGTGGCCATCTACCGCATGATGCGCCCCGGCGAGCCGCCGACCGAGGACGCAGTGCAGGCCCTGTTCCAGCGCCTGTTCTACAACCACGACACCTACGACCTTTCGCGCGTGGGCCGCATGAAGTTCAACGCCAAGGTGGGCCGCGATGAGTCCACTGGCCCCATGGTGCTGTCCAACGACGACATCCTGTCCGTGGTCAAGATTCTCGTCGATCTGCGCAATGGCAAGGGTGAGGTGGACGATATCGACCACCTGGGCAACCGCCGCGTGCGTTGCGTCGGTGAACTTGCCGAAAACCAGTACCGCACGGGTCTGGCGCGTATCGAAAAGGCGGTGAAGGAGCGCCTGGGCCAGGCCGAGCAAGAGCCGCTGATGCCGCACGACCTGATCAACTCCAAGCCGATTTCGGCAGCGCTCAAGGAGTTCTTCGGTGCCTCGCAGCTGAGCCAGTTCATGGACCAGACCAACCCGCTGGCCGAGATCACGCACAAGCGCCGCGTCTCGGCCCTGGGCCCGGGCGGTCTGACGCGCGAGCGCGCCGGCTTCGAGGTGCGCGACGTGCACGTCACGCACTACGGCCGCGTGTGCCCGATCGAGACGCCGGAAGGCCCGAACATCGGTCTGATCAACTCGCTGGCGCTGTATGCGCGCCTGAACGAATACGGCTTCATCGAGACGCCGTACCGCCGCGTGCACGAAGGCAAGGTGACCGACCAGATCGATTACCTCTCAGCCATCGAAGAAGGCAAATACATCATCGCCCAGGCCAATGCCGCGCTGGACGAGCAGGGCAAGCTCACTGGCGACCTGGTGAGCGCACGCGAGCAGGGCGAATCGACGCTGGTTTCGGCGGACCGCGTGCAGTACATGGATGTGTCACCGGCGCAGATCGTCTCGGTGGCGGCTTCGCTTGTGCCCTTCCTGGAACACAACGACGCCAACCGCGCGCTGATGGGCGCCAACATGTCGCGCCAGGCGGTGCCGGTGCTGCGCCCGCAAAAGCCTCTGGTGGGCACGGGCATAGAGCGCGTGGCGGCCATTGACTCGGGCACGGTGGTGACGGCCGATCGTGGCGGCATCGTTGATTACGTCGATGCCACGCGTATCGTGATTCGTGTACACGACGACGAGGCGGTGGCAGGCGAAGTGGGTGTGGACATCTACAACCTCATCAAGTACCAGCGCTCGAACCAGAACACCAATATCCACCAGCGCCCCATCGTCAAGAAGGGCGACGTGCTGGCCAAGGGCGACGTGATCGCCGATGGCGCATCCACCGATCTGGGCGAGATCGCCATCGGGCAGAACATGCTGATCGCCTTCATGCCCTGGAACGGCTACAACTTCGAAGACTCCATCCTGATCAGTGAGAAAGTGGTGGCCGATGACCGCTACACCAGCGTGCACATTGAGGAGCTGGTGGTCATGGCGCGCGACACCAAGCTGGGTGCCGAGGAGATCACGCGTGACATCCCCAACCTGTCCGAGCAACAACTCAACCGCCTGGACGATTCCGGGATCATCTACGTTGGCGCCGAAGTGCTGCCCGGTGATACGCTGGTCGGCAAGGTCACGCCCAAGGGTGAGACCACGCTGACGCCGGAAGAAAAGCTGCTGCGCGCCATCTTCGGCGAGAAGGCGTCGGACGTGAAGGACACGTCGCTGCGCGTGGAGCAGGGCAGTCAGGGCACGGTCATTGACGTGCAGGTGTTCACCCGCGAGGGCATTCAGCGCGACAAGCGTGCGCAGCAGATCATCGACGACGAGCTCAAGCGCTATCGCCTGGATCTGAACGACCGACTGCGCATCGTCGAGGCCGATGCCTTTGACCGTATTGAAAAGCTCATCATCGGCAAGACGGCCAATGGCGGACCGAACAAGCTGGCCAAGGGCAGCAAGATCGACAAGGCGTATCTGGCCAGCGTCGATCGCCACCACTGGTTCGATATCCGTCTGGCGGAAGACACGGTGGCTGCGCAGCTCGAATCGATGAAGAATGCGATGGAGCACACGCGCCACGAGTTCGATCTGGCGTTCGAGGAAAAGCGCAAGAAGCTCACGCAGGGCGACGAGCTGCCCGCGGGCGTGCTGAAGATGGTCAAGGTGTACCTGGCCGTCAAGCGCCGCCTGCAGCCCGGCGACAAGATGGCCGGGCGCCACGGCAACAAGGGCGTGGTCTCCAAGATCGTTCCGGTCGAGGACATGCCCTACATGGAGGACGGCACGCCGGCCGACATCGTGCTCAACCCGCTGGGCGTGCCTTCGCGCATGAACATCGGGCAGGTGCTGGAAGTGCACCTGGGCTGGGCCGCCAAGGGCCTGGGTCAGCGCATAGGCGACATGTTGCAGCGCGAAGCCAAGGCTGCGGAAGTGCGCAAGTTCGTTGAAGAAATCTACAACGCGCGTGGCCGCAAGGAAGACCTGGCCCAGTTTGATGACGCGAGCCTGCTGGCAATGGCGCATGAACTGACGGAAGGCGTGCCCTTTGCGTCGCCGGTGTTCGATGGCGCCTCCGAGGCCGAGATCAAGGACATGCTGCAACTGGCCTACCCGGAGGCGGTTGCGCAGGCCAAGGGCCTGACCGCGCCGCGCACCCAGGCTTTCCTGTACGACGGCCGCAGCGGCGAGCGCTTCGAGCGCCCGACCACGATCGGCTACATGCACTACCTGAAGCTGCACCACCTGGTGGACGACAAGATGCACGCCCGCTCCACCGGCCCGTACTCGCTGGTGACGCAGCAGCCGCTGGGCGGCAAGGCGCAGTTCGGCGGCCAGCGTTTCGGCGAGATGGAAGTGTGGGCGCTGGAAGCCTACGGCGCCGCCTACGTGCTGCAGGAAATGCTCACCGTCAAGTCCGACGACGTGCAGGGCCGCACCAAGGTCTACGAGAACATCGTCAAGGGCGAACACTCGATCGAGGCCGGCATGCCCGAGTCCTTCAACGTGCTGATCAAGGAAATCCGCTCGTTGGGCCTGGATATCGAAATGGACCGCTCCTGAGACTGGGTGGATTTAAAAAGTGAGCTGCTTGCGCGCGCCAGCAAACGAAATCAATGGCGTTTGTATTTGAAATCGTTTGTTGACAAGCGCTGGTAACTATTATTTTTGATGCAAGGGAAAGAGTCACATGAAATCGCTACTCGACCTGTTCAAGCAATTCACGCCCGATGAACACTTCGACGCCATCAAGATCGGCCTGGCGTCGCCCGAAAAAATCCGCTCCTGGTCTTTCGGTGAAGTCAAGAAGCCGGAGACCATCAACTACCGCACCTTCAAGCCCGAGCGCGACGGCCTGTTCTGCGCCAAAATTTTTGGCCCGATCAAGGACTACGAGTGCCTGTGCGGCAAGTACAAGCGCCTGAAGCACCGCGGCGTGATCTGCGAGAAGTGCGGCGTGGAGGTCACCCAGGCCAAGGTGCGCCGCGAGCGCATGGGCCACATCGACCTGGCCGCGCCCTGCGCGCACATCTGGTTCCTCAAGAGCCTGCCCAGCCGCCTCGGCCTGGTGCTGGACATGACGCTGCGCGACATTGAGCGCGTGCTGTACTTCGAAGCCTACGTGGTGACCGACCCGGGCATGACGCCGCTCAAGAAGGGCAGCATCATGAGCGAGGACGACTACGACGCCAAGGTGGCCGAGTACGGCGACGAATTCATCGCCAAGATGGGCGCCGAGGGCATCAAGGACCTGCTGCAGGGTATCGACCTGGAGCCGGAAATCGAGCGTCTGCGCGGCGATCTGACGGGTTCGGAAGCCAAGGTCAAGAAGAACACCAAGCGCCTGAAGGTGCTCGAAGCCTTCAAGAAATCCGGCATCAAGCCCGAGTGGATGATCCTGGAAGTGCTGCCGGTGCTGCCGCCGGACCTGCGTCCGCTGGTGCCGCTGGACGGCGGGCGTTTTGCCACATCCGACTTGAATGACCTGTACCGCCGCGTCATCAACCGCAACAGCCGCCTGCGCCGCCTGCTGGAACTGAAGGCGCCGGAAATCATCGCGCGCAACGAAAAGCGCATGCTGCAGGAGGCCGTGGACAGCCTGCTGGACAACGGCCGCCGCGGCAAGGCGATGACGGGGGCGAACAAGCGCGCGCTCAAGTCCCTGGCCGACATGATCAAGGGCAAGGGCGGGCGCTTCCGCCAGAACCTGCTGGGCAAGCGGGTGGACTATTCGGGCCGCTCGGTGATCACCGTGGGCCCGCAGCTCAAGCTGCACCAGTGCGGTCTGCCCAAGCTGATGGCGCTCGAACTCTTCAAGCCTTTCATCTTCTCGCGCCTGGAAGCCATGGGCATCGCCACCACCATCAAGGCGGCGAAGAAGGAGGTGGAAAGCGGCACGCCGGTGGTGTGGGACATCCTCGAAGAGGTGATCCGCGAGCACCCCATCATGCTCAACCGCGCGCCTACGCTGCACCGCCTGGGCATCCAGGCGTTTGAGCCGATGTTGATCGAAGGCAAGGCGATTCAGCTGCACCCGCTGGTCTGCGCCGCCTTCAACGCCGACTTCGACGGCGACCAGATGGCCGTGCACGTGCCGCTGTCGGTCGAGGCGCAGCTCGAAGCCCGCACGCTGATGCTGGCATCGAACAACGTGCTCTTCCCGGCCTCGGGCGAGCCCTCGATCGTGCCGTCGCAGGACGTGGTGCTGGGCCTGTACCACGCCACGCGCGAGCGCATCAATGGCAAGGGCGAGGGCATGGCGTTCATGGATCTGGCCGAGGTGCAGCGCGCGCTGGACGCGGGCGAGGTCGAGCTCACCAGCAAGATCCGTGTGCGCCTGACCGAGTGGAACAAGGACAAGGACAGTGGCGCGTTCGAGCCGGTGGTGAACCTGGTCGATACCACCGTGGGCCGCGCCCTGCTCTCCGAGATCCTGCCCAAGGGTCTGGCCTTCAGCAACCTGAACAAGGCGCTCAAGAAGAAGGAAATCTCGCGCCTCATCAATGCGTCCTTCCGCAAGTGCGGCCTCAAGGACACCGTGGTGTTCGCCGACAAGCTGCTGCAGAACGGCTTCCGCCTGGCGACGCATGCCGGCATCTCGATCTGCGTGGACGACATGCTGGTGCCGCCGCAGAAGGCCGAGATCATCGGCCGCGCCGAGAAGGAAGTGAAGGAGATCGAGCAGCAATACGTCTCGGGTCTGGTCACCGCCGGTGAGCGCTACAACAAGGTGGTGGACATCTGGGGCAAGGCGGGCGATGACGTCTCGCGCGTGATGATGGACCAGCTCAAGGTCGAGAAGACGACGGATCGGCATGGCAAGCAGGTCGATCAGGAATCGTTCAACTCGATCTACATGATGGCCGACTCGGGCGCCCGCGGCTCGGCGGCGCAGATTCGCCAGCTCGCCGGCATGCGCGGCCTGATGGCCAAGCCCGACGGCTCCATCATCGAGACGCCGATCACGGCCAACTTCCGTGAAGGCCTGAACGTGTTGCAGTACTTCATCTCCACGCACGGCGCGCGCAAGGGCCTGGCGGATACCGCGCTCAAGACCGCCAACTCCGGCTACCTCACGCGCCGCCTGGTGGACGTGACGCAGGACCTGGTGGTGACCGAGAACGATTGCGGCACGCACAACGGCGCGCTGATGCGCGCGGTGGTCGAGGGCGGCGAGGTCATTGAATCGCTGCGCGATCGCATCCTGGGCCGTGTCGCCGCCGATGACGTGCTGCACCCCGAGACCCACGCGGTGCTGGTCGGCGCCGGCACGCTGCTGTCCGAGGACGTGATCGACGGCCTGGAGAGCGCCGGCGTGGACGAGGTCAAGGTGCGCACGCCGCTGACCTGCGACACGCGTTACGGCCTGTGCTCGATGTGCTATGGCCGCGACCTGGGTCGCGGCGGCCTGATCAACCTCGGCGAGGCCGTGGGCGTGATCGCCGCGCAGTCCATCGGCGAGCCGGGCACGCAGCTGACCATGCGCACCTTCCACATCGGTGGTGCCGCGTCGCGCGCGGCGGTGGCCTCGGGCGTGGAAGCCAAGAGCAACGGCAACGTGGGCTTCAACACCACGATGCGCTACGTCACCAACTCCAAGGGCGAGCTGGTGGTGATCGCGCGTTCGGGCGAAATCGTGATCCACGACGAGCACGGCCGCGAGCGTGAACGCCATCGCGTGCCCTACGGCGCCACGCTGACGGTGAAGGCCGACCAGCAGATCAAGGCCGGCACGCCGCTGGCGCACTGGGACCCGCTCACGCGCCCCATCATCACCGAGTACGCGGGCCGCGTGAAGTTCGAGAACATCGAAGAGGGGCTGACCGTGGCCAAGCAGGTGGACGAGGTCACGGGCCTGTCCACGCTGGTGGTGATCGATCCCAAGCGCCGCGGTTCGGCCAAGGTGGTGCGTCCGCTGGTCAAGCTCATCGATGCCGCCGGCAACGAGGTGAAGATCCCGGGCACCGACCACGCGGTGGCCATCGGCTTCCAGGTCGGCGCGCTGATTCAGGTGCGCGACGGCCAGGACGTGGGCCCCGGCGAGGTGCTGGCGCGCATTCCGGTCGAAGGCCAGAAGACGCGCGACATCACGGGTGGTCTGCCGCGCGTGGCCGAGCTGTTCGAAGCCCGCAGCCCCAAGGACAAGGGCATGCTGGCCGAGATGACCGGCACCATCTCCTTCGGCAAGGAAACCAAGGGCAAGGTGCGGCTGCAGATCACCGATCCGGACGGCCATGTCTGGGACGAACTCGTGCCCAAGGAAAAGAACATGCTGGTGCACGAAGGCCAGGTGGTGAACAAGGGCGAGCACATCGTCGACGGCCCGGCCGATCCGCAGGACATCCTGCGCTTGCTGGGCATCGAGGAGTTGGCGCGCTACATCGTCGATGAGGTGCAGGACGTCTACCGCCTGCAGGGCGTGAAGATCAACGACAAGCACATCGAGGTGATCGTGCGCCAGATGCTGCGCCGCGTCGTGATCGACAACCCGGGCGAGTCGAACTACATCCTGGGCGAACAGGTCGAGCGTTCCGAGGTGCTCAACACCAACGAGGCGCTGCAGAAGGACGGCAAGATTCCGGCCACCTTCACCAACCTGCTGCTGGGCATCACCAAGGCCTCGCTGTCCACCGACAGCTTCATCTCGGCGGCGTCGTTCCAGGAGACCACCCGCGTGCTGACCGAGGCGGCCATCATGGGCAAGCGCGACGAGCTGCGTGGCCTGAAGGAGAACGTCATCGTCGGCCGCCTGATCCCGGCGGGCACCGGCCTGGCCTACCACCAGGCGCGCAAGGTCAAGGATGCGATGGACGAGGCCGAGCGCCGCGCCATCGACGAGGCGGAGGCGCAGGAGCTCGCCGCCAGCGCGGATGGCGAAGTAGCCGCCGTTGCGCACGAAGGGGACGGCGAAGCGGCGCAGTAAAACGGACTGCCGCTGAGGCCCAGGCCCGCCGAGCTCTACAGTCGGCGGGCCATTTTGGTTTTTGTGAATGGTTTTTTTGCGATGACCTGGACTCCCTGGCTGGCCGTGGTGCTGGCACTTTTTTTGTTCTGGGCGGTCGGTGCGTATAACCGCCTGATCCGCCTGCGCTCTGCCGTCTTGCAGGCCTTCGGCGCGCTCGATACCTTCTATGTGCGCTGGATTGCGCTGGCGGGCGACTGCCAGTCGGCGCCGCACGAGACCGGTGAAGAGCCCGACGCAGCGCGTGCGGCCGTCCAGGCGGCGACCAGCCAGTTCGGCGCTTCCCTGGCGGTCGCGCGAGCCCAGCCGCTCGATGGCAATGCGATCGCCGCGCTGGGTGCTGGCGCCCAGGCGCTGGAGAGTGCCTGGTTGTCGCTGATGGGCAAAGACGCGCCGCAGGGCGCGGCGCCAGACCAGCAGCCGTGGGCGCGCCAGCGCGAAGGACTGCACCAGCAGACCTTGCCTACGCTGCAAGCCTTCAACGCCGCCGTCGAACGCTACAACGCGGCGATCGCGCAATTCCCTGCCAGCGTGCTGGCGTGGCTGTTCGGCTTTCGAAAGACGCAGAGCCTGTGAACGCCCCCATGTCCGCTCCGCCCCTGTGGCGACTGCTGCTGGCCACCGCTGGCGCGTTGCGCGCCGTGCGCGAGGGAGCTTCGGCTACGCCGGCACTCGCCAGCGTGCCGGCGCCGTTGCGGCCCGGGGTGCAGGCGCTGCTGTTCCAGGCCTTGCGGCAGTGGGGGCGCGCGCAGGCCTTGCGGCGCAAGCTGGTGGCGCGGCCGCCAGCGGCCGATGCGGATGCGCTGCTGTGCACGGCGCTGGCGCTGGTCTGCCATGCGCCAGATGCGCCTTATGAACCCTTCGTTCTCGTCAGCCAGGCCGTCGAGGCCGCCAAGCACCATCCGCGTCCGCGCCTGCGCGCGCAATCGGGCTTCATCAACGCCTGCCTGCGGCGGTTTTTGCGTGAGCGTGAAGCGCTGCTTGCCGCCACCGATGCGGACGAGGTCGCGCGCTTCAACCATCCGGCGTGGTGGCTGCGGCGCCTGCGCCAAGATCACCCCCGGCAGTGGCAGGCCATCGTTGCGGCCGCGGACGTTCGGCCGTCGCTGATCGTGCGCATATCTGAATCAAAAACCACTCTGGCGCAGTACCAGAAAGCGCTATCAGCTATCAATATAGATAGCTATGCGGCGGGTGCTTCCGCCCTGGCGCTGCCGCAAGCGGTGCCGGTGGCGCAGCTGCCGGGCTATGCCGAGGGATTGTTCTCGGTGCAGGATGCCGCGGCCCAGCTGGCTGCGCCCCTGCTGCTGCAGGGGCTGGATGTCACCCAGCCGCTGCGCCTGCTCGATGCCTGCGCCGCGCCCGGCGGCAAGACGGCGCACCTGCTCGATTGGGCCGCGGCACGCGGCGCGCATTGGAGCGTCACGGCGCTGGAAGTGGATGCAGCCCGCGCGGCGCGCATCCACGAAAACCTGCGGCGCCTGGGCCTGCGGGCGCAGGTGCTGGTGGCGGATGCGGCTGAGCCTGATAGCTGGTGGCAGCAGGCCGGGGGCGCGCCCTTTGATGCCATCCTGCTGGATGCGCCGTGCACGGCATCCGGCATCGTGCGCCGCCATCCCGATGTGCGATGGCTGCGCCGGGAAGGCGATATTGCTCAGCTCGCGGCCCAGCAGGCGCGCTTGCTGGAGGCGCTGTGGCCGCGGCTGCGCGCGGGTGGCCGGCTGCTCTATTGCACCTGTTCGGTTTTTCGCGCCGAGGGGGATGAGCAGGTGGCGGCGTTTCTTGCGCGCCACAGTGATGCCCGCCGGATGCCCTCTCCCGGCCATTTGTTGCCCGTGCCGCCGCCTGCGCGGGGCGCCGTCCCGGACAATGCGGGGGGTGAGCGCGATGGTTTCTTTTATGCGTTGCTGCGCAAGCCGGCATGACACCAGGCGGGGCGCCAGCCTGGCCCGGCGGATGCTGCATGCGCTGATGGCGATGGTGCTGTGCCTGCTGCAGGGCGCGGCATGGGCGCAAGAGGCGCCGCGCTCGCTGCAGCTGCAGGTGCAGCGCACCAGCGAAGGGGTGTTTGTCTCCGCCACGCTGAACCTGCGGCTGCCCGGGGCGGTGGAAGACGCGCTGCGCAAAGGCATCGCCATGCACTTCGTGGCCGATGCCCAGGTGCTGCGCCACCGCTGGTACTGGAGCGACAAGACCCAGGCGCGCGCCATGCGCTACTGGCGTCTGAGCTATCAGCCGCTGACGCGCCGCTGGCGCCTGGCGCAATCGTCCGAGCCGATCGCGGCGAGCGGACTGGGCGTGGTGCTGGGGCAAAACTACGATGATCTTGAGGACGCACTGGCGGCGATGCAGCGCATCTCCCGCTGGCAGATCGCGGAGGCCGGTGAGCTCGATGCGGACACGTCCTATACCGCCCGGCTGCAGTACCGGCTCGATACCTCCCAGTTGCCGCGCCCCTTGCAATGGGGAGCGGTGGGCGGCGCGAACTGGACGCTGCAGCTGGAAGCGAGCAGCCCGGTGCCGGCTGCCAGCGCCGCGGAGCCGGACGGCAGCTTGAAGGAAGGCTCATGAACAGCAATGCGCCGGTGCGCCCGGCAGGCTCCGCACGCCGCGAGGAAAACCGTGCACGCGGCCTGCGCTGGGCGCTGGGGCTGGGTGCAGGCCTCATGTCGGCGATCGCCATCGTGCTGCTGTTTTTGCTGACACTGGCGACGAACAACCGGGCCCTGTACGAGCGCAATTTCAGCTGGCTGGTCGCGGTCAATGTGCTGGTTGCCGCGGTGCTGCTGGCGGTGCTCGTCTGGGGTGGCGTGCGGCTGCTGCTGCGCTTGCGCAAGGGACGCTTCGGCAGCCGCCTGCTGCTCAAGCTGGCTGCCATCTTCGCCTTGGTTGGCGTGGTGCCGGGGGTGCTCATCTACGTCGTGTCCTACCAGTTCGTTTCGCGGTCCATAGAAACCTGGTTCGATGTGGAGGTGGAAGGCGCGCTCAACGCCGGTGTGAATCTGGCACGCACCACGCTGGACACCATCGCCGGGGACATGGCCGCCAACACGCGCAGCGCCAGCAGCCAGCTGGTGAACGTGCCCGATGCCGGCGCGGGCCTGGTGCTGGAACGCATGCGCGACCAGCTGGGCGCCAGCGACCTCATTCTCTGGAGCGCTGCGGGCCAGGCGCTGGCCAGCGCCGGCAAATCGCTGCTCACGCTCAATCCCGAGCGCCCCGGCCCGCAGATGCAGCGCCAGGCGCAGCAACAGCGGGTGGCGTGGCAAATCGAAGGGCTGGATGATGTGACCGAGCCTGGGCCGGACCTGCATGCGCGCGTGCGGGTGCTGGTGCTGGTGGGCAATCCGCGCGTCGGCCTGCTGGCCGAGCCGCGCTATCTGGAAGCCACGCTTGAGCTGCCGCCCGCCCTGGTCACCAATGCACTGGCGGTGCAGCAGGCCAACCGCGAATACCAGGAGCGCTCGCTGGCGCGCGTGGGCTTGCGCCGCATGTACATCGGCACGCTCACGCTCAGCCTGTTTCTGGCCGTTTTCGGTGCCGTGCTGCTGGCGGTGGTGCTTGGCAACCAGCTGGCGCGCCCGCTGCTGGTGCTGGCGGACGGCGTGCGCGAAGTGGCCGCCGGCAACCTCGCACCCAAGGCGGCGCTGGAGAGCCATGACGAGCTCGGCGAGCTCACGCGCGCGTTCGCGCTGATGACGCAGCAGCTCGCCGATGCGCGCGGCGCCGCGGACCGCAGCATGCAGCAGCTCGATGGCGCGCGTGCGCGGCTGCAGACCATTCTGGACAACCTGACCGCCGGCGTCATCGTCATGGATGCGCGCGGCCACATCCGCACCACCAACCCGGGCGCCACCCGCATCCTGAAAGTGCCGCTGGCGGCCTGGCAGGGCAAGCCCCTGGCGGACGTGCCCGAGCTCGGCGCCTTCGCGCAGGCCGTGCAGCAGCAGTTCGAGGCCTTTCTGGGCAGCATGGATCACCATGGGCTCGATCATTGGCAGCACGCCTTCGATCTGCATGGCGCCAGCAGCGCCACTGCAGGCCTGGCCAGCGAGGGCATCAGCCTGGTGGCGCGCGGCGCGGAGCTGCCCGGCAATGCGCGGCTGCTGGTGTTTGACGATATCTCGGAGATCGTCTCGGCCCAGCGTACCCAGGCCTGGGGCGAGGTGGCGCGGCGCCTGGCGCATGAAATCAAGAACCCGCTGACCCCCATCCAGCTGTCGGCCGAGCGCCTGGCACTGAAACTCGAAGGCAAGCTTGCGCCGGCCGAACAGGCCATCCTCGCCAAGTCGGTCAACACCATCGTCGAGCAGGTCGATGCGATGAAGCGCCTGGTCAATGAGTTTCGCGACTACGCCCGCCTGCCTTCCGCGCAATTGCACCCCTTGGACCTCAACGCGCTGGTCAGCGACGTGCTGCACCTGTACGGCGAAGAGAACGCGACGGTGCCCGTCCGCGCCGAGCTTGATCCTGCATGCCCCTGGGTGGCAGGCGACGCGCAGCAACTGCGCCAGGTCGTGCACAACCTGCTGCAAAACGCCCAGGATGCGAGTGTGCAGGCGAGCGCCCAATCCCGGCAGCCGTCATCGCCGGTCTGCCTGCGCACCGCCTGGAACGCCGCGACGCATCGCGTACGCCTGACCGTGAGCGACAGCGGCCCCGGATTTCCGGAGCACATCCTGCGCCGTGCATTCGAGCCCTACGTCACCACCAAGCCCCATGGCACGGGGCTGGGCCTGGCGGTGGTCAAGAAAATTGCCCTGGAGCACCGCGCCCGCGTCGATATCTCCAATCGTGTCGAGGATGGCGTGATTCACGGTGCGCAAGTCTCGCTATCATTCGAGGCGGCGCAGCAGGGGGCCACCTGACAAAAGACCTCCGCAGCGAACCGAGAGGGCGCACTGAAAGACATGGCAAATATTCTGGTGGTCGATGACGAGTTGGGGATACGCGACCTGCTGTCCGAAATCCTCAATGACGAAGGCCATAGCGTTGATCTCGCCGAAAACGCAGGCCAGGCACGGGCCGCGCGCGAGGCGGGCCGCTATGACCTGGTGCTGCTCGACATCTGGATGCCCGATACCGACGGCGTCTCTTTGCTGAAGGAGTGGTCGACCTGCGGGCAGCTCACCATGCCCGTCATCATGATGAGCGGTCACGCCACGATAGAGACGGCTGTCGAAGCCACGCGCATCGGTGCGTTCTCGTTTCTCGAAAAACCCATCACCCTGCAAAAACTCCTCAAGGCCGTCGAACAGGGCCTGAGCCGCACCCCCTCAAGGACGGCCAAGACGAACAATGGTGCGCGCGGCAGTTTGCCTGCTGGCACGGGGGTGCCCATGGGCGCTGCTGCTGCCCTTGCCGGAGCAGCGCTGCCAGAGCTCGAACCGGAACCCGGTCCCCTGCCGCACCAGGGCTTCGACCTTGATCGGCCGCTGCGCGAGGCGCGCGATGGGTTTGAGAAAGCCTATTTCGAATTCCACCTCGCGCGCGAAGGCGGCTCCATGACCCGCGTCGCCGAAAAGACCGGACTCGAGCGCACCCACCTCTATCGCAAGCTGCGCCAGCTGGGCGTTGACCTGGGGCGCAACAAGCGCGGCAACTGAAGCACTGGGATTCGACGGAAACCATTGCTTTTCCCCCTATAATAACGCCCTCTGGCCCGGTAGCTCAGTCGGTAGAGCAGAGGATTGAAAATCCTTGTGTCGGCGGTTCGATTCCGTCCCAGGCCACCAAAAAAACTCCAAGTGTGACAAGCACTTAGAGAAAACGGCGACTCCGGAAGGGTCGCCGTTTTGCTTTGTGGAGTGGAATTGTGCAGCTCGCTGTACAAGTGGGCGATGCGGTCAGGTGCGGGTTATTGCGCAGCACTGCGCGACATGGCGACCCATCATGACCCCCCGGCCGTCCATTTCTGCAAATGGCTAAAGTTTCTTCCTGTACGTGACTCCTCATTTTTGGAGCCGTCATGACAGAGTCTTCCTCTTCCTCTTCCCCCGCTTCCGTTTCCTCGGCCAAATCCACCGGCGCACCGCGCGCTCCCTCCCAGCCCTATCGCCATGGCAAGGGCTGGGCCATCCGACGCTCCTACAAAGGTTACTCGCTGTTTCTGAGCGGTTATCGCAGCGCCGCAGGCGCCTCCAGGGCGATGCGCCAAAAGCAGCAGGATATCGACGACCAGCAAAATCCCGCAGGCTATGGCCCCGAACGCACCACCCTGGCCCAGGCGATGCAGGACTACGCCATGGAGCGCCTGCCGTTCAAGAAAGGCGCCGTGCAGGAGGCGCGCCGCATCAATGTCTATCTGCGCAGTGCGGGGCTGAGCCTTCTGGACGTGCAGCCTGTCCCCTCAGCGAAAGAGACGCCATCGAGGCCGGCCGCCTCGACGTATTTTGAGGTGAGCCTGATGCCACACCAGCTCGAGCGCGAGATTCCCAAGGGCCTGGGGGCCCATCGCCGCGCGCAGCTGACGGCCAATGCCAAGACCGACCAGTTGCGGGCCGCGTTGGCCACCACCCCCATGGCGGACATCTCGCGCGAGCTGATTCAGCGCCTGGTGGACCAGATGAGAAAAGACGGGAACAGCGCGGCAACCATCGACCTGGAGCGCTCGGCGCTGCGCGTGCTGTTCAACCACGCTCGGAGCCACTGGCGTTGGGCGGCTCTGTGTGACAACCCGGCCACCCACCTGAAGATGCCCCGCCTGGACAACCAGCGCTCGCGGGTACCTTCGGACCAGCAGCTGTCGCGTCTCGCGCAGGAGTTGGCCCGTTGCAGAAATCGGCAACTGGCGCCCACCCTGGCCTTGCTTGCGGAGACGGCCATGCGTGCGTCAGAGCCGCTGAGCCATGCGCGCTGGAAAGACGTGAACTGGACAGAGCGCATCCTGGTGTTGGGAGACTCCAAAAACGGCAGACGCGCGGTGCCCCTGTCGGATGGGGCGTTGCAGGCCCTGCAAGCCCTGAGCGCACTCAATGGCCAGGAGCCTGACGCGCCAATCACCACGGCGACCTACGATGCCCTGGCTGCGGCCTGGCGGCGGGCATGCAAGCGCGCGGGATTGGTGGACCTTCACATCCATGACCTGCGGCATATTTGCGCCACGCGCTGGGCCCGTGTGATGCCCAACGTCCTGCACGTGATGGCGCTGACCGGACATAAGACCTTTGTGTCGGTGCAGCGCTATGCCCACGTGGATGCGCAGGACGTCGTGGGCATCATGCGCAACGCATCGGCGATTTGTGGTCCGCTGGCTGCGACGTTGGTGCCTGCGGGTACCTCGGCGTCTCCAGCTTCGCAAGCCGCAGGGGCAGCGCCTGGCGCGGGGGCTGACGCATCGGCGCCGGAGCAAGCGATGGGCAGCAATGTGCTGGCTTTTCCACAGCGCCGGCGCGCCTAACGTGCGCAAGCTTCGATAGCCTCGCGCAGGGGCTCCTGCCAACCGCCTGCCCCACAGGAAAGCGGCCTTGGCATCCAGGCGCTGGCTTCAACTGTTGAGGCTGACCCGCTAGGCAGCTAGGCAGCTAGGCAGCAGATTCGCCCTATGAACTTCATGTTTTATAGGGCTTTTCTCTGCCGATGATTTTCTGGCACATGCGCGGATGGGTTTTGGCAGGATGCAGTCAGCGCATCAGTCTTGCGTTCATAAGACGCATTAGTCTTGTAACCATCGGGCGCAATAGTCTTGTGATGGCAAGGCATCAACTCTTGCCACCGTGCCTTCTCCGAATGAAAAGCCTGCCGAGCCCCCTGAAGTTCTCCGCGCACCAGAACCTGCAAGCGCCATACCTGCGAGGGCGCTCACCCGATTACATCGGCAACGGTTGGGGGACGCAGGTTTTCTTGGGGAGATGGTGAAAGGCTGGTACACGTAGCCCCCGCTTTCACGAAGGACCAGGACGGCACCGTCGCGAAGTTGGCTCGACGGCCGAGAGAGACTTGAGGGCTCGTCAGGTCTGTTGCCACCAGCCCGTGCGGGCTGGTGAGCCTCATCCGCGCCGGGATTTCAGTGGGTTCCAGTTTTCCTGGGCCGCGAATGCTCTCTCGGTAAAACGGTCCACCACGGTGCGACTCCAATAGCATTGGCGCCCCATGCGAACGCCCGGCGGAAGCTCGTTGCGTCTTACCAAATTGTCGATGGTGCGGGCGCTCATGCCTAGCTGCTGGGCGAGTTGCTCCTTGTTCAGACGGTCGTGAACGGGTTGGTCAGTCATTTGCGGTGCCTAGAGATGTAGAAGTTACCTCTAGGCATTGGCTTTATATGGAGGCGTAGTTCCTCTGAAAAACCGTGCCTTCATCGAGTGAAGCACCGCGACGCTTCACTCGCAAAAAAGGCCTCCCCGGGATACGGAGAGGCCCAATCAGCTCGGTGACCCATGTGCCTGTGGCTGTTACCCCGTTACCTCCGCCGCCACAGAAGAGGGCTTGGCAATCTTTGCTGCCTCAAAAGCGATGATGAGCAGTGTGCCCGTCGGCTTGCCTTCGCGTGACAGATAGAAGTCCGTCTTCAGCTTACCCGTGACCTTGACGAAATCGCCCCTGTCGAGCAACGGCTTGCTGTCCTTCATGACCCGCACCGTGTACCAGGTGGGCTCGGCATCGACGCCGCGCTGACTCTCAGCCAGGCGAAATTCGAAGTACGCCTTGCCGCTGGCCTTGCTCTTCTTCACCTCTGGTCGGGTGGCAACGTTTCCAAAAACTTGCATTCGATGTCCTTTTTGAAACAGGACGGATGCCCTGTCTTGTTCGTGTAGCAACCTGCCTCGTTTCGGGTCAGTGCACTGTCTCCAGCGGTGCAGCCCCGTTAAGCGCATGACCGGAAGTGAGCATGGAGACACTCACATCGGTCACCTCATGCCCCATCACGAAGCTCGGGATGGCATCTGTGCGACCCAGCGTCAGCATCGCCATCAGCATGTCGCCAAGACCCGCTTCTGCAGGCGGCCTTTGGGCGCTTGTGCACAACCGCAGCAGGGGCTGAATGTCTTCCTCGCCGGTGGGTTGACCCTGTATCACCACCGCCTGCAGCTCGCCGGCGCGCCCCAGCGAGAAACCGTGGCGTGCCTCGGGCATTGCACCGAAGAACGCCGCAGAGGCCGGTTCCCAAAGAGGCAGAACGAATCGATGTTGGTGGCCTTCGATTTGGTGCGTTACCACTCCCCAGCGGCTGCCAGGTGTCGAAGTAAATGCGCTCACGCGAAACGGAATAGCGATAGCTGGAGTGCGTGAGAAAAGCTCATAGGTTGCTGCCTTGACGTCTCCGCAGAGCATCCAGCGCTGCTCGTAGCACTCTGTCTCATGATGAGGGCGATGCCGGGTGGCCGCGGCGACTTCTGCAGGAGACATCAGGCGCCCCATGGCAAACTGCGTCTCCAGGTTGTGCTTCGATGGCTCGTATGTGAGCTGTCTCAATCTGTTCATGGTTGTCCTTCCAAAGCGCGGTATCGCGCAGTTCGTATAGACACCAGTCACACTTGCCTCGAATCCAGGCGGCTGGCCGCTGCGGCCCCCATTGCGCGCATGTCATTTCTTGACCGCAGGTGGGTCGCGTGACTCGCCATGGATGCGCGTAGCGCTATCAACCGGGTGCAATAACCCGATGGGGTGTGGCCACGGGGTCATGCCCGGCGGCCTGCGGTAAGGCAAATAGTTGTCGGTGAACCAGCCTTGCGTGGAGAAGCCGCCGCGCCCATCCATGCGCACGCGCGGCAGCCAGATGGGCAACTCCTGCACCATCACATGCCCGGCGACAACGTCCACAAGCCGCAGGCGCCCATCCTTCATCCGCTCCTCAACCGTGAGCCAGACCTCGAATCGCTGACCCTCTGTGAGCACCAGCCGGCGGCGCCCCTCGGCCAGCGAGTGCCGCGTCGTCTCTGCGGCGAGGCTTGCCAGCGTCGCGAGCACGCGGTTTTTGATGCGCTCGGTGCGGGTGTAGACGACGACCCGGCGCAGCACCGGTCCGAGCGTGGTAGCCGCGCCCACCGACAGCACCAGCGATTTGAGGGAGGCGGCACGGTCTGACCCGCGCGCGCTGCGGTCCACCTCGAACCACGTCACTCCATCGGACTCGATGGCCACCGCGTCAGGTCGAAGGTTCAGGACCCTGCGCTTCCCGGGTGATTTGGTTGCCGCCTGCAGCAGGCCTTGCGCGACAGAGCCGTCTGAGCCGAGTCTTGTGCTGAGAACCTGAAGCAACTCCTGCTCAGCCATCGCTGCCAGCCCTCGCGCCTCCGAGCAGAGTGTCAGAAACTGGGCCCAGAGCCGATGCTCAGGGTTCGTCATGTCCGTGACGCGCCGCACAGACGCTGCGGCGTCAACGTCACGTTCCTCCAGCCATGCCGCACCACGTTCGGTCATGCCGTAGATGGTCATGAAGCGGCTGGTGCGGTACCTGGCGAGCAATCGAGCCTTGACCAAGCCCCGCACTGCTCTCTGCGCGGCGCTCAGTGCCGCTTTGAACGGTCGCTCTGCAAAGCAGTGCACTGCAATGTCGATGGTGCGGATGACCCGAAATCGGTTGGCCAAGGTCAGTGAACGCAGCCAAATGGCCTCCTGCAGAGGCCAGGCTCCAATGCGTTCCGTCAGACCTCGAGGAACTTTCCGGGAAGTCTCTTCTGCCCCAGACAGGGACTCGTGCGCCTCGGGGGTAGGCGCAGTACGCTCGTGGGTGCATTGCATCTCTGCACCTGTGGCAGTGGTGGCAGGTCCCGGGGGGGTGGCGGGCCTGTCGTCGGGGTGTGTTGTCATTGTCTGGGCTCCGGTGGTTGGTTCCACCGGCCCCCTGAGCAACCGTGCGGTGCCGTCGGGCCTCGTGCCGGTGGTTCCCTCGTGTAGCGAACACATCGCTGTCGCGCTGCCCGTTCGCACCACCCAGCACACCTCGCGAGACCCGCAAGTGCTTGGTGGAACCGATGTCCGACTGCACGACCTCCAGCGGGCATGGGGCAGATGTCTTTCCCCGCTGGAGGTCTCGCACGCTGCGTGCGTGCGTCAGTCGCGTTTTCGTCGCGACGTCCTTCCAAAGCCACTGTTCCATCGCCCGGCTTCGCCGGTGCGAACCGCCGCCGTCCGCAGATGTTTTTTCGAGGTCGGATGTACCTCAGGACGGCTTGCGCAACTGTGCTCACGGCGTGCCCTGTGGTCCCGGCTGACCCCAAGTCCGCCAGAAGCACGCGTTCTTTCGGGCGGCCCCGGAGCCCCGGCCGGTTGAGGTGCTATGCACCCCGTTCCTCCAATGACGGCACGCGCGGGGACGGCGGCGGTTCGCACCGCCTCACCGGCCCTGTCGCGAGCAGCTGTGCCCCCGCAGATGTTCACCAAAGCCACGTGTGCCCCTTACACGCAGCAACGGGCCTCCACAAGGGCCCGGGCTGAACGCCCGACCATCCGCCCGCTGGTGCCATCGAGTGCTGCCTTCGCTGCCATCGGGCCAGGCGTTTGCAGAAGCTGTTCAGGCCAATGAAGAGGGTTCATCCAGACCGCTGTCGGACAGGCGTTCGCGTTTTCGCGGTGCAGCTGGGTGTCTATCCCACGGGATAGCCGCAATGTGTCTACACGTCACACGGAGCCCCTTCTGGCTGCCGGGAGCCTTTCATGAAAATCAATATCCGAGGCCGTCGTGCCTATCTCTACCGGCGACGCTGGGTGCCTGTCGGCCCTGGCGTGCCGCATGGGTACCCCACTGAAGACTATGTGGGCGTTATCGACGCCGAGTCCGAGTCCATCCCTGCGCAGCTCCTGTTGTTGCTGAGTGAGCCTGAGCAGGAGCAGTTGCGCGACAAGGTTCTGCGACCTGCGGCGCAGGCCCGCGCTGCCCGGGAGCGCAGAGCGCTAGACCCCCAGTGGCGTATCGCGGAGGCCACGCGACTTCTGTCAGAGGCTGCACAGCTCAGCCAGGAGCGGCGTGTGCTGCGCTCCACTCTCGCCCCGGCGCTGCAAGCGCTGGACGCCATCCGTCTGGTAGACGGCGCACCGATTCGGCCTCCACAGCCCGCGCCCACAGCTGCGGACAGATTGGCAGAAGCACTGGCTGCTGTGAAAGCCGCCGCTGCTGCGGTGCGCGATGGAGCCTATGGTCACGCGCCTGCGGAGGGCGCGCGCAGCACCCGAACGTATCGTCTTTGGTCTGAGCTGACAGAGGCGCTGGACGGCAGTCGCCAGAGCCTGTTGCGTGCGCTGCAAGAAAAGGGCTTTGTGAAGGCGCGCAAAGCTTGATAAGCCAGGCCCACAACCTCTATGGCAGTGCCGTATCAAGGTCTAGAGGGCGGCTTTGTTCTTTGCAGTTGGCTCATCGAAAAAGTCTCATCGGTGACTACACGTAAGGCATGCATGTGCATGCGCTACAGGACACATCACCGATGAATTCCAATATTTGTTTGCAAGCCAACCTAGTCAACTCTCAAAGGACATCCACCCAGGCGCTTGCCCTGGAGGATGACTCCAGGGAAGAGCGAGTCAGCCGTTTGTACGCATCGCCCGGTGGTCCGCTCATCGGCTGGCTGTTTGATGAATGCCGTCGGCGCCGTCAGGAGTACCGCGAGATGGCAGCTTGTTTGGGCGTGACCTATGGCTACGTCAACCAGTTGCGCAGCGGCATTCGACAGGCACGTCACATCAGTGACGACTTTGCCGTCAGTTGTGCTCACTACCTGGGTGTACCGCCAGTCGTCGTCAAGATGGTTGCCGGTCGTATTCCCATGTCTGACTTTGTGACCCCGCGGGAACCGGAGGTAGACGCATTGGACCGCGCGATGGCGCAAATGCTCGACGACCCGGTCGCGCGGAGGAATTTGCCGGCTGATATGAGCGAACTCACCCTCTCTGCGAAGCGTGCACTGGTGGCCATGTACATCGAAGCTTCCGGACGAGATGTTTTTGGTATGCACCAGCTGCCGGAGATGGTGCGCTGGCTGCAGCGGGCGGCAGCGATTCATGATGAGTCTGAAGCTGAAGTGCTCAGAGGACACCGCGATTTAGCTGATTGACGCAGAGGGTATTGCTCCTGCCGGCGCAGTAGCGATGAAGTGATTGATTGACCAACAAGGGGCAAGCCATGGCTTGCCCCTTCTTTTTTGTCGGAAGGAATAAACACCCGACCTAGACCTATCAGCTGGAGCCACTTGGTGGCGTCAGCAAACACGACAGGACACCACCGGCCATCACCGGGGTCCTTTGATTGACACCGCTAAATTTTTGAAAGACTCAAACATGTCAGACCTGCATAACGACGCTCGCATTCCTTTGAATTCTGAAACCGTCCACAACCTGCTGCTCGCCGCCGAGGATGTGATGTCTCGCTATTCCGTCCCGGAGGAATACGCTCTTCAGCGGCTCATGGAGTCCTTGGAAGGCCGTGAAAGTAACGCCCTGAACATTCCGTGTGGCGTTCCGATGGTGCAAGCCAGCGCGCGCTACTTCGTGCTGTTGGAGACAGCGACTGAGCACCTCAAAGGTCGGTTTTCTTCTGCTGAGTTCGACCTTCTTCTCAATGCCCAGTGCACACCGGTCTGGACCTGGGAGCCTTCCTGCTCGCTGGCAGGCATGGTGGCGGACGCGCACGGAATAGAGGGGTTGGAAGAGCTGGATGTTGGCAATCCATTACGCGTCTTTTTGGAGCGGTTGCTGACGCTGTCGCCGCTGGAAAACGCCGTCTTGGTGGATGCGTGTGAGCAAGTCTGGCGTGGACATCCCAATCCTCTGCTTTGATTTTTTGAATTTTGTTGTCTTTATTTTTATGGACAACAAAACTGCCGGGCGAGATGATTCGCCACATGGCTCAGCACAAGAAATCACGAGGCAGACCGACTACCCGCATTGATACCGCAGTGCTCGCGCATTTGCGTCAGAAAGCGGGGTTAACCCAGTTGGGTTTGGCAGAAGAGGTTTACCGCTTAGCCAAAAAACGTTCGTCGAGCCAGGCAAGCCTCAAAAACACTGGCCAGCGTTGGGAAAAGAAGGGCACTCTGGATGCTGGGTTGGCTCAGCACCTTGCCATCGTTTTGGAAACGACCGTCGAGATTTTGCGTGGCGAACACCCGCTTCCCACGCCCGAGCCCGCCCCCAGTTATGTCAACGAGCTGGAGGCGTTGCTTCGCAAACGCGTGCAAGAAGAGACCATCCCAGAGCTCGAAAATGCTCTCCAATATTTCCGGGAAAGAGGATATGACGACCCCGTCAGGGGGTTGGCTGAAGAGTTGAATCGGGAGCTGGAAATCGCTCCTTTAAGTGCATCGAAGGAACGATGGGCGACACTCTCTGCCATCACTGGAATGACGCGGCGCCAGATGCTGCGACCTGTAGGTCATGAAGGACTTTGGCTGCTTATCGCCAGTGGACCGCCAGGGCCCATTCGACATGAACTCCTTGGTGGAATCCATGGGGTCATGCAGGTTTTGCGCGCTGAGTGGGAAGACGTTCGACAGTCCAACTCATTCGGCGATTCCGTCATCACATTCAGCGACGAAAAGCCCTGGTTCAAAGTTTCGTGGATGCACATGATGATTCCCGAATGGGTGCGCGAGATGCGGTTTGTGCGTTGCCAGCCCACCGAAACGGGGCTGATTTGGGTCGCCCCTACAGACAACGACGGCTTTTGGCTCGGCCAAATGAGCAATGGCGCCTATGAATACTTCGACTATGTGAAAACGTCCGACGGCATTCAGTCGCCCTCTGTCATAGCCAACCTTTGCCTTCTGCTTAAGAAGTACCTCTCGCCGCAAGAGGTTGAAGCCCAGCAAGCCAGTTCCGAAGAGACGTTGCTTGAAGTGCATCACGGCGCGGTATCCGAAATGCCTGCGTCCACTTTGGCTAGCTTTTCTAAAGATGGACGCGCCAAGTTCATCGTGGTGAATTGGCTTTGCTCGGGCCTTTGGGAGGCACTGTTGCCGCATCTGTCTGAGTGGCCGCTGAAATACTGGTCCGTCGATGCGGCTCCAGGGAGGATTGATATTCGCGTGAGAGCTGACCAAATTCCAATCAGAGAGTGGAAGACGTTTGCCTGTCCTCCTCCTTTTGGAACGCGATTGAGCATTTCCCTTGCCGAGCTGACTGATAGTGGCCGTCATAAATCGGTGCCGTGGAGCCATACCAGCGTAGAGGACGTCTGCGCCAAGCTCAATCGCTCATTTCAAGAAGCACTGGCAACTTCTCAAGTGCCGACCGGTTAGTCGTTAACCAAGCATCCTTTTTTGAATCGAGCTGCACGGGGCGTGGTCCCGGGCACGGCGCAGCTCGTCCTTTTTCCGGGACCTTGGAGAAATTTATGAGCAATACCCCCACCAATGGCCCTAGCAAGACCGGCAATCCTTCTGGCCCCGGACGTGGCAACAATCCGCCTCGTTCGAAGTGATGCAGCCACAGGCTTCAAGCCTCGGCGCGACACCATTCACGTTTTCTATTCATCAAGTTTTATTCAAGAGGTACTTCCATGGGACGCACACCGAACGATGACCGTAGCGACAGCATGAATCCGAACAACGATGCATATCACCATGCGCAGGACAACCATTCGGACCAGTTGAACCCCAACAACGAGCGTTACGCAGGCGAAATGCCTGACGACGAGACGGACTAGCCGTCGTTCTCGGGACCGCGAGTCGCCTTCTTGCAAGAGCACTCGTTGGCTTCGTCATGCGGCCCCTGGTGGCCGCTTTTTTTTGCCAGGCTAAAACATGCTCCTAGACGTGCCAGCTGGAGCCGTTTTGTGGCGCCAGCGGGCACGAGAGGGCGCCGCCGGTCGCTCTCGTGCTCCGACCATCGGCGTGGAGCAAATAAATGTCAGAAACGAAGTCGGTCCTCGTACTGAGAGACCTCGCAAGCCTCCTGGGCCGGAGCCCGGAAACCATCCGCAAGGACCTGCGCCGCAACCCGGCCGCAGTGCCGCCGCGGCTGCGTATTGAGGGGACACGGCTGTTGCGTTGGCGGGCCGCCGATGTGGATGCCTGGCTCGACAAGCGTGTGATTCACTCGCCAGGTAACGGGAGTGAACAATGAGTAATGGCACATCCCCGATGGCCACCCCAAACTGCTCCACTTTTGGCCAGTCAAACTGCTCCAGGCAGGACGGGGTGATTATGCAGGGTCGGGGGTGATGGTCAGGCGTGCGGCGGCCTCCTTGAGCCGGTAGCTCTTG
>Ga0209941_1000811_pt1 | contig 28952 bp, 29 predicted proteins | sample ThiBiot_300_plan_FD_183945 | JGI IMG/M metagenome (GOLD analysis project Ga0209941, IMG submission 183945) | Wastewater bioreactor microbial communities from Cape Town, South Africa - Thiocy_solids_1 (SPAdes) | ecosystem: Engineered > Bioremediation > Thiocyanate > Unclassified | place: South... | reverse complement strand
CATCATTCGCCGACGCCTTGGTCAGCTGATCGATAAGGATTAGCGAGATATCACCATTGAGGAGCTGCGGCAGATGGTGGCTCGCATCGAGATCAGGAGCGACTGCACGCATGTCGTGCTCGCTCTTAGGGCCCTGCATGATCATCGCCGCGATCTAGACACGGTGGCGGCGGTGGAGGCGCGGCTGGTGTCCGGTGATAGAGTGCTCGTCGAGGGGGCGAGGCCCGGCCATGTTCGGATCGTTATACCGGTCCGCATGAAGTTCTCAGGTGGCCGGACCTGGATTGGAAAGGAGCAGCAGGAAATTGATGCCGATGCCAAGGTATCCAAGTTGCGCGCGCGTAAGCGATTGAGGCTGGCTCATGCCGCCCTTGGCCCCGCGCGTCCCGCGTTCGCCGCCCACCGCCATGTCGTGCGAACCGCGATGATGGCGTCGGCCGATTACGACCGCTTCGCCTGGGCTTTCCTGGCCCCTGACATTCAATCCGCCATTCTGAATGGGCGGCTCTCGACCTCGGCTATCGCCACGCTCGAAAAACAGACGGCGATTCCGTTGAATTGGGATGTGCAACGCCGACTATTGGGGACGACTTATGCGAAGGGAGAGGGGGTGGTGAGCGCGTCGACATGATCGCAAATTCGTCTCCAATAGTGAGGTAGTTGCTTGGAGACTTGCCGCCTGACTGGGTGGGGTGCTGCCAGTCTAATGCGAACTTGTCTCCACAATAACTGCGCCTGGAAGGCGCGCGTCGGGCGCCCATAGGTCGCGCCATGGGACTGCTTCCTCCGGTAAAGAAATTCGCCGAAGTGGCGGTATCTATCGAGAAGGGGCTTCGTCGATCAGATCGAGGAGTGACTTCAAACGCTCTCGCAGCGCCGGCACGTGAACGCCCGACAAGGCTGACCTTCGTCCTGAGAGGGCCAAAACGGTTTCGAAGACGGCGTCCGAGACGCGGATGAGGGACACGAGGTTTTCTCCGCTCGGACCGTTGCGGCCCTCGAACCAGTTGCGGACCGCGCGTTCATTGGCGCGCGTGATCCGTCCGACCTCTTTCCGTGCCGAGGGCGTCGCCCCCCACTCGCGCCGCATGGCCGCGGCGATCTGCTGCGAGAAGCTCTCCATCCTACGCCTCTTCCGTGTGAAAAGTTTTTCCTGTTTTGGACTGAAGTTTTCAGTCCAATTTCTGAAACGACTTTCACGTCGGAGGGCGCTTACGGTGTCGGTCCAACCGTGCCGCCAAGGCGGCGAACGACCGGCAGGGCGATGCAGCGACCGAGGGACCAGTGCGGAGGTGAATGCGGGACGCTGGTGCGTGCGGCTCAGTACGTGCGCATGTCGACCGAGCATCAAAAATACTCCACCGAGAACCAATCGGAAGCGCTTGCGGCCTACGCCGCACGGCGGGGATTTGAAATCGTCAAAACCTATGCCGACGCGGGGAAAAGCGGCCTGAAGCTGGATGGACGCGCCGCGCTGCAAGGCTTGATCGCCGACGTGCGCCGCGGCGTCGCCGACTTCGACGCCATCCTCGTCTACGACGTCAGCCGGTGGGGCCGGTTTCAAGACGCCGACGAGAGCGCCTACTACGAGTTCATCTGCCGCGAGGCCGGCATCGCGGTGCACTATTGCGCAGAGCAGTTCGAGAACGACGGCAGTCTCAGCGCCACCATCATCAAGAGCATGAAACGCGCGATGGCCGGTGAGTATAGCCGCGAGCTGTCGACCAAGGTGTTCGCCGGCCAGTGCCGGTTGATCACCCTCGGCTTCCGTCAAGGCGGACCGGCTGGGTTTGGATTGCGCCGCCAGCTGGTCGATGAGCTCTGCCATCCCAAGGGGGAGCTGGCGCGCGGCGAGCAGAAGAGCCTGCAAACGGATCGCGTGGTCCTAACGCCTGGACCGCCGCAGGAGGTGGAGGTGGTCCGCCGCCTTTATCGGCTATTTGTCCTTCAGCGACGCTCGGAAAGCGAGATCGCCGCCCTGCTCAACGCCGAAGGCGTGATGACCGATCTCGGGCGACCGTGGACGCGATCGACGGTCCACCAGGTGCTGACCAATGAAAAATACATCGGCAACAACGTTTACAATCGACGCTCCTTCAAGCTGAAGGCCAAACGGGTTTTGAACACGCCCGATATGTGGGTGCGCAAGGACGGCGCTTTCGAAGGCATCGTCGAGCCCGACTTCTTCGAAGCGGCGCAGAGAATCATTCAGGACCGCAGTCGGCGCTTCTCCGACGAGGAACTGCTCGGCCAGCTGTCGGCGCTCCTGGAGCAGAAGGGCTGGTTGTCGGGATTGGTCATCGACGAAGTCGAAGACATGGCGTCGAGTTCGACCTTTCGTCAGCGCTTCGGCAGCTTGGTGCGCGCCTACGCCCTGATCGGCTACGCGCCGGCGAAGGATTTCCGCTACATCGAAACCAATCGCGCGCTGCGCCGCCTCCACCCGGATATCGTGGCCCAAGTGATCGACGGGGTGGCGCAGGCCGGCGGAACGGCGGCGCGTGACGAGACCACCGACATGATCACCGTCAACGCGGAGTTCACCGCCTCCATCGTGCTCGCTCGGTGTTGCGAAACCGCCGCCGGAGCGCTGCGATGGAAAATCCGCCTGGATCAGGGGCTTCGACCGGACATCACCATCGCCGTTCGGATGGAGGCCGGGAATGCGGAAATCCGCGACTACTACCTTCTGCCCTGGATCGAGGGCGGCGCCGATCCCAGCCTCAAGCTGTCGCCGGAAAACGGGGTGCGGTTGGACGCCTTTCGTTTCGACGACTTGGACGGATTTTACGACCTCACGCGTCGGACGGAGCTGCGAGCGGCATGAGTGATGTTCCCGATATCCTGATGATCCCGGTGAGCGCCATCACCGTTCTCAATCCCCGGGCGCGCAACAAGCGCGTGTTCCAAGAACTCGTGACCAGCATCGAGCGGTTGGGCTTGAAGAAGCCGATCACGGTCAGCCAACGCCCCGGACGATCTCGCTATGATCTCGTCTGCGGGCAAGGAAGGCTGGAGGCCTTCATGGCGCTTGGCCAGGAATCGATTCCCGCTGTCGTGATCGACGCCGCCGAAGACGACTGTTTCGTCATGAGCCTGGTCGAAAACCTAGCTCGGCGTCAGCACACGCCGCTGGAGTTGGTGCGCGCCATCGGCGCCTTGCGCGAGCGCGGCTACGGCCATGGGGAGATCGCGGCCAAGGTCGGCTTCAGCCGCGAATATATCTACGCCATCTGTTTCCTGCTGGAGAACGGAGAAGAAAAACTGATCTCTGCAGTGGAGCGCGGGGTCATTCCGCACACCATCGCCATGGAGATCGTCCAAGCCAAAGAAGGTGATGTTCAGCAGGCCCTCGCCCAGGCCTATGAAGACAAGTTGATCCCTGGAAATCAGATCTTGGCGATCCGCCGTATCATCGAACAACGCAACACCAGCGGAAAGGGCATGAACCCGCGCAGCCGCGGCGTTCGCCCCGCTCAGCCGGCCACGCCGGAATCGCTGATCCGCACCTTGGAGCGCGAGACAGAACGTCAAACCGCGTTTGTCCGGCGGGCGGGCCTGACACGGTCGCGTCTCGACTTCGTCGTCAGCGCCCTTCAACACCTCCTGGCCAATGACCTGTTCGTCGCCCTGATGCGGGCGGAAGGATTCAACACGTTGCCGACCGCCTTGGCGGCGCGCATTGGACAGGAGCGCCTCTAGATGGAGCCGGTCCGAATCGCCTTTGAGCCGCGGGTTCGCGTGCTGTCGTTAGACAAGCTCCTGCCATCCAAGATCTTGCCGGCAGCGGTCATGGAGTCGGTGAAATACAAACGGATCGCCGCGTCTGTCGCGGAGGTCGGCGTGGTGGAGCCTTTGGTGGTGGCTCAGGCGGGCGCCGACGGCCTCTACACCCTGCTCGACGGCCATGTCCGCATGAGCGTGTTGCAGGCCGGGGGAGAAACGGAAGCCCGTTGCGTTGTGGCTGCGGACGACGAAGCCTTCACCTACAACAAACGGGTCAATCGCCTCGCTCCGATCCAAGAGCATTATATGATCGTCCGCGCGATCGAGCGAGGCGTCTCTATGCAAAAGCTGGCGCGAGCGCTGAATGTCGATGTGGCGGCCATCCGCCAACGGCGACATTTGTTAAGCGGCATCCATCCCGACGTGGCCGAACTGCTGAAGGACAAGCCGGTCGGGATCAACGCCTTCCAGAAGCTGCGGAAGATGAAGCCGATCCGCCAGCTGGAGGTCGCGGAACTCATGGTGTCGGCGAACAACTATAGCGCCAACTACGCCAAGGCCCTTTTAGTGACGACCCGACCAGCGGACTTGGTCAAACCCGATGCAGTGAAAAAGGCCGCCGGCGCTGACCATGTCGAGAGAGAGCGACTGGTGCGTGAGTTGGCGGTGGTGACCCACGACTATAGAGAGCTGGAGATTTCTTACGGCGACGACACCTTGTTGTTGGTGATCGCAGCGGGCTTCCTGGAGCGTCTGCTGTCGCGGCGGCCCATCGAGCAGTTCTTGGCGACCGGGCATCTCGAGATGCTGGAGACCTTCCGGGGCGTCATCGCCGCCGTGTCGCTTGAGGCTCCGCCGGCGGCGGCCTGAGCGCCGGGATCAGGGGACCGGGACCCTTCAAGCGCCGGGACCATCGGAGAAGCCGTCGCGTGGGGCGGATCGAGGATGGCGGCGGGGATGACGGCGAACCCGTTCGGAGCCCGCTAGGCCGATCGCGATCAGATCGGTTGTCGATGAGAGGCGGCTGGAATGCGCAAAGCGCCGCGCGTTTCGGCCGCCCCTTACGGGCTTTAAGGTCAGCGGGCTTTTCAATTGTCGCAACCGTTATGCCCGGCTGTCAGCCGCGGACATCGAGTGGGTGTTGACGATCGCGAGTGACGCCCCGCAAGGCTAGCGTCTGGCCGCCTTGAGGGCCTTTATAAACTGAAGGGAGGCGCCGGCCTCCTCGGCAAGTGCGACGACATTTGCGAAGTGGTTGTCGAGGGAGAACATGTCAGGCTCGACCAAGGCGCCGTTGTAGACGTCCCAGACTTGGCCGCCCTGATGATACAGACGGCTATAACGTTTGAAGGGGCGGTCGAATCCCGGCGTGCCTTCAGCAAAGCAGTCTGTAGATTTGGAAACGCCGTTCAGCGTTTTTTGTTCGTCCTGATGGAATGCTGTGGCGACGGTGTGGTGCATCACCCATGCAAAAGTCGGCATGAGTTCCTGTTCTTGGCCGCTCTTGCGCACCTCGAGCCAGCGCATAGAGAGAACATTGACTGGCACGGTATGCTCGATGTGGACGGTTTGGCCGCGCTTTTTACCGATGCGCTCATCGCTCGGAAGTTGGATGAAGGCCTGGGTTCGGTAGAGCGCGCCAGAGCATTTTCCGGCCAACGAGCTTTCCTTAGCCATCCAGCCAAACCGGTCGTGAATCTTGCGAAGATCGTTGCTGATCGCCTTCTTGTCCGTCGAGCCTTTTGCGAGTCGAGCAAGCTGAAGGAAGGGGGCGGCGCAGGGGTCTGGCGTCTTGGCGAATACGCGTTTCCAGGTTTCGAGAAGCTGATTGCGCTCGTTCGAAAGAGCGGTTGAAAGGCCGTCGGTCACATTGTTCCCCTGACTGTTCGGCTACCCGAGTGACATAAGCGGGTTCCATGTCCAGTCCAGTCTTTGGCTCGATCGTGCGACCGAAACTGGCGTATTTGTGTGTTGCTATTGGGCTCTGGAGGAAGGCGCGCGAGCGGCGTCGGGGTAGGGAGGCGAAGATATGGAGCAGACTACGGACGCTGCCGCTGACGAGAGGGCTGCAACGCGGCCGAATGCGCCGCGACGGTACGGGCTGTCGAAATCAAAGATCACGGCGTTTGAGCAGTGCCCGCGAAAGCTCTGGCTGTCGAAGCACAAGCCGGAGGTGGCGCATGTTGACGATGGCGCTGAAGCCCGTTTCGCGACGGGCCATGAGGTCGGCGATCTCGCCTGCAGCCTGCTTCCGTCAGGGGTGATGGTCGAGGCCGAGCCTGATCTCGCCGCCGCCGTAACTCGGACGCGTGAACTTATCGAGGCGGGTTGGTCCGAGCCTATCTTCGAGGCGACGTTCGAGCATGAGGGCGTGCTGGTGCGGGTGGACGTGCTGTCGCCGGGGGCGGACGGCTGGGCCATCGCCGAGGTGAAGAGTTCCGCTGGGGTGAAGGATTATCACCTGGGGGATCTCGCGACCCAGGTCTGGGTCCTGACCCAGGCCGGGGCGTCCGTGTCGTCCGCCTGCATCCGCCATATCGACAGCGGGTTTCGGCTTGAACGCGAGGGCGACTACCAGGGTCTTTTTCGGGATGAGGATCGCTTGGATGTTCTGGCCGATCGCATCGCCGATCGCTCGCGGATTGTCGCTGAAGCGAGGGCAGTCCTAGAGGGCGACGAGCCTGAGGTCGGCACGGGCGACCACTGCAGCCGTCCTTTCGCCTGTGAATTCTCGCCCTATTGCACGCGAAACGACCCGCCGGGGCCTGAGTGGCCCATCAGCCTTCTGCCGCGCACGGGTCGGACGCTCGCCGCCTTGTGGGCTGAAGAGGGGTTGTTCGACCTTCGAGACCTGCCGCCGGGCGCATTGGCCAATGACGTGCATGAGCGCGTGCGCCAGGCGACCACGACGGGCGAGGTCTATCATGATCGCCAGGGCGCGATAGAGGCGACGCGCGCCTGGGCCTGGCCGCGCGCCTATCTCGATTTCGAGACCATAGGTCCGGCCGTGCCGCGCTGGATCGGCGCTAGGCCCTACCAACAGATTCCGTTTCAGTTTTCGTGTCACATCGAATCTGAAGCCGGCGAACTGGCCCATACGGGCTTCCTGTCCATCGACGGCGACGATCCGCGGCGGGCCTGCGCCGAGGCCCTGGTCCGGCACTTGAGCGGCGACCTGTGCGGTTCGATCGTCGCCTATAACGCCGCGTTCGAGAAGCGCTGCGTTCGGGATCTGGCGGAGGTCTTTCCTGACCTGGCTGGAGCCTTGCTCGAGATCGAAGCCAAGATCGTCGACCTGCTGCCGGTGACCCGCAACACCTATTATCACCGCGACCAGAGGGGGAGTTGGTCGATCAAGGCGGTCCTGCCCACGGTCGCGCCTGAACTTGCCTATGGCGACCTCGACGTGAAGGACGGCGGGGCGGCGCAACAGGCCTGGTTTGAGGCGGCTCGTCCTGAGACCAGCGCGGCGCGCCGTGAGCAGTTGAGGGTCGGTTTGGAGGCCTATTGCGAGCGCGACACCGAGGCGATGATCGTCCTGCTGAGGCGACTGACCGAGGCTCAGGTTCAGGCGCCGGACGCCCCATCACCTGCGCCGAGCTAGGGGAGACTACGCATAGGGCTTGCCACTTACAGCTGCGCTGTGGCACATCGATCGTTGCTATTTCGGGGTGTAATAATGACAATTTTTCAAAAGGTTTGCGCCGTATCCGCGGCGCTGACCTTGGCGTCGGGCGCTAGCCTAGCCACACCTGTTTTCGCGGCGGATACGGCCGTGACGCAAGCCGAACCTGCCCAGCGGGCGGGCCTCAAGCGGCGGGTGGCTGTCGGGCGCTTCACCAACAGCACGCCCTATGGGCGGTTGTTACAGTCGCCGGGACAGGCGGATCCGATCGCGACCCAGGCCGGCGACATGCTGGTCAACGCCCTGACGGCGTCGCAGCACTTCTTTGTCTTTGAGCGGGCCGATCTTACCGCCTTGAACGCTGAGCGGGCGATCTCGGACGCGACGGCTCAGAACCTGGTCGGGGTCGACGCCCTGCTGCTCGGGTCAGTGACCCAGTTGGGGCGACGCAATGAGGGCAAGGACGGCTTCCTCAACTCCCAGCGGCGCCAGGCGGTCAACGCCACGGTTGAGATCCGACTGGTCGATGTGAGAACCGGCCGGGTCTTTTTCTCCACCTCCGGTTCGGGCGAAGCCACGACCGAGACCGGCGAGGTCGCCGGTTTCGGCACGCGCGCGGGCTATGACTCCACCCTGAACGACCGCGCCATCGCGGCGGCGATCAACGACACCATGACCAATGTCATCAACCAGCTACAGCAACGCGCTTGGTTCACCGACATCCTGCGAGTGTCGGGCGACACGGTCTTCGTCAGCGGCGGACCCAGCCAGGGCCTGCGCGCGGGAGACCGTTTTCGCGTCGAAACGCCGGGCGAAACCGTGGTCAGCGGCCAGTCGGGCCTGCCTATCACCCTGCCGGGCGCTGTCGTGGCCGAGATCGAACTGACCGGCTTCTTCGGCGACAGCCCCGATACGGAAGGGGCTACGGCCCGCGTGGTTAGCGGCGCCCTTCCTCAGAACATCACCGGCCTGCGGGTCACAGAGGTCAAATAGATGAAGATGAACAAGGTCGTCCTCGTCGCGCTTTGCGCGGCGATGATGAGCGGCTGCGTGCAGAACTACGCCAGCCGCGAAGTGTCCCAGGGCGCCGCGGCCGGCAGTCTGACGGTCGCCAACGCGCCTCAGGACGCGCGTCTCCTGGTCGATGGGCGCGATCTCGGATCCGTGGCGGACCTCAAGGCCGGCGCCGCCCTGACGCCGGGTCGCCATGAGGTCGTCATTCAACAGGCGGGCCGACGCCTGCACGCCCAGGCCGTCATGGTGGCGGCCGGCGCTCGGGTGGAGGTTGTCGTCCCATGAGGAAGCTTGCAACCATGGCGGCGCTCGCCGCGCTCATGGCCGTGGCGGCCTGCGCGCCGACGAGCCGTTTCGAATGGGGCGCCTACGAGCCGGCCCTCTACGCCTATACCCAGAACCCCGAGCGTCGCGACGTCTACAAGACGGCCCTGGAGCAGGCGATCGAACGCGGCCGTGCGCGGGATGCGGTCGCGCCCGGCCTTCTGGCCGAGTTGGGACACCTTCGCCTGGAAGAGGGCGACACGGCTGAAGCCGTCAAGCTGTTCCAGGAGGAGCGGACGCGCTTCCCTGAATCGGCGCAGTTTATGGACCGGATCATCGCCCAGGTGGGCCATGGAACCGCAGCGGCCGGGGGCCAAAACTGATGCGACTTCGCAAGATGATCACCCTCGGCGCCGTGGCGGCCGGCGCAGCCCTGATGACGGCCTGCGTCACGGCGCCGACGCCCAAGAGCTATGCGAGCCTCAGGGCCGCCAATCCGCGCAGCGTGTTGGTGGTTCCGGCGCTGAACTCGACGGTCAATGTGGATGCGGCGGATTATTTCGTTTCGACCATTTCTCGTCCCGTGGCGGAGCGCGGCTATTACGTCTTCCCCGCCTATATGGTGAAGCGGATGCTGGAGGACGAAGGCCTGTCGGATGCGGGCCTGGTGCACCAGGCTGACGCTTCGCGGTTCGGACCCCTGTTCGGTTGCGACACGGTGATGTTCGTCGAAATCCAGAAGTGGGAGTCGCAGTACGTCGTCATTTCGACCTCCACCAATGTGGAGTTCGCCTACACGCTGAAGAGCTGCCGAACTGGCGAAGTGCTGTGGTCGAACAATCAGGCCCTGTCCTACAGCCCGCAAGCCTCGAGTTCGGGCAATCCGCTCGCCGACCTTCTGGTTCAGGCCATCGTTTCGGCGGTCGAGAAGGCCAAGCCCAACTATATTCCCTTGACCCAGCAGGCCAATCTTCTGGCCACCCATGTGGTCGGGCAGGGGCTGCCGGCGGGACCCTATCTGCCGGCTCAGCACCAGGCTGATCAAAAGTCCTTCCCCAACTAGGGAAGGGGCAGGGCCGATCCCGTGGGGATCGGCCCTCTTGTTTCAATCTCGATTTTGATGGCTTGAGCCCGCTCCGGGCGGCCGGCCTCTGGCCACGTCTGGGCCGGGCAGGAAGGGGATGCGATGAAGCTCCAGCTTCTCGAAGAAGTCAGTACGCGCCTGGTTGCGCTTCGCCACGCTAGGGCGGCGTTCAGCCGTCGCCTGGCGCCGGACTTCAGCGTGTTCGACTTCATTCAGAAGAACGAACTCATGCTTTCGCGGATGCTGGCCTGGCTTCTCGATCCGCGGGGCTCTCACGCTCAAGGGCCGGTGTTTCTCAATGAGTTCGTGCGGATCGTTACGCCCGATCTCGAGGTAGATCTGGTCGCGCCCGGCTCGGTGCTCTTGGAGGCCCAATGCGGCGACCGCCGACGTATCGACATCCTGGTGGAGTACGGCCGCTCAGCGATCGCGATCGAGAATAAGCCGTACGCGTCCGATCAGGACGGTCAGTTGCAACATTACCTGACCTATCTTCAGGGCTATGACGACGGCAGGTTGATCTATCTTACGGGTTCTTCCGAGCGCCTGCCGGGCGAACATAGCCTTGGCGCCAAGGCGCGAACGGCCTCCGTCGAGGACGGCCGACTCATCATCATGAGTTACGCGGATCTGCACCCCTGGCTCGCCGCATGCCGCGGCCTTTCAGAATCGGAGCGCGTGCGAACCTTCATCGATGATTTTCAACGATTTATCCTGGCCCAATTTGAAGGTGTGACCGATATGACCGAGCAGGCGATGTTGATTGAACAGATGACCTGTGACGCTCAGCGTGTCGCCGCCGCCGCCAAGATCGCCATCAGTTGGCGTGAAGCCCAGCGCGTTCTGGTCGACAAGTTGCGAGATCAAGTGGCGCATGGCGTTCCCGAGGGCTGGACCGTTTCTGGCGAATGGTCTCGGGCAAAGAACTCCCATGTCGATATCATGAACCCCGAATGGGCGCCGCTGGCCTTCCGGGTCGTCTTCGACGCGGGAAACTTCAACGAGTTCGCCTACGGGCTCGTCAGGCCGAAATCTCGCAAGTCCATCCTGGAGGCGCTGAAAGGCGTTCTCGACGCCGAGGTGGGCGAGGGAAGCCGTCATGCGCCAGTCGATGAGTGGGCTTGGTGGCGCTATACGTCGATGGATGATGCGATGCTGCCCGTCGCATGCAACTGGGATACGGCAAGCGAACCGTGGCAAGGCGTCGCCGATGGCAGCCTAGCGCCCAAGATCATTGCAGCCGCCAAGCGCGTGCTTGATGTCGCGAGAGCGGCATCCCTAGACGCCTAACAAAGGGCGCAGGCCGTGCCCGGGACCCGTCCGGCCGATCCGATGAGGAACGATCATGATTAGGAGGGGCAGGCTGCAAAGGATGCAGCAGGCGATCGTGCTGGCCTGGAGCGCGACAGCCTTGGCCGTGGCTCTAGGCGGTTGCGGTGCCAGCCCTGTTGCCGAAGCCAGGGTTTCGACGCCTGTGGTTGTCGATGGAGACACCCTGGCGCTCGACGGCGAGAGGGTCAGACTCTGGGGCGTAGATGCGCCGGAGCGGGATCAGACCTGCGAGCGGGGCGGTCTGGCCTATCGCTGCGGTCAGGTCGCCAGTCAGGCGCTCCAGGTTTGGATAGGCCGACGACCGGTGTCCTGCGTCGAGATCGAGAAGGATCAATACGGACGGAGCGTCGCTCGGTGCATCGTCGATGGCCAAGACATGGGCCAGTGGCTGGTGGAACAGGGACATGCCCTGGATTATCGGCGTCATAGCGGCGGAGCCTATGCGAGCGCCGAGGCGTCGGCTCGCGCGGCCGCAAGGGGCATGCACGCCGGGACGTTTGAACCCGCATGGGAATGGCGAAGCGCGCGCCGGAACGCTCGCCCTGAACAGGCGCCGCCTCAGGCGGGTTGCGCGATCAAGGGCAATGTCAACGCCAAGGGCGCGCGTTATTTTCACGCGCCGGGCATGGCCTCCTATGCGCGCACCCGGATCGACGAGGCCGCAGGCGAGCGTTGGTTCTGCTCTGAGGCGGAGGCGCGAGCTGCGGGCTGGGAGGCGCCGCCAGGCGTTCGCTGACCGGCAGGGGGAGCGCTATCGCCCTAAAAGCGTCTGATCCGCCGCTTGAAGGAAAAAGCTCCGACGCTGGCGCGCCGGAGCCGGAGGTTTTGAACGCCAGGCCGGTTGACCGGGCCTGGTCGTCGTTGCGTTAGAGGTCGATGGGACGGGCGTTCGACGCCGTGGCGTTGGCGGGAACTTCCACGCCGCCGCGGCTGAGCAGGGTGCGCATGGGACCGACCATGGAGCGGGTGGCCTGGACTTGATCGCCGAGCAGGCCGGCGGCTGCGCGCAGGCTGCCCAGCTTTGTGGCTTGCATGGGGTTGGATTGCAGGCCGCTGATGAGGCTGGGCGCCTGTTGGCCCAGCTCGACGTTGCGCATCATGCCGATGGTGAAGTTGTAGGCGGCGTTGAGCATCAGGGTGCGCTGGTTGGCGCTGGCGTTGTCGTATTTCGCCTGCAGGGCGGCGGCGTCGGCCGCATTGGCGTTCACGGTCGCGACATTGGCCTCGAAGCTGGCCTTCTGAGCCTGCAATTCACGCAGCGAGGACGCGCCCTGGATCGCCGCGAGTTGGGCCCGAGCCTCCTCCTGCTTGCCGTCTTCATCGACGGCGAGCGCCAGAAGCGTCGCGGCGCTCCACACCAGCTTGGTGGTCTCGAGGGTTTCGCTCAGGAAGGCGTCAGGATCGCCAGCCGTGGCGTTGGGTTGACCGCCGCCGGGCGCGAGCTTGCGCAGGCCGCCCAGTTGAGCGTGGGCGGAGGAGGCGACGCCCGAGGCGGCCAGAACAGCGGTCAAGGCGACGGCCAAAAGGGAAGAGGTCTTCATCAGAAGCTCCAATAGCAGGGTGGGTTAAGGGTTGGGGTTCAGGGCCTTGGCGGCGCGAAGCGCCAGATCCGAGGCGAAATCGGCCAGATCAATCTGGACCGACTGATCCTGATAGGCGGGGTCCGCGCCCGCCGGGACGGCGGTGGCGGTGAGGCTTTGCTGCAGGCCTTGCGCGCCGACTCTCTGATCATTGCGTTTCAGCACGTAGCCGACGGTCAGATCATAGGTGTTCTGAACGAAGGTCCGACCCGAGGGCTTCTGGCCGGTGTGCGCCAGATTGTGGACGGCTTCGAAGCACAGATCAGCCGGGCGCGCCGTCAGCGCCTTCACCTCGCGATAGTCCGGCGCGATGGAGGCGAGCCCCAGGGGCGCGGCCTCGTCGCCGAAGCGCGCGGCCTGAACCGCGCCCGGGAAGCCTGCGGCGAAACGGTTGAAGCTGAGGGCCTGGAACAGGGGCTGTTCCGTTCCTCGGAAGGCCACGGCCGGCGCGCAGGGCGCGTAGCGGAAGCGCGAAGCCGACAGGGAGCTGACCGTGTCGTGAGCCACCTGATCGCCGCGTCGCACCCGGGCGATCTCGACGCCGGACTGGCGCGCCGTGGCGACGCCCTGGCCGAAGCCGGTCACTTCAAGCGCGGCGACCGGCGCCCAGACATCGCCCTGAACGCCCGATACCCGGCCGATGGAACGCACCACCAGGGCGTCCTGCCCCATGCCGAGCGCGCCGGTCGGATCGGTGATCGAAACCTCGCCGTCGTCCGCCGCGGCGACGGTCAGTCGCACGCGCGACGGCGTGAAGCCGGCCTTGAGGGCTCTGGCGGCGAGCGTCATGGCGTTGCGGACGGCGACATCGCGGCGCTGAGCCGTCGAAGGGGCCATGCCGTCGGCGATCTCATCGACCTGCTGGTCCTTGCCTTCGACCGCAAAGACCACGCGGCCGTCATGGTTGATGACCTCCAGGAAGACCCGGGCGTCCTGCACCCGGCGCTCGACGCCGCGCACATTGGTGGGCGCCTGCGGATCAGGTGTTCCAACTGATCGACAGCGTGTTCAGCGACGCGCAGTTGCCCAAGGTGGGTGATGGCCGCAAGCCCAAGACCAATCCGCTCAATGCGAACTTCGATAAGAAGGAGTTCCAGGAACTGTGGGCGCGGATCAATCGCAAGGCGGTGTACCGTGTCGAGTTCGATTCTTCGGAACTGGTCAGGAAGTGCATCAGTGCGCTGAACAGCCAGCTGCGCGTTACGCCGCTGCAATACACGATTCAGGAAGGCAAACAGAACGACGGCCTGACTGACAACCAGCTACGCACCGGGGATGGCTTCACGGTTACGGCCACGACTACCGAACAGGGAGGTTCCATCCACTCGCTGGTGAAATATGACCTTGTCGGAAAGGTCGCCGAAAGCGCGCAGCTGACGCGAGATACGGCCGCAACCATCCTTGGCCAGACAGAGCCATCAGTATTCGGGCAGTTCAAGATGAACCCTGAACACTTCATCTCTGAGGCCTCGCGTATCATCGCCGAGCAGAAGGCTGCGATGGTCATCGAGCGCTTGGCCTACGACGAAGTCGAAGAGCGTTACGACGTCGACATATTCACTGCCAACCAGACCGGCCAGGACTTCTCACGCGCCTCGGCGAAGCTCAAAAACCATGTCTATGACTACGCAATCACGGACTCTGATGTCGAAAGAGAATTCGTCAAAGAGCTGGACACGAGCAGCGAGGTCGTCGTGTACGCCAAATTGCCGCGGGGTTTCCTGATCCCCACCCCGGTCGGGGATTACAACCCCGACTGGGCGATTTCGTTCAAGGCTGGCAGCGTGCGGCACATCTATTTCGTGGCTGAAACGAAGGGGACGATGTCCTCGATGAAACTGCGCGAGATCGAAAAAACCAAGATCGAATGCGCTCGGAAATTTTTCGATGAGATCAGTCAGCGTATTACTCCCGACCGCGTGAAGTATGACGTGGTGACCGACTACGGCAAGTTGATGGATTTGGTTGGGCGGGCTGCATGACGCGTTTTCGCCCTCGTCCGCCACGCCACCGGGGGCGCAAGGCTTCAGCCCGGAGGCGCTTCCACATCGGTGCGTTTATTCAGAGAATGGCCCTTATGCGCAAATGAGGGCAGGGGACGGCGGGGTAAATAGCCGGAGCTGACTCTTTGCGGCGGTTGGCGACGTCCGCTTTCGGCGACCGCCATCACCCAGTGGCCGCCCGGTTACACCTTCTGCCATGTGGGAATCGTTCTGGCCGATGCAGCCGTCATTCAGACCGACCAGGTGATGGTCGAGATTCGATAAAACGCAGTCCAGCCGCAGTTGGCCTCGAACGACGTCCTCTTCGCCTACGTCTATCCCTGAAAAAGCGGTGCCTTGATGAACCGTGCTCCGGACGGGTACCCTCTGTGTTGAGCGACCGATGGTTGCTAACGTAGTCGAATGAAGTTTTTTGACCGATTTCGCAGCGGGTCGGAGGATGCGTCGGATCGCGAACCTTGGCGTCCGAACGCAGGACAAGCGCCACGGCGTCATCGAGGCGCGAATCGACCAGCCAGTTGGCGGCGTGCAATCCCCTGAGGCGGTCGGCTTCGTTTGGCGCCAGCGCGGGATCGACTCCGTGCATCAGCCCTTAGCTGGCCGCATCAGGTTTACTTCCGCAGGCCCAGGATATAGGCAAGGAGGGTTAAGATCGGGCGCCATACCCGATCTCAGGGGCGGCTATGCGGTTAGTGTCGACACGTCAGGCGATCCAGCTCACCGAGCTCTCCACCGAGCAGCTGCGGGAATGGACGACCCGTCGTGCGCTGATTCCGGCGGACGTCCAAAGCCGGGGCAGGGGCGCGCCGGCCCAGTATGCATGGCAGACCCTTCTAGTGCTGAGGCTCGCCGTGGCCCTGCGCGAGCGGTTTCATATCGAGCTGGAGCATCACCGGGCTGTGTTTGCGGGGCTCCGCGCCGAACTCGAGAAGACCTCCTTCGTCAGCCTGTGGGGCCGGGCTCTGGTGATCTACGATGCGGACCGATGGGCCCTGATCCCCATCGGCGAGACAACGGGTGAGGCGGAACAGGCCATCGTCGCCCCGCTGAACGCTCATCTGGCCGTGTTGAGCCAAGGGTTGCCCTTGCCTAGGCCGGCAGCTGAAGGTCAGTTGGAACTGTTTCCGGTCACCGCCGTCGGCGCCCGGCCCGTCGGCGGGGCTCGGCCGATGATCGATGAGATCCCCCATCCGCAAGCCAACTGGCGGCGGGCGTGACGCCGCTCTTCACCCATGTGCTGAAGGCCACCGGCTTCCTAGCGGGCGACGGACGACCCGTGCCCGGTCTCCTGCAGCGTCACGATAAGGCCGCGCTTCAGGCCCGGACGGTGTTCGAGGACCGGCGCGTCGGTCTCGAGGCCGACGCCGTTTTCCGGAGTCGCAACGCAACCCTGGCCATCTTTAAGGACGCTACAGATCAGCAGCCCGCCCAGAGCGAGGTCCTAGCGTGGCACGAGGCGGCCTGGAACGTCGGCGTGGCACCCCTGCTGTGGATCGTCACCCCGACCTGTGTCGAGCTCTATGACTGTTATCGGGCACCGCACGCCGGCGATACTGCCGGAGGCGTCCATCCGATCGGCGTTTTCGGTCTCGATCCCGACGCTCTTGAGGCGCTGGAGGCGGCGTGCGGCCGTTTGGCGACAGAGACCGGCGCCTTCTGGTCGAGCCCGATCGGCCGCAAGATCGATCGGAAACACAGGGTCGATCAGGAGCTCTTGAAGGAGATCCGGGCGCTCGAGTCTCTTCTGACTGCGCTGCCACCGCGAGAGCCGCAAGACCTGACCGTGGAGGCCGAGATCCAGGCCTCGCGTGATCTGGCCCAACGGTTAATCGGCCGGTGCATCTTCAGCTGGTATCTGCTGGACCGGCAGATCGTCTCGCAGTTCTGGCCTAGGGCCTTGCCGACGGATCTGGCCAAGGTGTTCGAAACGACCCAGGGCGCGTTCGCCCTGTTCGACTGGCTGCGCGCCAGTTTCAACGGCGATCTCTTTCCGATGGATGATCCCGGAGCGGAGCGCGCGCGTCTGAGCGAGCGCCATCTCGGTCTGCTGCGCGACTTCGTGGCGGGCCGCAGTCTGTCACCCGAGGACAAGGGGCAGGGGCGTCTCTTCCGTTTCCGGTTCGACGCCATTCCCGTCGATCTGATCAGCGCCATCTATCAGCAGTTCGCCCGGACTTCGGCGGCGAAGGAAGCGGAGGCCCAGGGTCTCCACTATACGCCGATCGAACTGGTCCATCTGACGCTGGATCCCGTCTTCGAGGATCTTGGGGGCGACGCGCGCGTGATCGACCCGACCTGCGGGTCCGGAGCCTTTCTTGTAGAGGCGTTTCGCCGACTGGTCTGGAAGCGGGCCGGCCATCGGCCGCCGCGGCGCGAGGAGATCCGCGCCGTCCTCTACGATCAGGTCTATGGCGTCGATATCAACCGTTCGGCGCTCGGGATCGCCGCTTTCAGCCTCTATCTCGCGGCCCTGGAGCTCGACACCGATCCGATCGACGATCTCGCGGACCTGAAGTTCCATCGCCTGATCGGGCGCACCCTCTTCGAAGCCGACGCCCTGGACACCTTGCCGGAGAAGGTATCCGCCAGACCCTTCGCGGCGGTAGTGGGCAATCCGCCCTGGACTTTCGACAGCACCCGATCGACACCCAGGGGGCGGAGGGGCGCGGCCACGCCGCGTCCGCGTCGCAGCCCGGATCAGTTGTTCTTGCGCCGAGCCGCCGAGCTCGCAGGCGGCGATGGCCGGGTCGGCATGGTCATGAAGGCCTCGCCCTTCTTCTCGCGCGAGGAGCATGCGGTCGAGGCGCGTAACGCCCTGCTGGAAACGCTGAAGCCGACGGCCCTCGTCAATCTCTCGGCGCTGCGACGCGAGAACCTCTTTCCGGACGCGGTGAGTCCGGCGCTTCTCTTCTTCGCTCGATGCGCCCTGATGCCGGGGCCCGAGCAGGTCCTCGTCGGATCGGCACCCTGGACGCCGGATTTCCGTCGCAGCGGTATAGTCCACATCGGTCCGGGGGAGTTGCGGCCCACGCCTCTAGCCCGCATCCTCCAGTCTCCTGCCGTCCTCAAGGCGGCGGCGTTCGGCGGTGCGCGCGATGTCTGGCTGATCGATCGGCTCGAGCGGGAGCACCTGCTGCTCGCGGATCTGCTCGACCGTGCGGACTACCTGCGGGCCGAGCGACGGGGGCAAGGCTTCCAGGTTCATGGGCCATCGGCCATGATCCCGCCGGACGCCTACTACCATCTGCCGGTCTTGGAGGCTCGCGCCTATTCGGCATTCCGGCTGGATCCGGCCCGCTTCGGCGAATTCCGTCACCAGCGGCTTCAGCGCACGCGAAACCCATCCCTGTTCGAGGGGCCGATACTCATCTGTCCGAAGGGCAACTTCACGGCTGCAGGCGAGCGTGGCCGCTACAGCGCTGCAGTCTATTCCGGCGACCTTCTCTACAGCGAGAGCTTCTTCGGCGTATCGTTCAAGGGGCGGGATCCACGCTGGGCCCACGTCCTCAGCGGCATCCTCAACTCCAGCGTGACGGCCTTCCAGCTCGCCCTAGCCGGGGGAGGGTGGGGGCTGGAACGATCCACGGTCGAGCCCAAGGATCTGATGACGTTGCGGGTGCCGGATCTCTCCGCCGTCGAGCCCGAGCGGCTGGACGCGGTGATCGCTGCGGAGGCTGCGGCGGCGGAGGTCGCTACGCCGGACGCGCTTGCCCGCCTCGACCAGGCCGTCGCCGATCTCTACGACCTGGATCCCGATGAGGCCGTTCTGACAGTCGACAGTATCGCCCGAGCGCGAATGCTTGTGTTCGAAAGCAGCGGCGAGCGGCGACGGTTCGTTCAGCCGCCGTCGCGTGACACCCTGACCGCCTACGCCGCCCAACTCACCCAAGTCATCGACCGGTTCCTGAGGGCGCGGGGCGAACGGCACCTCGAGGCCACGATCTTCAGTCGGCCGTTGGCGCGCGCGAGCTGGACGTCAGGGGATCCGGGTTTGACGGCCATCCGGTTGAACATGGCGCCGGGCAGACCCGACATGCCGATCGTCCATGTTTCGGACGGTGTCGAGCTAGAGGGCCTTGCCGAGCGGTTGCTGGGTAATGCGGGCACCGATCTGTTGCCCTATCTGAACGAGCGCCGTCAGATGCGACTCTATGTCGGGGACGCGCTCTACGTGCTCAAGCCGAGCGAAACGCGGTGTTGGGACCGCGCTGCAGGTTTGAACGATGCTGATCTCGTGCTGGCGGACCACTGGCTTCGGGGGGCGCATGCAGTTGGCGCCTGATCAACCGATCGGCACGCCGCCGTTTGGACTTTCCGAGGACGAGATCGCCACCGTTATCGACCTGACCTGCCAGGGAGCGAAGGCGGCGAAAGCCGAGCTCGTTGCCGGCGAATGGGAAGTGCCGATCACCATCAAGGTGCGCAAAGCCATTCGGAAGGTGAAGAAGACGCTCGGCCTGACCAATGTCGAGATCCGGGGCGAGGTCGAGATCGATGACATGTCGACGTCGGACGCCTCGATCAAGGGGCGCATCGACATCAGCTTCAAGTTCGCGCGCCAGTTCGGCGACGAGGACGATTATGTGGCGGTGGAATGCAAACGCGTGGGCGCGGGAGCCGCATTCAGCGGCCTGAACGCGTCTTACGTCGCAGATGGTCTCGTGCGCTTCACCAACGGCCAGTATGCGACCGGCCACGCCGTCGGGTTCATGCTCGGCTACGTGCTCGCCGGACCGATCGACGCCGTGACCGCCACCATCGGAACGCGTGCGCAGAAAGACTTCGGGGCGGCGGCAGAGCTGAAGACCCTTCCGGGCCACGCTGATGCTCTGGCGGTGCTCGGCAATCAGGTACTGCAGGCACCCGGCAACCTTCCGATCACCATGCGGCACATTTTTGTGGACATGAGTCCGGCGGCGCCCGTGACCGAATAGCAGCCGTGACCACCCGCAGTTTGTGGCGCCTATCAGCTAGCGATCGCAAGTCAGGTCGAATGGGGTTAACTGGCAAAAACCAGATTTCCGCAATGTCCGCAACGGGTCGAGAACCGTCTTAGGATATCGGCCGGAAACCCGACTTCGAACACACGCTGAATGTCGTGTTTCCGGGCGACAGTGAACGACCCCTTCTGGCGCATTGCGGATGCTAGGGCGTCATCGCGCCATGGCGGCTGTAGTAGACTCCGCAGTGCTGGAAACGCTTTCAAACTTGCGGCGAGGCGCTCGGTCTTTGATGCCGTTGAACTTACGCCACCGATAAAATTCCGTTCGGACGTTGCCTTCGTTGAGGCCTTGCGCCCGGGTGCCTTCCAGAGCTTCCGCAATGGCGGCCGGTTCTCCCCGAGACTCGCTGATTTGATCAAAGATCGTCCAAGCTTGTCCGCACAGGCTTGCCGCCTTCGGTCGATGAATACCATTTTGTTCGTCTGCAGCTCGCGGTGAGGAGAGCGGGAGCGTTGCATTCGGATCGCCTAGTCGATCCCAGGCCTCGCGGTATTCATCGCGATCATAGGCGCGCGGATCCAGCCAGCGGCGGCCCGCGCCATTCTTGTCGACGACGGCGAGCGCCCGCACCTCATCATTTCTGAGAATGAAGCATATGGGGGAGGGGGTGCAGGCGTTGATGGTGATCACCCACCAATCGGAGCGAAGAGCGTCGCCATCCTTGCCGAGCGGCACGGGGGAGCGCCGGCTCAAGGCCTTGGATTGCACGCCGAAGAAGACGGTTTCGTCGGCGTTGGTGACGTAGAGGTCCGACCCTCTAGCGTTGCGGATGGTGGGCAGGGCGTGCCAGCCGCGCCTGGACAGCTGCCAGGCGGTGAAGTTCAGGCCTGCGTTGCCGACCATGGCGTTTTCATATTGAGAGCGTTTACGAACCACCATCACACCGTCTCCAGCTTGGGTGAGGGGCGGTCCCGGCGGTCAGCCGGGCGTTCGTAACCCTGAGCGTAGCACAAGGCGCTGCCGCCTTTGGGCAGAGCCTTGGACATGCGCGACAGCCGCCCGGCCAAGTGAAACTTGACCGGCCTACGCTTTTTCGGGGTTACGACGCCCCACGGTCGGAAGTGGCCGAACCGCTCTTTGTCAGTGCCATACAGTCCCGATGACATGCAATCGGATTGCGGGACTATTGCGCCGGCTTACCGCTCCGCTTGCGGAAAATGCCGGGCGGACGTATCCAAAGTTATCCGCACACCTCCCGTGGCCGCCGGTCGGCCATGAAACCTCTCCGGATCTCGGCGGGGTTCGACGTGCGGCTCTCCTCCGTGATCGATCATTATTTGATCAACGCCTCTCGCACGTCGAGGCACGGAGACAGGGCCATGCATCCCCTGCGGGTCACCTATCTTAATATCGAACTGCTGCGCCCCAGCGCTAGCAATCCCCGAACGCATAGCCGTCGTCAGAAGGAACAACTGGCTCGAGCTATCAAACGCTTCGGGTTCACCGTCCCGATGGTGGTGGACCAAGAGGGCGCCATCTTGGCGGGGCACGCCCGCGTCGAGGCCGCCCGCATGCTCGGCATGGTCGAAGTCCCCACCATCCAACTCGCCGACATGAGCGAGGCGGATAAGCGGGCCTACGTCATCGCTGACAATAAGCTGGCGCAGAACGCCGGCTGGGATCCGGCGCTGCTGAAGGCCGAGTTCGAGTTTCTGACCACGCTGGACTTCGATTTTGACGTCGCCGTCACCGGCTTTGAACTGCCCGAAATCGAAGGCCTCCTTTTCGGCGGCGGTGACAAGGAGCCCAAACAGGCGTCTGATGATGCGCCGGCGCCCACGTCAGGAGAGCCGCCTTGCACCCGGCTGGGCGATGTCTGGGACATCGGACCCCATCGCCTGGTCTGCGGCGACGCTCTCGCCGCGGACACCTATGTCAGCCTGCTCGGCGAGGAAAAGGCGGGCATGGTGTTTGCAGATGCGCCGTATAACCTGCCCATCGTGGGCCATGTGTCCGGCCTGGGCCAGACGCAACACCGCGAGTTCGCCATGGCGTCGGGCGAGATGTCGTCGGCGGCGTTCGAGCGCTTCCTCTTTGATGTTTTCACCCATCTGACCAAGGTCACGACGGACGGCTCCATCCATTTCCATTTTATGGATTGGCGGCACATGAGCGAGATGCTCCGAGCCGGCAGCGCCGCCTACACAGAGCTGAAAAATCTCTGCGTCTGGGCGAAGACGAACGGCGGCATGGGCTCGCTCTACCGTTCCGCTCATGAGCTCGTCTTTGTTTACAAGGCGGGTCGGGCCCCGCACGTCAACAATGTCGAACTGGGCAAGAACGGCCGATACCGCACCAATATCTGGACCTATGCCGGGGCCAACAGCTTCGGCCCAGGGCGGGATCAGGACCTGGCCGACCATCCCACGGTCAAGCCTGTCGGTCTGGTGATGGACGCTATTCTCGACTGCTCTCGCCGCGGCGACATCGTCCTGGACCCCTTCGCGGGTTCGGGCACCACTCTCCTGGCCGCCCACCGGACCGGCCGCAGGGGCTACGGCGTCGAGATCGACCCGATCTACTGCGATGTCATCATCCGGCGCCTGCGCGAACGCGCTGGCCTGGAGGCCACGCTCGCGGGCCGATCTTTCGATCAGGTTGCGGCCGAGCGCGCCGCCGCCTCGTTGGAGGACGCAGCATGAACGCTCACGACGAGGATGACGACTGGGTCGGCTATCGTCGCCCCCCCAAGTCCACCCGGTTCAAGAAGGGCCAGTCCGGCAATCCTCGCGGGCGGCCGGTTAAGAGGCCGAGCGCCGACACGCCCGGCGAGATCGGCCGAGTCATTCGCGAAGTGAGCCGCATGAAAGTGCGAGGCCCCCAGGGCGAGGAGTTGCCCATGCTGGTGGCGATCGCCATGGCTCTGGCCAATAGTGCTTTGAAAGGCAGGGCGGCCGCCGCCAAAGTCTTCTTGGAGGCGCTGGCTCCAGCCCTTGAAGAGAACGTCGCCCGCCATCCAGAGCTTAAGCAGATCGATGAGGCGGATCTGATCACGATCAATCGTCGGTCTCGCTCTAAGGCCAAGCTGGGGCGGACCCTGAAAGACCTGGCCAAGCAATCCCGGAAAAGCTGACGCCGACAAGGGTTGATTCCAGAGGGCGCGGAGGGTCTCCGCGCCCTTTTTCTTGGCCGCTTTAGACTGGACTGTCCGCCCAGACGGAGCGTTGGTGCTTCCAGTCTGCCCCTGTCGGGTTCCCGCCGGGGCGATGGAGAGGACGCCATGACCGACCCTCACGTGCCCTTGGACCGCTTGGCGGAACTCGAACTGGACGACCTTCGGCGTCGGTGGCGATCTAGGTATGGGGCGCCGCCATCGATCCGCTCGCGCGAGCTTCTGGCCCTGATGCTGGCCTGGCGGCTCCAGGCGGAACGCGAAGGGGGCATGGAGACGAGCGTGCGGCGCGCCATGCGACGACCAGGCGCATCGCGCGGGCTGGCCGCCTTGCCGCCGGGAGCCCGGTTATCCCGAGAATGGAAAGGCGTGCGCCATGACGTCATTGTCGAGGGGGAGGGCCGCCTGCGCTGGGAGGGCGGCCTTTACAATAGCCTGTCGGAAGTCGCCCGCGCCATCACCGGCACCCGCTGGAACGGACCCCGCTTCTTCGGCCTGCGGGAGGAGGGGGCGCCATGAGCCCGCCTCGCATCCGCTGCGCTATCTACACGCGCAAGAGCACCGAAGAGGGGTTGGACCAGGCTTTCAACAGCCTGGACGCCCAGCGCGAGGCCTGCGAAGCCTACATCAAAAGCCAGGCGGCGGAGGGCTGGGTGTTGGTGCCGACCGCCTACGACGACGGCGGTTTCTCAGGGGGCAATATGGATCGGCCAGCCCTGCAGCGTCTGTTGGCTCAGGTGGACGCCGGCCTCATCGACACCATCGTCGTCTACAAGATCGACCGTCTCACCCGGGCCCTGTCCGACTTCGCCCGAATCGTCGAGCGCCTCGACCGCCGGGGCGCCTCCTTCGTCTCCGTGACCCAGGCGTTCAATACCACCACCTCTATGGGGCGACTGACCCTCAATGTCCTCCTGTCCTTCGCCCAGTTCGAACGCGAGGTCACCGGGGAACGCATCCGCGACAAGATCGCCGCCTCCAAGAAGAAGGGCATGTGGATGGGCGGGGTGCCGCCCCTGGGCTATGACCTTCCGACCGATCCGATGAGCCGGGCCCTGGTGGTCAACGAAGCGGAGGCCGAGCAGGTGCGCGCCCTCTACCGCCTCTATCTGGAACTGGGATCAGTGGCGGCTTTGGCGCAACACCTCCAAGCCGAGGGCTGGCTGACCCGAGTGCGGATCAGCCGCAAGGGCAACCGCTCCGGCGGCGTCCCCTACAGCCGCGGGGCCCTGTTCCACCTGCTCAAGAACCGCATCTACCTCGGTGAGATCGTCCACGGCGACGTCGCCATGCCGGGGCGTCATCCGGCCATCATCGACACAGATCTGTTCGAGGCGGTCCAGCAAAGGCTGAAGGCCAACGCCGTGATCCATCGGGATAGGCCGCTGCGGTCTGCGGATCTGCCGCTCAAGGGGCTTGTCCACGACGCGGATGGCCACCGCATGAGCCCGTCCTTCGGTTACGGGCGAGGCGGCAAGGTCTATCGCTATTACGTCTCGGCGCCCCTGCAGCAGGGCGGCAAGCTTGATCGCCGCGACGGCGCTTTGCGCCGGGTGCGGGCGGAGGCTTTGCACGAGGTCGTGGAGGCGGCGCTGGTCTCTCGCCATAGTCATGGGAGCGACCTGCCTCTGGCGGCGCGCCTGCCGCCGGTGACGCGTGTTGATCTTTTAGCCGAAGAGGTCCGGATCACATTTCGGGCCGATCGCCTTCTCCCTGCCGCCCGCAGGGGGCTGGAGCCCGTCGTCGGCGATGGAACAGCTCTCGCGCTCACGATCCCGGTGCGGTGCCAGGCGCGGGGCGGGCGGGTCGAGCAGGTTGGGCCCGATGGCCGTCCGCTGGTTCATCGCCATCGGCGGGATCCGGTTCTCATCAAGGGGCTGCGTCGGGCGCACCAGTTGGCCTGTGGGTTCGGCTGGAATGCGAGCGATGGCGCCCTGCGTCAGGTCGATGTCGCCGCACCGGCCAGCGCCTATGACCGCAAGCTGGTCCGGCTAGCCTTTCTGGCTCCTGATTTGCAGCGCGCCATTCTGGAGGGGCGTCAGGCGCCTAGCCTGACCCTCAGCCGCCTCTTGGATGAACCGATCTCGCCGGATTGGGATCGTCAGCGGCGGATGTTCGGGGCAGTTGCCTAGCTGCGCCAATCGATCATTGGCGACGGGAAGATTACTATCCATTACTATGAAATTATCGTCGCTCTGCGGGATCTTTATCGCCTCTCAAGCGGTCGATATCGCTTTTCTGGCCCTGCTCTTCGCTTCAGAGCGTCCTGTTGTGGGGATTTAATTCCCTGTTCTTGGCTAATGAATTCCCTGTTTCGAGGCGTAGGGATTGAGCGCCATCCTCGCGAAACGCTCTGAAACATCGAAGGAAATAGAGCCTCGCGGCCTCTTTCGGCCGGTCTTTCGAAAAGACGAAACAGGGAAATCGCCAAACTCCACCACCTCCGGGCCTGCCAGAGACTGGAGGCCCGAAGGCCCTCGAAAACGGGCGCATAAGGCTAGAAACCAGGGCGAACCACGGCGGTTTGGCGAGGAATAAGATGGAGATTACGGAGGGTTGGCCCTCAGCCCCGCAGCTAGAGACAAGCTATGCGGGGTGTGTGGCGGACAGAGAGGGATTCGAACCCTCGATAGAGTTGCCCCTATACACGCGTTCCAGGCGTGCGCCTTCAACCACTCGGCCACCTGTCCATTCCACCTGGTCCCGGATGCGTCCGGGGCGGAACCGTCGGGAGCGGACCGACGGGAGGGGCTGATTAGAGCATGACGACCCCATGGGCAAGCGCCCTTGAAGCCTCCATATAGGCGAAGACGCTGTTTTCGCGGAGTTCGCGCCATGTTGTTGAAGAAGAATGCTGAACTGCCCACGCTTGAGACGGCTCTGCCGGGCCGGGCCGAGGCGTTGCCGACCGATGAGACCCACTTCGTGCTGGGCCATGCGCTGAAGGGACCGCACCCCGCGGGGATGCAGACGGCCGTGTTCGGCATGGGCTGTTTCTGGGGCGTCGAGCGGGTGTTCTGGCAACTGCCGGGCGTGTGGGTCACCTCGGCGGGCTATGCAGGCGGGATCACGCCCAACCCGACCTATGAGGAGGTCTGCTCGGGCCGCACCGGCCACACGGAGGTGGTGCAGGTGGTGTTTGATCCGGCCCAGATTTCCTACGGCGACCTGCTGAAGGCTTTCTGGGAGAATCATGACCCGACGCAGGGCATGCGTCAGGGCAACGACCAGGGTACGCAGTATCGTTCGGCGATCTATACCTTGGACGAGGCGCAGCAGGCGGAGGCGCTGGCCTCGCGCGACGCCTATCAGGCGGCGCTGAACGCGGCGGGGCGCGGGGCGATCACGACGGAGATCGAACCGGCCGGGCCCTATTACTTCGCCGAGGACTACCATCAGGGCTATCTGGCCAAGAATCCGGCGGGCTATTGCGGCATCGGCGGGACGGGCGTGGTCTGCCCGATCGGCCTGGGCGTCGGGGCCTAGGATGGATCGCGCGGGCGTGGGCGAGGCCTGCCTGGCCTTGCCGGGGGCGACGATGGATCACCCGTTCGGGCCGGGCCATGACGCCTATAAGGTCGGCGGCAAGATGTTCGCCATCGTCGGCGCCGAGGGCGGGCTGTCGTTCAAGGTCTCGGACATCGCCTATGAGGTGCTGACCGAGGCGGGGCGGGCGGCGCCGGCCCCCTATCTGGCGCGGGCGAAGTGGGTGCATCTGGCCGATCCGGGCGATTGGCCGGATGCTGAACTGGCCGATCACCTCAAGTCGGCCCACGCCCTGATCGCCGCCAAGCTGACGAAGAAGGCGCGGGCCGAGCTGGGGCTTTAGGCGGCGGCGTTCCGCGATCGGAACCACAGGTAGAGAATCCCCAGGGGCGCGATGAAGATCGAGAAGCCCCACAGGAAGAAGTTCACCAGCACCTTCAGGACCATCAGGACGATGGCGTTCATGAAGAAGACGGTTTCGCCCATCATCACCCGCTTGATCTCGTCCCAGACCAGCTTCGAGAAGGGAAACAGCAGGGCGCCGACGCCGAACACGGCCAGGGTGGCGGCGCGATCATGCATGGGCTTGGCGCCGTCCAGCGACAGCATCATCCAGGTCATGAAGGCCATGAAGGCGGCGCTGAGCACATAGGCGCGGATCAGATAGCGCGGCTGCACCGAGCCGAAGATGCGCTTGACGAAATTCATGTCGGAGGGAGGCTTTCTTACCAGGTCTGGGTCTTCTGTTCGGCGATCCAGCGGTCCATGCGCGCGTCCAGCAGGGCCAGCGGCAGGGCGCCGTCGACCAGCAGGGCGTCGTGGAAGGTCCGCACGTCGAAGCGGTCGCCCAGCTCGCGCTCGGCCTTCTGGCGGATTTCGCGCAGGCGGATCTCGCCGATCTTGTAGGCGGTGGCCTGGCCGGGATCGCCGATGTAGCGCTGCAGTTCGGTCTCGATGTTGTGCGCGGACAGGGCCGAGTTGTCGCGGAAGCAGGCGCGGGCCTGTTCCTCGCTCCAGCCCAGCCAGTGCAGGCCGGTGTCGGCCACCAGACGGCAGGCGCGCCACATCTCATAGCTGAGGCGGCCGAACCGCTCATAGGGCGTGCGATAGATGCCCATCTCCTCGCCCAGGAACTCGGAATAGAGGCCCCAGCCTTCGCTGAAGGCCGTGACCGAGGCGTCGCGGCGGTAATAGGGCTGGTCGGCGGCTTCCTGTTGCAGGGCGACCTGCAGATGGTGGCCCGGCACGGCCTCGTGCACCGTCAGGGCGGGCAGTTCATACAGCGGCCGCTGGTCCAGTTTTCCGGTGTTGACGATGTAGCCCCCGGCCACGCCCGTCGCCATCGAGCCTGAGTTGTAACGGCCGGTGGTGTAGGTCTCTTCCATCTCGACCGGCACCGGACGCACGCCGTAGGGCAGGCGCGGCAGGGTGGCGAACAGCGACGGCAGGCGGTCGTCGGCGCGCTTGGCGATCTCCGACGCCTTCTCCAGCAGTTCCTCGCGGGTCTTGGCGTAGAATTGCGGGTCGGTGCGCAGGAAGGTCAGGAAGCCGGCGAAGTCGCCGGTCCAGCCTGCGGCGCGCATCTCCGTCTCCATGCGGGCGCGGATGCGGGCGACTTCCTGCTGGCCGATCTCATGCACCTGATCGGGCGTCAGATCGGTGGTGGTGTGGCTGCGGACCAAGAAGGCGTACAGGTCGCGGCCGCCGGGGCGGTGGACCAGGCCCGGCTCCTGCGGGGCCTTGGGCGCATATTCGTCGCGCAGCAGGTCGCGCCAGGCGGTGCGGCGAGCGGTGATCGGTCCCTCGACAATGGCGCGGGCGCGGGCGCGGAACTGCTCTTGCTGGGCGGCGGGGATGGTGGCGGGCAGGGCGCTGAACGGACGCAGCAGGACGTCGCCCGCCGCGCCTGGTTTCAGGTCGCGCTCGGCCTGGGCCAGGGCGCTGTCGACCACTGACCGAGCCTGGATCAGGCCGGTCTCCAGCCCGCGCCGGGTGTTGGCGATCCCGGCGTCGTAATAGGCGGGCGCCGCCTCCAGGCGGGTCAGCCAGGCCTCTGCGTCGGCCGTCGTGGCGATGCGCGCAGCGGGCGCCAGATAGGCCAGAAGCTGGCCGGGACCGCCTTCTGAATCAAAGGCCAGACGCGACGGGTCCAGTTCGATCCGCTCCAGCTCGCGGCCGATCAGATAGCCGACGAAGGCGTGGTTCAGGCGCTGGGCCTCGTCCAGCGCGGCCGGGTCGATGGCGTCCAGCCGCGCCTTCAGGGCGTTCAGCGGAGCGCGGCGGCCCAGTTCGCCCGCACGGCTGGCGTCGGGCAGGCGCGACAGGGCGGCGCGGTCGCCGTCCATGCCCGAACCGATGGGGTCGACCTGGCGCAGATAGGCTTCGTAATCGACCAGCAAGGCGTCCAGCGCGGCGGCGGCCGACGACTGGCCTTGAACGACGGCGGCCTGGGCCGGCAGGGCGCCCGCGCCCGCAAGGCCCGACAGGCCGATACCGGCGGCGAGAAGAAGATGACGCATGAACTAAAGCCCTCCCAAGAACTGGCGGGGAGGGGAGCGGACCGCGCCGCTGCGGTCAAGCCTTCAGCGGCACAACGCCAGGAAACGCGCCGCGCGGCCTTCCGAACCCGGCTGGGCGGCCATCATCGCGCGCTGGTTCCCGTCCCACACCGCCAGCCAGCCGACGCGACGAAATTGCAGGAAGACGGGGTGGGAGGCGGGCGC
>Ga0209941_1000784_pt1 | contig 30031 bp, 26 predicted proteins | sample ThiBiot_300_plan_FD_183945 | JGI IMG/M metagenome (GOLD analysis project Ga0209941, IMG submission 183945) | Wastewater bioreactor microbial communities from Cape Town, South Africa - Thiocy_solids_1 (SPAdes) | ecosystem: Engineered > Bioremediation > Thiocyanate > Unclassified | place: South... | reverse complement strand
GAAACACCGCTTTGCGCGTGCGCCGGGTGCACATGTTCAGGCCAAGGTCTTGCTGCTTCATGGGTCGATTGTTGCAGTTGCGCGTGCATCAGACCATCAGGGAGAGCACGGGTTTTGAACATCTTCCTTAGCGTGGGCATGTGCAGTAGCTGGGAATTTGTGGAGCTTTAAGATCATGCAAATCATATACATCACGCATTACGCTGGACGTGTAACTAACATTTCCAACATCCGTTTCCAGGATACCTGCATCGCTTTGGAAGCTCCCGAAAGCATCTACTAGGATGAAACTGGAGATTGGTTTCATAGAGTCGGAAACGGCGAGTTCGTCCCACCAGTGTCAATTGTCACTGAACTGGTTCGTTCAGGAGATTCGATTCGTCGGAGGTTCATCGTAAACAATCCAGAGATCGACCCAAAGACAGGTGAGAGCATGGCATCGACCGAACTCAGGCAAGTCTAAATGCGGAACCAAGGCGAGAAACACATGTTTACGACAGCGCTGATGCCGCTGGTGATTTTTACGCGTCGAGTGAGCTTTCCGTAGTTGCCCGAAATGTGCAATCTCTACACCACACCCGGCGCCGCCGAGATCCAGCGCACATGGCACGTAGCTTCGGCCGATCTAAACCAATCGTGGGATGAGATCGTCGCGCCGCGTCGAACTGGCGCCTTCATCAGAAGCACTCCAGGAGGACAGGGAAGGGCGCTCGTGACTGGCCCGTGGGGCTTGATCCCCTGGTTCGCGAAAGAACCCAAGCTCGCCTACAGCACGAACAACGCGCGTAGCGAGGAACTGGCCTTCAAGGCTTCGTACAAGCAGCCTTGGGTGCGTGGCCAGCGCTGCATCATCCCAGCGAGCGCGTTTGATGAGCCGTGCTGGGAGACAGGCAAGAATGTCTGGTGGCGCTTCGCCCGTGCCGATGGTGCACCATGGGGCCTGGCAGGGCTTTGGAACACGTGGGTGCATCCTGCAACGGGTGAAGTTTTCGAGAGCTACACCATGCTCACCATCAACGCAGATGAGCACCCGATCATGCGCCGCATGCACAGGCCAGATCCGAAACTACCCGCAGACCATCAGGATAAGCGCAGCGTGATCGCGATCGAGCGGGGCGATGTCGAATTGTGGCTGCGGGCAAGCGCGCCAGAGGCACGAGCATTGATGCGTGCGCCTCTTCTCGAAACAATTTCAGCCAAGCCGTTGCAGTAAATCGGCCTCTGGGCCGTTTACCAACAATGAATTGAAAATCGTTGACAAAGTTCAACGGTTGTTATGCGACAATTTCATGGTTTCTTTTTAACTTGATTGGATATTGCATGGCAAAAACCTACCAGCAGTTGCTTGAAGAACGCGAGGCCCTGGATGCGCAAATCGCTCAGGTGCGCAGTCAGGAAATCGAGGCGGCGGTTATCGAAGTGCGTCGCATCGTCAGTGAGTTCGACTTGAGCGAGCGCGATGTTTTCAAGGGTGTGTCTTCATCCGTGAAGACCCGTAGCAAGGTGGCCCCCAAATACCGCGACGCGGCCACGGGCAAAACATGGACTGGGCGTGGGAAGCCACCGACTTGGATTGCCGGAAAGGATCGCACCCAGTTTGCGATCTGAATTGCACGTTTCGCGGGTTCGTCCTCAAGGCTGGGCGCTCTTGGCCCAGCGCCGAATCCGCTGACGCAGCTTCTGTTGTGCAAGTGCGTCCAGGGGCATTGTTGAAACCAGCTCCAAAGCTGCATCAATTTGCACGTAGCCGTAGCTGAGCAAAGCGGTGCAATAAATGCGGTCCTTGTCCCGAGCCGCTGCGGCTTTTGCAAGGAAGAGATCGAGGGCGCTCAGACAGTATCCGACGTAGCCACGGGTATTTTCGCTCTGGATTCGGCGCACCCTCTGCAGCCAGCCTGTCGGCAAATATGCCGTTTCAGGCCCCACCCCTTGTGCGTAATAGCCGAAGCTGTCATGAAAACTTGAGCCTTCTCCGATGTTGCCTTCGATCATGTCAGCCAGCTCAGGTGCTTGCAGCGGGTATATGTCGGCTTCCATGGATAGGGTCAATACATCCTCGGGCCAAGGCTGTGATCCAAGAATTGCCTGGCTGCCTATGATGATGAATTCGTACTGGCCGGTGATGTCCGCGCAGGCACGAATGATGTGCTCCAGATCGTGCAGCTTCACGGGCTATGCACCGGCATATTGCTGATCTCGACGCCCTTCTTGAGGTCGATTGCCTCCTGCAAAATGGCCTGTCGGGTCTCAGGCGGGAGAATCGTGACCAAGGGAGAGGCCTGGCGCAGCTGCTGCGCCCGCTGTGTGCGGCTGAGCACCTTGCTCCAGGAGCCGGATTTCAGGATGTCGTGCCATTCGCGCCACAAGGGGAGTGTGCGTGCGTCCTGCGTGGCCATCCAGCGGTTGAGGGTTTCATTCACACGCTTCCTGAGAGCCGGGTTGTCCTTGGTCAGTCGTACGGCCTCGATGTGCAAGATCAGGCTTTGCTGGTCCTGGAGTTGGTGCTGTCCATGGCTCGCGTGGATCGTTACGGTGACCCCCGGTGCGGCATGGCGCGAGCGCGCTGCGGCCGAATCAGCGGGGGCTGGCTGCAAGGTGTCGCCGGCAAGCAGTGCCAGATCACCGCCGACACCCAGAATGGTCATGATGCGCAGGTAGGTACCAATGGACGGTGCCGGATCGCCCGTTTCCACGGCGCGAAGGGTGTTGCGCGTGATTCCGGCGCGAGCGGCCATCTCGACCGTGCCCAGACGCCGGGCCTTGCGCAGGCGTTTGAGACGATCACCCAGCTGCAGCAGCAGTTGCCTCTGTAGAAGAAGATGTGATGGATTGTCGGTCATTTGGTCAATATTTTAACCAAATCACCTTTTTTGATCAACCTCTTGATCAAATATTGCTAATCCGCTCGGTGCAAATGATGCTGCTGGACTGAAACCGTGAGGCGATCCGTAGGGGCATTGTGCAACCAGACGAGAGCCGCCGACGCTGCGAATGGTGCAGATGCTTCGTTCAGGAGGTGGCCTGAAACGAATGTCCGAGTCCGTTGAGGCTTCGCAGCCCAGGCGTGCCATGCAACAGGTGGTCGATACCTTGGGCCAGAAGCTTCGGGGCTTTGTCCGAGTCGGCCAAGCCAGAGAGCAGGCAGACGGCGCGCTCCAGGATGTTCTCGATTTCCTGGATGGTGGCCCAGGCCTCGCGGGTATAGGGCACGGCGATGGTGCTGGCGCCAAGGTCCACGGGCGTGAGGTCGGCGTAGCCGGGTTGTTCGTCGGGGCCGCGTGTGGCCACACCGTTCCAGGCGTAGTAGCGTCCATCGACCTGCCAGTAGATGCCGCTGCGAATGCCCACCAGCACTCTGGCCCTGCCCGCCTCGCCGGTGTGCGGGCCGCGGCGCTGGGCGCTTTGCAGCTCGACGTTCAGGCAGATGCACTTGCGCATTTTCACTCCACGTTGGTGCACGAGGTAGTTGCGCGCGACGATGACCAGGTGCTGCACGGCTTGTTCGTAGCTGGCGGCATGCAGGTAGCCGTCCGCGAGTTTGACGTCCTGACCTTGTGCACCCAGGAGCTTGGCGGGCGCCCGGTTTTCGTTCCAGGATGAGATATAGGCCGTGGGCAATGGCACGATGAAGTGCGGCTGCGGCGCGTCGCTCAAGCACATGTCCACCTGACTGGGTTGGTCTGCCCCGTTTTCATCGGGCAGGGTCATTTCGATGGTTTTGAGCCGGGTGCACCCTTGCGGGAGTTCCTGGGCCTGAAACGCGTGTTGCATGTCGTTCTCCGTTGCAGAGTGGTGTATCAGTTCAGAGTGCGTCGCCCAGTTGCGCCGCGGCGGTCGTGGGACGCAGTTGAACGCTCCAGTTGTTGTCTACCGGTTGAAGCAGCAGATGCGCGCGATGACCCGGCATGTTCCTTTTGGTCGGCGTGCAGCGCAGCCATGGCATGGCGCAGGCCTCGTTTCCAGCAGGAGGCGCATACCCATTGGCCGGCACGAACCTCACACCCGCCTTTGGATGGCATTGGCTTGTCGTGGCTGATGCATCGGCGCCAGAGGCCTTCGTCGAGTGTGCTTCCTGGCAGGTGAAGTTGTTGCATGAGTACGGTTCCTTGTTGCGCTGTGGGGTACGTGTTTCGGTTTGGGTTTGGGTTTGGGTTGAGTTGCTGGTTTTGAATTTCAACGAATGGGCGGCGGTATGCATGGGTTGCTCCTGAATCGAATGTCTGGTTTCAAGTCTTGATCGGGGTTTCTTGATTCATGCATAGGCATTGCCTCCCGAAGTGGCGCGGCGTGTCTTGTTTCTAGGGGCCTGTTGAAACCAGTTGCTGGTCATGACTTGTGCCAGTGCCTGACCCACAGGGGCACTCCAGTAGGTTCCGGTTCCATCCAGGCTGCCGGGGAGTTCGTCGTCGGAGCACAGCTCGCAGATTTCCTTGAGGGTGTAGGCGTTGCCGGCGCTTTTGAGGGTGCTCGCGCGCGAGGCGATGGCTCCGATCAGGTATTGCCTGCCCCTGTTGGTGACGGTGAGCTTTCCATCCTTGCTGCTGATGAGCCGGTGGCGCTGGATGCGGTTGACGGTGTTGGATAGGTCTTTGCGCAGCTGCGAGCGCAGTCCCACGGTTTCGACGCCCCGGCTTTGCAGGCGCTCAATCCAGCAGTCGAAGAGTCCATCCACAGTCAGGTCGGCATGGTCTTTGATGCCGAGGATGACGGCCAGGGGTTCGTGTCCTATGGCGCCTTCGCCTTCGGTGTAGTAGCCAAGGATGGTGTCGCGGCGCTGGGCTTCCTGGGCGTTCAGGAAGGTTTCGGTGTCCGGGTTGAATTTCATGATGGGCTCCACTTACATCAGGATTTCAAGGCGTTCTGTTTCGGGCGGCAGTGCGCGAAGGTCGGTCATGAAGCACGGGCGCTTGTAGGCCTGGGCGGCGAGTGCGTTCATGCGGATGGCGAGTTCTGCGGCACGGGCGGTCAGGGTTTGTGCCGTCGCGCTGGCAGCGTGGCCCGTAGTGGGCAGCACGGAGATGGCCATGGTGAGCGGGGCGCCCGGGGCGGCTTTTTTCCCGGCTGCTTCGGGGCCGATGACGTAGAGGTCGATGCTGAGGTTTTCAGTGGCGGCTTTTTCCCGCTCGCGGCTCAGTTGTTCGTGCAGTTCGGTGCCGGTGGGCTGGTCGATGAGTGCTTCGAGGTTTTTGCGCGCGAGGCGGTCGAGGTTGACGATGGAGCCGGTGTAGGCGGTGGTGATGTACACGCGCGAGTGGCCGAGTTCCTGGGTGATGACTCGCCTTGCCGCAATTTCGGTTTCGTGGGGCACGGGGGCGCCGCCGTTCACCGGAGCGTCGCTGCCAGTGAGGTCGCGGTAGCGGTCGTTGGCGTATGCGTGGCGCAGGCCGTGCGCGGTGACGCCTTCTCCCTGGCGCTTGATGCCGTGTTTGTCCAGGATGTAGTAGTAGTGGTTGGTGGCGGCTTTGAGGTTGTGGCCGTAGCGTCCGATGAGTCCGGTCTGTTTGTTGGCCATGCGTTTTGCCGCGTCGAGCAGCTCGCGCTGGGCAGCATTTCGGATCGGTACGACGCGTCCACGTCCGCCTTTGGTGCCCCGGTAGACGAGCAGGCTGGTGCCCTGGTCGGATTCTTTGGGTTTGAGGCACAGTGATTCGGTGCTTCTCAGGCCAAAGTGCCGTTGCAGCCGCAGGTGCATGGCGGTGTATTTGCAGTCGGCTTCTATTTCGCGCAGCTTGCTTTCAACGTCGATGCCCATGGCTTCCCACGCGCGGGGTGCGGTGGCGCTGGTGGTTCGCCTGCCTTGGGTGCTGTTGGAGAGCACTTGCTTGAGTTCAGGCATGCCCCTGCCCTTGCCGAGCCAGCCCAGGTAGCGTTTGAGGACGGTGTAGCGGTTGCTCAGTGTCGAGGGGCTCAGGCCTTTTCCTTCCCAGTAGCGCATGGCGATTGCCGTGTGCTTGATGGTGGTTTCCTGAAGGCTGCGCAGTTTGACGTTGCAGTGTTCGCGCAGGTCACCGTAGAACACGCGCAGGGTCTGGGCGTATTTGTCCGTGGTGCGCTGGCTCGCGGGACGGTGGCGGCCGCGGCGCGCGTCAATGCGGAAGTTGCGCAGGAAGTAGCTCAGTTGTTCCCAGAGGTCTGTGGGGTGGTTGTTGCGAGCTGCTTCGAGGACGGTGCTGGCAAGCTGATGCTCGCTGCCGAGCGCGGTTTTGAGCTGGATCGGCCGGTTTGCGCTCGCGGCGCGGGCACGACCGTGCGCCCGCTCGATCGCGGGAGCGTCCTGGTTGTGTTGCGTTGCCAACATGGTCTCTCCAAGCCAATGGGAACAAACGCAGCTATCCCCTGCTGCGGGCGCGCGGCCTCGGCAACGGATATGTGCGTTTGCTCCCGGGTAAACGGGGTGTCTGGGGGTGAACGGTCTTCTTTAGAAAGTCATCCTGCAAACGGGGTGTTCATGCCCGTCAGCCCTCGCTCGCGCGAGTTCCGTAGCCTGGTCCTGGACTACGGAAGGTTGGTTGATCAGTGGGTGATCAGCCTGGCAGCCCACTATGGGGTTGCCCTTGATGTCGCAATTCACAGCCCACAGTGGTGGGTCTGCGCTCGGTTCAGACAGGCTCAGCGCCAGCGCTCAACGACACACGAGGGTGTTGATGCTGGAGCGCTCACGGCTCAAGGCTCGCGAGAAGCTGTCTGTCGGTACTTGGATCAAGTGTTCCTGTTCCAGCACGAGGCTGGAAGGCTGGATCTGTGGCGCAACGTGGTGCGTGCACAGTAGGTGCCCTAAGGTGGGCGTGACTTTCTAGTTCCTGCCAGAAGGGGCAGTGCCTGTCTGCTTGGATGCAGTGGTCTTTGGTTGGGCGCTTGCCCGGGTTTTGCTCGCGTGGGAGCTGGCCGAAGCCTGGAGGGGCGGCTACGTGGGCCGCATCGCGCACTGTGGCGTGATGGGGCGGATTCTAGATCAAGAATTTTGGTTTGTGCAAGTATTTGGATTTCAGAATGTTGTTCCCTCGCTATTTCGTTTTCTGAATTTCTGCGGTTGGCCCTTTCCCGCCAAGGCTTTTATTGACCCTCTCTGTCCGTTCCCTCGTTTGAAAATGACGTAAAGGCGAGGCGAAATTCTGCGCCTTCAGCGTGCTTCGGGTACCCAAAAGAAGGGGTTGAAGGGGGGCGAAGGCCCGTGGTGCCAACGTAGGACAGATGCGAAACATCAGGCCGAGACTTGCGTAGGCTCCTCTTTCTCGGCGCGGGCCTGCATCACGCATCGTCTTCCTGTCCCGATAGTGGGCCATTTAGGGGCCAACAACTCCTGCAAACCTTGGTGTCGAGGGACTGGGTAGGAGCGATGCAGCGTTACTGGCCCTTTTTTGGCCCAGTTCTGGCCCGTTTTCGGGCCAATATTGGGCCAGATGAAGCCGGACTCTTGGATTTGAGTCTCGGGCAAGGGTTAGAACCGGTTTCTGGCCCTTTCCTGGCCCACTATTGGCCCCTTTTTGGCCCAGTATCGGGCCAATCGGACGGTTGAGGGGGGATTGGCGAAGCTTGCACGGTGCGATTCTGAGGAAAACTCCATCCATCAGAACGCCTGGAGTGACTCGCCTTGAACGCAACGACCCTGACCCTTCCCGCCGCCGCAGTGGATGTGGGCTATTTTTCGACCAAGTACACGTGGGGCCGCAAGCTGGTGAACGGCAAGTCCAGCGTTGAGGCCGCCCTCTTCCCCTCGATCGCGCCGCGCGTGCAGAAAAGCATCGACCACATTGTGGGCAGCGCTGCTCTTGAAGGGGTGAGCATTCCGATGGATGGGGTGAGCTACTTCGTGGGGCCTGACGCTTCCATCCGGTCAGGGGGGCGCGACTCGCGCGTGGCGTTGGAGCATTACGCGACGACTGCCGAGTACCGAGCCTTGGCCATGGGGAGCCTGCATGCGATTGCCGGCCGTGCGCTGGATGGCAAGCGGCAGATGGAGCAGATGGACATCCAGACGCTGGTCGTTGGCCTTCCACTCAACACGCTTGACCAGTATCGGGACTCGGTTGCCGCGATTTTCAAAGGAGTGCACACCCTGCCTCCGCTGGCTGGCCGCAGTAATCCCATGGTTGTCCAGGTTAAGCGCTGCGAGGTGGTTGCCCAGCCGCAAGGTGCGCTCGTGCGATATGCCGCTGAGAAGGATCAGCAAGCGCTGCAGGGCAACACGCTGGTGCTCGACATGGGAGGCGGCACCTTCGACTGGTTCCTCACCACGGGCACCAAGCCCATGCACGATCGTTGCGGCGCGCACCCGAAGGGCATGCTCAGTTGCACGCATGTGGTGTGCGATCAGATTGCCGACCGACTGCGCAACGATCCGCTGGTGGTCGCGCGAATTGACAAGGCCGTATGCGACGACTTGCCCTCTGTCAAGATCAACGGCAAGGATGTGGAACTCGCGGCATATCGCAACAGCGTGGATGCGATCCTTGCTGAATGTGTGAACCGAATGCTCGAAACGGTTGGCAGCCTGGCAGCTGTGGACACGATCGTCGTCACCGGGGGCGGCGGCAAGCGGCTGTACCCGGTGCTGCAGCGGCTGCTTCCCGAGCGCAGTGATTCCATCTACGTGGATGGTGATCCCATCTTCTCGAACGTGGCCGGGTTTCACTACCTGGCGGAGCTGATCAACCGTGGCCAAGCCTGAGAGCATCCAGATCCGGTTGCGCATGAGCGTGCGCAAGGATCGACACCCCCTGCTCTACGAAAAATTGCAGACGGTCCCGGCGGAGGAACGCAATGGGGTGCTGATGGAGATGATTCACAGGTATGCACTGCATGAAAAAACGCAGGACCTGGCTCAGCAAGGGCACTACCCTGCCCCGCGCCAGGAGGTCGTCAAGGAGGAAGTTCCGGAGCCGCCCCCTGAAAGACAAAACGAGACTCCTGTTGTGGAAGATCCTGTTCTTTCACTTGGGGAGCAGTTCAACGTGTTGGGCCTCGCGTCTTTTCTTGACTACCCGACTACTTCGTCCCGAAATCCCTCTTGACAGAAGGAAGGTCCGTGAGAACCTGAGGTCATGAAAAACCTCAACCTCTCTTCCCCCCCGGCCCGCTATGCGGATGTTTCACCCCATGTCGCCCGCGACTTCAAGCTCCTGTACTTTGACCTGTACCCTGGCGAAAGCATGACCGCGCATCAACCCGATCCCCAACTTCACGTGGAAGCCACGGAGGAATTCCCTTTCCTCGCGGACGGCCTGTGCTGCCGCATCGTGTGTGCTTTCACCGAAGAGCGTGCTGAGCACCACAAGGTCGATGTCTGCAAGTCGAACGTGCCCTTGCAAGGCTGGGTCGAGCGCTATGCTCGTTCTGCCGGCATGGCAGGCTGGACCCTGCCGCAGGGGTTCATGGCCCGGATGAAGTTTCGCTGGGCAGTCTATCGAGCCTGTACGAATGCTCTTGCCGATGAAGTGTTCTCCGACGTGGGCATTCGCTAATCTCGTCTCATGGGTTCTTCTGGTGGGGGGCGTGGGAGCGGCTGTTGCTGCACCACCCTCCACTGCCAAAGAGAGCGGTACTCCTGCGAGTCAGGTTGCCAACCCATCGCAGGACTGCATTTCAAGCGCGGCCAGATACCACGGCGTCAATGAGACGGTCCTGCGTGCCATCGCCTGGAACGAGAGCCGAATGAATGCGTGGGCACTCAATAAGAACAGCAACGGCTCTTACGACATTGGTGCGTTGCAGATCAACTCTGTTCACCTGAAAGAGCTTGCCCAGTTCGGCATTACACCGACAGCACTTTTTGACCCGTGCATAGCGGCCTATGTAGGGGCATGGAAATACCGGCAAAAGGTGAACACCCACGGCAACACGTGGAAGGCCGTGGGTGCGTACCACTCGGAGACCCCTGCCCTGCGCGATCGCTACAGCCGTTCGATTGCGCGAATCCTTCAATCGTGGGGCGTGCTGCCAAAGATTCAACCCTGACCTTCTGGAGCCCTAGAAGTTTGTTTGGCTACTGCCTTGTTTTTGTGGCTCTCTATGAGTGCATCCATTTCAGCCATGACTTGGTCGTGCGGGATGCGCGGCTTCTTGCTGTCTATTGCTCTCTGCACCTCGGCACGTAACCACAGCTCATAGCTGTCCACTTCCTCCTGGGTAGCGAACTCAGAAATGAGAGGGTCTAAAGGTGTGGGACTGCTCATGAAACCAGTGTATTGCTTCACAGGTTCAGTCGTCACTGCTTCTATCGTGTGTCTGAAATCAGATACCACGTGCAACTTTCTGCTTCGTTTGGGGCATCCGATTCCCCCTTGACGCGCGTCCCATCAATGAGACCCTGAACAAGTATCAACCCAAAGTAGAGAACCCATGCCCATCGATCTGAACAGCCCCAGTGAACAAAGCGCCATGCAACGCGAAGCCATCGCCGCCGGCGTGCGCGTACTGCTCGGCGAAGGCCACAACAGGGCGCGCTTCACCCTGGCCTGCGGCGTGGGTAAGACCTTCCTGCAGCTCAAGCTCAGCGAGGCGCTGATCGGCGAATGGAGCAAGCTCGGCGCCTGCAAGCCCCGGCGCATCCTCGTTCTCGTGCCCACGCTGGCCCTGGTGCGCCAAAGCCGAGACGAATGGCTCGCTGAACACGCCCTGGGTAATCGCTACGACAGCCTGTGCGTGTGCTCCGACCCGTCGCTCAAGCACGGCGTGCTGCAGGCCCATGGCCATGACGAAATCCAGATGAGCAGCGAAGAACTCGCCGAGCTCGGAATCGACGCCGCCCACACCACGGCCGAAGGCGACATCGAGCGCATCAACCGCTGGCTCGATGCAAGGGAGGGGCAGAGTGCAGGCCAAGGCGCCGTCAGCGTCATCTTCAGCACCTACCAGAGCGCCGCCGTCGTCGGCATGGCCCTGAAGGCTAGAGCGCGCGGTGATCGAGCCCTGGACATCGGCGTGTTCGACGAAGCGCACAAGACGGCAGGCGCCGTGGGCAAGCCCTTCGCCCATGCGCTCGAGGATGCCAATATCCAGATCAACAAGCGCCTGTTCTTCACCGCCACCGAGCGGGTGCTGGCCAAGCTGGGCAAGGACAAGGAAGAAGACGACGAATTCCTGTCCATGGACAACCCCGAGATCTACGGCCCCCGGGCCTATGAGATCTCGTTTCGACAAGCGGCCGAGAGGGGCATCATCCTGCCCTACGAGATCATCGTCAGCGTCGTGCTCGATCAGGGCATCGCTGGCAAGGACCTGGGCAAGAGCGCCGTGCGCAGCCAGCAGGGCCAGTCCCTGAACGCAAGAGACATCGCCAACATGGCCGCGGTGCGCCGCGTCATGCAAACCAAGAAGCTCTCCAAGGCGATCACGTTTCACAAGGACGTGGCAAGCGCCAGGCGCTTTGCCGAACTGCGCCACACCGTCAAAGGTGCGCGCCTGGACGCCATCGACGGCTACAACCGGCTTCACGTCAACGGCAGCATGCCCCATGGCGAGCGCAGGGAGCAGATGCTCTCCTACGCACAGGGCAGCACCAAGGCCATCATCACCAATGCCCGGTGCCTGACCGAAGGGGTGAACGTGCCCGCCACCGACCTGGTGGGCTTCATGGACAACAAGAGCTCCACCGTGGACATCGTGCAGGCGGTGGGCCGCACCTTGCGTCGCAGCCCTGGCAAGGAAAAGGGCTACGTGCTGCTGCCGCTGCACGTGCAGCAGGGCGAAGGTGAGAGCGATCAGGAGGCACTGGAGCGAAGCCTGGGGGACTTCCGGCGTGTGCGCGAGGTGCTCACGGCGCTGGGCGAGAGCGATTCGGTGCTCAAGGAAGAGCTGCAGAGGGTGCTCTCTCAGGTGCAGGTCATCGGCGGGAGTTCAGGGCAGTACGACAGCGCGCTGGGAGGCTTGCCGCTGAGCTTCATGCTCTCCGATACCCGAGGGGAGCCGGTGATGGCCGAGCGCCTGGCTCGGGCCATTGAAATGCGTACGCTCAAGGAGATGGTGCAGGGGTGGGAGATTGGGTACGGGTATCTCGTGCAGTTCAAAGAGGAGCACGGGCATTGCAGGGTGGCGAGGGACTATAGAAATGGACTTGGGTTTTGGGTTCATAACCAGTTAAAAGCCTACAAGAAAGGCAAGCTGTCCAAAGATCGCATAGCTCGATTGGAAGCTCTGGGTATCGTGTGGGATGTGCTTGCCGCGCAGTGGGATAAAGGCCTATTTCATACTGCTGAATTCGTGGCCGAGAATGGGCATTGCAATGTGCCATTGCGTCACAGGGCGAAGGATGGGTATCCCGTGGGGGAGTGGGTTGGACATCAGCGCAGTGACTACAGGAAAGGCAAGCTATCAAAAGATCGCATAGCCCGCTTGGAAGCGCTGGGCTTCATGTGGGATCCATATGCCGCGCAGTGGGATGAGAAATACGGCCTACTCGTGCAGTTCTATTCAGAGCATGGGCACTGCAATGTGCCTTACGATAATAGACAAAATGACGACGGATTATGGACGTGGGTAGTTCATCAGCGTAGAGCCTACAAGAAAGGCGAACTATCAGAGGATCGCATAGCCAGCTTGGAAGCGCTGGGCTTTGTGTGGGATCCATATGCCGCGCAGTGGGATGAAGGCCTCTCGCGAGTGGCTGAATTCGTCGCCGAGAAAGGACATTGCAATGTGTCACAGTATCACAGGGCGAAAGATGGATATCCGGTGGGGCAGTGGGTTAAGGCCCAGCGCCAAGCCTACAACAAAGGCAAACTCTCAAAAGAACGCATAGCCCGATTGGAGGCATTGGGCATTGTGTGGACCATCAACAAACGCAAAGAGTAATAACACAATGGCATCCTATATCCAGAATTAAATCATTTTTGGCGCAAACAAAGAAAACGGATACGAAGAAACGTAATTAGTCTCCAGGGTTCATAATTGAAACAATTAACAGGTTTATCTGACAATGCCGATGATAATCGGTGGAATGAAGGGCTCGTACATCTCGCAGAATACAAAGCAGCTCATGGGCACTGCCGTGTCCCTGGATTTTATATTGCTCCGGATGGTTACTTGCTGGGTGTGTGGCTGGCAAAGCAGAGGCGTGCATGTTGGCGCCGACCGAAAACTGAGCCACTTTTGAGGGTAGTGCCGACCCAAAACTGAGCCAGGTGAACAACTTAATCTGCTGCTTTTTTGTGCAGCAGAGGACAAGGAGTGATCACCATGGACATGATTGGCAGGATCCGGCATTTGTATGCCCGCAAGAACAAATCGGAGCGCGAGATATCGCGCATGACAGGGCTATCGCGCAACACGGTGGCGAAGTGGCTGCACGGCGAGGTGGACGGCCCACCGAGGTACCGCCGCAGCGAACAGCCCAACAAACTGACGGCGTTTCATGACGCGCTCATGCTGGCCTTGAAGGCCGATGCACGGCGGCCCAAACACGAGCGGCGCACGGCCAAGGCGCTGTACGCCGAGATCAGGCAAGCGGGCTACGAAGGGGGTTACACGCGGGTGACCGACTTCATCCGGGCGTGGCGCCAGAGCGAGGGTCAGGGGGCGGCCGTCAATGGGGTCTCCTCGTTTTCAGTGCAATAAGTGACGGTACGAAAAGCTAGCACTGGCGCGGAGGTGGTGTTGGTAGATCGTTGATTTCATTGACTTTCCTGTTCACTTTCAAATCTGCGATTCGTGGCGTCAAACCGTGGTCGGTTTCATCCATTGGTGCCAGTTATCGATGCATTTGGCCGCGAAGGCAGGATTTGGTCAGACGCGCAGCACGTTGCTGGCAGTGGTGTTGGTCGGTACAGCACCCTGGTCGTTGAACTGGCTGGCGTCACCCACCACCCACAGCAGCTCGCTGTGGTCGCGCCCGCGAATCCAGTGGCAAGCCACGGCGGTGTTCTTGCGGGCGGTCTGGCGCAGCAGTTTGCGCACGGTATCCAGCCCCGCCTGGGTGATGGGGGTTTGCCAAGTGCGCTCGCCGCGCCGCTCGGCAAACTGGTCCAAGATGCGACGCGTCTCGGTCAGTGCGCGCTTGGTGCATTGCGAGACGAACAGCACGTTCATGCACGCACCTCCGGGACCAGCGGGGATTTGTCGGCCAACCGTGCCGTATCCGTTGCGATGCCTTTGAGCGTGTCAATGATGAAGTCGAGCGACTCGCTGCGCGTCAAGGCTTCGATGCACTGGCGGCGGAACTGCTGTTCGTCGTCGCCGCGCATGGCCGACAGAAAGGCTTGCGGCAAGATGGCGGCGTCCTTGACCAGGTCGGCCGCATCGAACACCAGCCCGCCGCGCCGCGTCTTGCCATGCAGCACAGCCAGCCCATGGGGCAAGCCTAAGACCCAGGTGGCGGTGGCACCCAAACCGTAAGCCAGGTAGTTGCCGTGATCCAAGAAGCGGTTGGCCGCATCGGCTCCTGTACCCCGTTTGGCGCGGGTGAATTCGCCATAGCCGACGGCATCCACGGCAAGCTTGAACAATGCCTTGGTCAGTTGCGCCTCGTCGGTCAGCAGCGCGGTCACGTCGGGGGCAGTGGCAATGCGTGGCGTGAACTGCTGCACCAGGGCCTGCAGGCGGGCCAGATCCACCGCGAAACCCGCTTCACGCAAAACACCTGCGTTCCACTCTGCCTGAAGGCGCTGCAGCCGCCAGGTCTGCAGTTGTTTGGCCGCATGCAGGCGAAGTTCGTCGTCAAACCAGAATTTCACCCAGGCCTGTAAGTATTCGGTGGGCCGGTATTCGCTTTGCGGTGACAGCCAGGCTACTTCCATGTCCACCTCATTGGCAGCAAAAAGCGGCGTGCCCCCACCACCGCAGAAGCCCACCAGCACGCCCGCCTTAGCCAACTCGCGCATCGCTGCCTGGGTGATGGATGTTCCTGTGCCTAGCAGAACGCTGGTGGTGTTGGCGATGGGGATGTTCCAGTACAGGCTGCGCTTGCCTGCATCGGTCACATATTCCACCCGGCCGCCGTTGACGAGCACGCGACAGTGCTCCAGGTAATAGATGTTGGCACGCTTGGAGTGCAGTACCGATTTGAGATCGGTGGGTGCCAAATCATCCATAGCCACCATCCTCTTCTTACTAAAACAAGCCGCTCCCCTGCGGCGACTCCAGCGCCAGCAGCGCCCGCTTGCGCGGCAAGCCTCCGCCAAACCCGGTGAGACTGCCGTCGCTGCCGATCACGCGGTGGCAGGGCACGATGATGGAGACCTTGTTCTGCCCATTGGCCGCCGCCACGGCGCGCGTGGCGCTGGGGCGGGCGATGGCGCGGGCCTGCTCTGCGTAGCTGCGCGTCTGTCCGTAGGGGATGTCTAACAGGGCCTGCCAGGCGCTGAGCTGGAACGGGGTGCCCACCAGGTCCAGCGGCACGCCGAAGCGCTGGCGTTGCCCGGCGAAATATTCAGCCAGTTCGTGCGCCATCTGCGCCAGTACCGCGCTGTCACCCGGCTGCGCCGGGCCACCGCGCGCGGCCTCGACCTGGGCCAGCTCGCGCTCCACGCCGCCCTGGCCCACGAATTCGAGCAGGCACAGGCCCTGGGGCGAGGCCACGGCCAGCATCTCGCCCAGAGGGGTGGAGAGCTGGCGCGCGAGCAAGGCCATGGGCCGGGTGGTCAGGCGATGCGGTCCAGCGCGTCGCGCAGGTAGCCCACCGTGCGCTCCACGTTGTGCCACTTCTCCAGGCCGAACAGGCCGATGCGGAAGCTCTTGAACTCCGGCCCCTCGTCGCATTGCAGCGGCACGCCCGAGGCTGTTTGCAGGCCCACGGCGGCGAACTTGCTGGCGTTCTGGATGCCGGGGTCTGTGGTGTAGCTCACCACCACGCCGGGCGCCTTCCAGCCCTCGGCGGCCACGCTGGGGAAGCCGCGCGATTCGAGCAGCGCGCGCACCTGGGCGCCCAGTTCGATCTGCTCCTGGCGCACCTTGGCAAAGCCGTACTCGCGCGTCTCCTGCATCACGTCGCGCAGGCGCACCAGCGCGTCGGTGGGCATGGTGGTGTGGTAGGCGTGCTGGCCCTTTTCGTAGCCTTCGGCGATCTGCATCCACTTCTTCAGGTCGCAGGCGAAGCTGCTGCTTGTCGTGCCGTCGATGGCCTGGCGCGCACGCTCGCTCAGCATCACCATGGCGCAGCAGGGCGATCCGCTCCAGCCCTTTTGCGGGGCCGAGATCAGCACGTCCACGCCGGTGGCCTGCATGTCCACCCACATGGCGCCCGACGCAATGCAGTCGAGCACGAACAGCGCGCCCACTTCGTGCGCGGCGGCGCTCAGGGTGCGGATGTAGTCGTCGGAGAGGATGATGCCGCTGGCCGTCTCCACGTGCGGCGCGAACACCACCTTGGGCTTTTCAGCGCGAATGGCGGCCGCCACCTCTTCGGCCGGGCACGGTGCCCAGGGCGCCTGCGGGCCATCGCCCTGCTTGCGGGCCTTGCAGACCACGGCGCCGCCGCCCAGGCCGGTGTCGGCGTCAAAAATCTGGCTCCAGCGGAAGCTGAACCAGCCGTTGCGAACGATCAGCACCTTTTGCTTGTTGGCGAACTGGCGCGCCACGGCCTCCATGCCGAAGGTGCCGCTGCCCGGCACGAGAACGGCGGTGTGGGCGTGGTAGACCTCCTTGAGCGTGGCCAGGATGTCCTGCATGACGCCGGTGAAGCGCTTGGACATGTGGTTGAGCGCGCGGTCGGTGTAGACCACCGAAAATTCGAGCAAGCCGTCGGGATCGATGTCGGGCAGAAGGCCGGGCATGGGGGTACTCCGTTCGTAGGGAAGCGAAAGGCCGCCTCCGGCGGGTCTGCCGGGAGCGGCGTGTAACAGCATTTCAGCTTAGCACGGCCCCGGCCCGCCAAGCCGCTGCCCCTGCCGTGCGCCGGGCCTTACCAGGTGTCGATGAAGCGCGGCCCGAGCGCACCCACGCGCGCCGAGGCCAGGCCGCGCACCAGCCAGGCGCGCGTCTCCGCCGGGTCGATGACGGCATCAATCTCCAGCGTGGCGGCCATGTGCATGGCCTCGCCGTTGGCGTAGGATTTGGCGACGAGTTTCTGAAACAGCGCGTCGCGCTCGGGGCCCTCGGGCAGGGCTTCGAGCTCCTTGCGGAAGCCCAGGCGCACCGCGCCCTCCAGCCCCATGGCGCCGAACTCGCCCGTGGGCCAGGCGATGGTGAACACCGGCGCGTGCATGCCGCCCGCCGCCATGCCCATGGCGCCCAGGCCGTAGCCCTTGCGCAGCACCACGCTGAAGAAGGGCACGCGCAGGTGCGCGGCGGTGACGAACAGGCGGCTTACATGGCGCACCTGGGCCGTTGCCTCGACCTCGGGACCGACCATAAAGCCGGGGGTGTCGATCAGGCTCACCAGCGGCAGACCGTGCGCGTTGCACAACTGCATGAAGCGCGCTGCCTTGTCGGCGGCGGGGGCGTCGATGGCGCCGCCCAGGTGCAGCGGGTTGTTGGCGATCAGGCCCACGGGCCGGCCGTCGATGCGCGCCAGCGCCGTGTGGATGCCGGCGCCAAAGCCGGTGCGCAGCATCAGGAGGCTGCCCTCGTCCACCAGGCCGCCCATGGCGGTGCGGGTGTCGTACACGCGCAGGCGGTTCTCGGGCACCACGCTGCGCAAGGCGCGCTGGTCGGGCACCGTCCATTGCGAAGCGCGGCCCTGGAAGAACGACAGGTAGTGGCGCGCAGCCTGCACGGCTTCCCGTTCGTCCTCGACGAGCACGTCGATCACCCCATTGGCGTGCTGCACATGGCTGGGGCCGATCTGCTCGGGCTTGAAGACGCCCAGGCCGCCGCCTTCGATCATGGCCGGGCCGCCCATGCCGATGTTGCTGGCGCGCGTGGCGATGATCGCGTCGCAGCAGCCCAGCAGCGCGGCGTTGCCCGCGAAGCAGCGCCCCGCCGCGATGCCCACCACGGGCACCTGGCCCGACAACGCGGCATGGCTGGCGAAGGTGTGCACATGCAGGCCCGCGACCACAGGAATGTCGGTGTCGCCCGGGCGCCCGCCTCCGCCCTCGGCGAACAGCACCACGGGCAGTTGCTGGTCGATCGCAATGCCCAGCATACGGTCGGTCTTGGCGTGGTTGCGCGCGCCCTGCGTGCCCGCGAGCACGGTGGCGTCGTAGGCCATGACCACGGTGCGCGCCTTCTCCTCGCCGCACTGCGCGCCGTTGACCGAGCCAATGCCCGTCACCATGCCGTCGGCCGGGGTGTTGGCGATGAGGTCCTCCATGCTGCGGCGGCGCGCCTGCGCGGCCACGGCAAGCTGGCCGTATTCGATGAAGCTGCCCGCGTCGCACAGGTCGGCGATGTTCTCGCGCGCCGTGCGCTGGCCCTGCGCATGGCGCTTGGCCACAGCGGCCAGGCGGTTCGCGTCGAGCGTGAAGGCGTGGCGGTCGATCACACGCTGCAGATCGGCGCGGACATGGTCCGGGTCCTGCGCCTCGTGTTGTTCGGCGGCAGCCAGCGCGGCATCCTGCACGGGTTCGAGCACCAGCAGCGGCTGGCCCTGCACGAGGTAGGCGCCCGGCTGGCCGGCGAGCCGGCTCACGCGGCCTGCATGGGGCGCTAGCAGCACATGCTCCATCTTCATGGATTCGAGCACGGCCAGCTCGGCGCCCGCCGCCACCACGTCGCCCTCGGCCACGGCGTACTGCACCAGGCGCGCGGGCATGGGGGCGCAGACGGCGTGCGGGTCCACGGGGGCCTGCGCGGCCGTAGGATTTTCAAAGGTTTTTTGGCCTCCAGCGCTTTCTGCACAAGCGCTATCAGCTATCTTTTTCGCAGCATCCAGCAAGGCTGGCAGCACCTGCTCCACCCAGCGCGTATGCACCTCTTGGCGGGCCATCTCGGGCCGCAGCGCGAGCGCGCGCAGCAGCGTGAGGTTGGTGGCCACACCCTCGATGCGGCACTCGGCCAGGGCCCGCTGCGAGCGGCGCAGCACATCACCGAACGCGCTGCCGCGCGAGGAAACGATGAGCTTGGCCAGCAGCGTGTCGTAGTGCGGCGAGGGGGCACGGCCCGCCACGCCATGCGTGTCCACGCGCACACCCGGGCCGGCGGGCAGATCGAAGCGCAGCAGCGGGCCGCTGCCGGGCTGGGCGTTGCCCTGCGCGTCCAGCGTCTCGGCGTTGATGCGCCACTGGATGGCGTAGCCCTGCACGCGCGGCGGCGCCAGCGGGTCCAGCCCCAGCTCGCGCAGACTGCGGCCGGCGGCCAGCTGGATTTGCGCCTGCACCAGGTCCATGCCCGTCACCTCCTCGGTGATGGTGTGCTCGACCTGCAGGCGTGGGTTGCATTCGATGAAGACCCAGGGCAGCTCGCTGGACGCGAGGTCCACCAGGAACTCGAACGTGCCCAGTCCTTCGTAGCGCACCTCGCGCGCCATGGCGAGGGCGGCTGCGGTGATCTGCTGGCGCAGCGGCTCGGGCAGCGAGGGGCTGGGCGCGATCTCCACCAGCTTCTGGAAGCGCCGCTGCAGCGTGCATTCGCGCTCGCCCAGGGCGACCACGTCTGCGCCGTCGCCCAGCACTTGCACCTCGATATGGCGCGCGCCCGACATCAGGCGCTCGACGTACACACCCGCCACGCCAAAGGCCGCCTGGGCCTCGCGCCGGCAGGTCTCGTAGGCAGCAGGCAGCTCGGCCGCCGCCTGCACGGCGCGCATGCCGCGCCCGCCACCGCCGCCAATGGCCTTGATGACGATGCCCGCGCCCTGCCCGCCCGCCTGCTGCGCGTGCCAGAAGGCTTGCGCCTCTTCGAGCGTGACCTCGTGCTGCGTGCCCGGCATCAGCGGCACCCCGCAGCGCGCGGCCAGAGCGCGCGCCTGGGCCTTGTCGCCGAACAGCATGAGCTGCACGGGCGTGGGGCCGATGAAGCGCAGGCCCGCAGCCTCGCAGGCCTGGGCAAAGTCGGCGCGCTCGCTCAGAAAGCCGTAGCCGGGGTGCACGGCATCCACGCCGCGCTCGCGCGCCAGAGCGATGATCCGCGCACCGTCGAGGTAAGCCGCCGGGCCCGTGGCGCCGAGCGCGACGGCTTCGGTGGCCGCCTGCACATGGGGCGCACCGGCATCGTCGTCGGCATACACGGCGACGCTGGGAATATCCAGATCATGCAAGGCACGCACGATGCGCAGGGCCACCTCTCCGCGGTTGGCGATCAGGACTTTGGAAAAGAGCGGCGTGGTCATGGTTTTGCTTCTGTTCTGATAGCTGTCAGCGCTTGATACATAAGCCCTGTATGCCAATTTCTTTGGTATTTCAATAATCCTGGCGCGGCGCACAAAACCGGCGCGGCCCAGGCCAGGGCTCCCGCGCAAGGGCCGCCCCGCCGCGCCGGGAGCGTCCCCCTGCCCGCAGCGCCACAGGGGGGGTACCTCACTCGTCTTTCAGCATGCGCCGCAGCACCTTGCCCGCGCCCGTGGCGGGAAGCTGGGCGATGAAACGCACCTCGCGCGGCGCCTTGTAGGGCGCCATGTTCTCGCGGCACCAGGCCACGAGCGCGGCGGCCTCCACCTCCTGCCCCGGCTTTTGGACGATGAATGCGCGCACCACCTCGCCCTTCTCGGCATCGGGCACGCCAATGACGGCGGCCTGGGCCACGGCGGGGTGCTTGATGAGGATGGTTTCGACCTCCTCGGGGAACACGCTGTAGCCCGAGACCTTGATCATTTCCTTGATGCGGCCGATGAAGGTGAGGTAGCCGTCCTCGTCGATTTGGCCCATGTCGCCGGTGAACACCCAGCCGTTCTTCAGCGTTTGGGCCGTGGCCTCGGGCTTTTTCCAGTAGCCCTTGAAGTTGCCGGGGCCGAGGATGGTGATCTCGCCCACCGTGCCGGCGGGCAGGGGCGCGCCGGTGTCGGGGTCGACGATGCGGATCTGGTTGCCCGGCACGGGTTTGCCCTGCGTGCCCCAGCGGATGGCGTCCACGGGCATGGCGGTGTCCACGGTGTGCGTTTCGCTCAGGCCATAGGCCGCCTCGTGCGAGACGCAGTTCGGCGCGAACTGGCGCCACTGCTGCGCGAGCTGTTCGGTGAAGGTGATGCCGAAGCTCGTCACCGGGTTGCGGCGCAGCGCGCTCCAGTCCATCTCGCGCGCGCCGGGCACCTGCATGAGCGCGCCGTTCATTGGCGCGATGCTGTACCACCAGGTGATGCGGTGGCGCTCCAGTGCCTGGGCCACGCCCAGGGGGTCGAAGCGGTAGAGCAGCACGCAGGTGGCGCCGGTGTAGACCGGCAGGTTCACGCCCATCACCATGCCGGCGATGTGGTACAGCGGCGCCACGGCCAGCAGCACTTCCCGGGGCGTCATGCCGTTGCAGTCGGCCGAGGCCGCCGTCTTGAAGCGCGCGTTCTCATAGCTCAGCATGGCGCCCTTGGGAAGGCCGGTGGTGCCCGAGGTGTAGGTCATGAGCGCCACGTCATCCATCGACAGCTCCACAGCCGCAGGCCGCTCGCCCGTGCGCGCTGCGACCAGGAAGTCCTCGCAGCCGGCGGGCGCCGGAGCCGCGCTGGCGCGCATGGCCTGCAGTTCGGCCGGCACGGCGATGCTCGGCTCGCCATCGGGCAGCAGCTCGGCATAGCGCACCACGAACACATGCTCCAGCGCCGTCTGCGCGCGCACCTGCTCCACCACGGGCAGCAGCACGTCGGCGGCGACGATCACGCGCGCCTTCAGGTCGTCGAGCTGGTACTGCAGCTCGTGTTCCTTGTTCAGCGGTCCGCAGGGGCAGACGATGGCGCCGATCTTCTGGATGCCGTAATGCGCCATGAGGTACTGCGGGCAGTTGTTCATGAACAGCGCCACGGGCTCGCCCTTCTGAACGCCCAGAGCCTGCAGGCGCGCGGCGAAGGCGTCGCTGGCGGCGTCCAGCTCGGCCCAGGTGAGGGCGCGGCCGTACCAGAGGTAGGCGGTTCGGTCGGGGATGGCGCGCGCGTGGCGGCGCAGATGTTCGTGCAGGGGCAGCAAGGCGGCGGATGGGGCCATGGGTGTCTCCGGTGTGTCAAAAACCGCCGGTTCTCGGTGCCGTATCAGGGTTTGCCATAGGGCCAGGCACCGGCCAGCGTCTTGCCAATATATACCGCTTGGTAGAACATTGCTACCCATGGGTATAACCAAAGCGACACCAAGCACACAGACCACCGCGCTGGGCACGCCCCCCGTGAAGGCGCGCGGCCGCCAGAAGGCCAGCACGCCCAGCACGGACGAGAAGCGCGAGCGCATCCTCCAGGCGGCCGAGGCGCTGTTCGACCGGCAGGGCTACGCCAATACGACGATGGAGCAGATCGTCCAGCAGCTCGGCGTGACCAAGCCCTACGTCTACTACTACTTCCACAACAAGCAGGAAATCTTCGAGACGCTGTGCTGGCGCCCCTCCGTGGCCTGCTTCACGGCGATGGACTTCCCCGAGGACGACCGCCGCCCCGCACACACCAAGGTCGCCGAGGGCATGGAGCGGCTGATCCGCGCGACCATCGAGCACCACCCGGCAGCCTTTTTCCCGTACCGCGAGCCGCAGGTGTTCCGGCCTGAATACCTGGCCATGCAGAAAAAACTCGCTAACCACTTCTACGAGCGCCTCTGCGCCCTGATGGAAGAAGCCCGCGCGGACGGCATGCTCGATTTCAAGGAAACGCGCCTCACCGCGCAGGCCGCCTGCAGCCTGCCGGGCTTCCTGTATCACTGGTACCGGCCCGACGGGCGCCTGTCACCGGCCGAGGTGGTGCGCGAACTCTCGCAACTGGCCTGGCGTGTGCTGGGCCTGCGTACAGCGCGCCGACGGCCCGCGCGAGCGGCCACTCCCCACAACCCACCTACGGAGACAAACCCATGAAAGCCTTGTTCACCCCCCTCGCCGCCGCAGCTCTGCTGTGCGCGGGCAACGCCCTGGCGCAGGACACCTTCAAGATCGCCTACATAGACCCGCTTTCGGGCCCGTTCGCCAATGTGGGCGAACTGATGCTCACGCACACGCAGTACGCAGTGGAGGACATCAACGCCAAGGGCGGCGTGCTCAAGGGCACGAAGCTGCAGTTGCTGCAGTTCGACAGCAAGCTTTCAGCGCAGGAAAGCCAGAGCGCGCTGCAGGCCGCCATCGACCAGGGCGCGCGCGCCATCGTCACGGGCGGCTCAGGCTCCTCGGTGGTCACGGCGCTGGTGCAGGCCGCCGCGCGCTACAACCAGCGCAACCCGGGCAAGGAGATCCTGGTGCTCAACCACTCCTCCATCGACCCCGAGCTGACCGGCAAGGCCTGCAGCTTCTGGCACTTCCAGTTCGAGGCGAACACGGCCATGAAGATGAAGGCCATCGCCAACTACATCAAGAAGCAGCCGGACATCAAGAAGGTCTACCTGCTCAACCAGGACTACGCGCACGGCAAGCAGTGGGCGCATTACGGCCGCGAGCTGGTGGGTCTGGCGCGGCCCGACATCCAGTTCACCGGCGAGGCGCTGCACCCCATCGGCCGCGTGAAGGACTTCGCGCCCTACCTCGCCAAGGTCAAGAGCACCGAGGCCGATTCGCTCATCACCGGCAACTGGGGCCAGGACATGGTGCTGCTGCTCAAGGCGGCGGGCGACGCGGGCTACAACCTGCGCTACTTCAACCACAGCGCGGGCTCGATTCCCGGCACGGTGCTGGCGGTGTCGCAGGCCAAGCTGGGCCAGCTCACCTGGGTGGCCGAGTGGCACCCCGGCCAGGCCGAGACACCCAAGGTGGACGCGCTGGCCAAGGCCTACAAGGCCAGGACGGGCAAGGAATTCCTGGCGCCGCGCATCGAGATGACGCCGCGCTTCCTGGCCGCCGCCATCAACAAGGCCCAGTCCACCGACCCGGTGAAGATCGCGCGCGCCCTGGAAGACCTGACGATCGACTCCGTGGTCGGCCCGGTGCGCATGCGCGGCGACGACCACCAGCTGCTGCTGCCCCAGGTGGTCAACACCATCGCACCCGTGGACGGCAAGGCGGTGAAAGTGGGTTGGGAAGGCACGAACTACGGCTTCCGCACCGACGCGGCCTACACCGGCAACGAACTGGCGCAGGGCACGGACTGCAAGATGGCAAGACCGTAAGCCCCCCTGAGCCGGCAAGGGAGCGCGGCGGCCGATACCATGGGTGGCTTCTTCACGAGAGAACCACCCATGCCCGACTTTCGCAGCGACACCGTCACCCAGCCCACGCCCGCCATGCGCGAGGCCATGTTCAAAGCCACGGATAGGAAATTCAACCGCATGAGGCCAAGTATGGCACGAGTTTTGGGCCTCGAAACACGTTCGGCCAAGGAAGGTTGAGCGCTCGCTTGCCGCTCAATGGCAAGAGCTTGGGAGGCAGTATGCATTTGGGCCTGGCGCGCGCGCAGCTGCTTCCCCGCAGCGATGGATACCGCCGCTTCACTGGGTCACCAATTGACGCGCTGGTCTACCTCGTCGGGTTGAGCTGCCAGATCCCAATCCGGCTCGCCTTGCGCACCATCATCCACCGGCGCGTCGCAGCCCTCCCACAGCGGTGGCCCGCGTGCCGGGGTGATGTGCGGGGGGGCAGACTCCACCCCGATGTGGTTCAGGATGTGGCGGATTTCGGCGCTGTGGGTGATGAAGGCAATGATGCGCATCTGCCCACCGCACATGGGGCACAGCAGCGGAAATGCCTCGGCGGCCAGCCAGGGCACGGCGCCCTATAGCTATGCCCTTAATGCCGGCAGCCTGCCCAGCGGGCTGAGCCTGGACAGCACGGGCACCCTCGGTGGCACGCCCACGGCCAGTGGCTTCTTCAGTTTCACGGTCCAGGCCACGGACAGCTATGGGGCCACGGGCAGCCAGTCCTATACGCTGGCCATTGCCGTGCAGCCTCCCGTGGCGAATGCCAGCTCGGCCACGGTGGCGGCCAATAGCAGCGCCAACAGCATCACCTTGAACATCAGCGGAGGTGCGGCCAGCAGCGTGGCCGTGGCCAGCCAGGCAGCAAATGGCATGGCCACGGCCAGCGGCACCTCGATCAGCTACACGCCTGCGGCCGGCTACTCAGGCACTGACAGTTTCAGCTATACCGCCAGCAATGCCAGCGGCACTTCAGCACCGGCCACGGTAACGGTCACCGTCACGGCGCCCGCGCTGCTCATTGCGCCCAGCGCCTTGCCTGCGGGCACCGAGGGCCAAGCCTATAGCCAGGGCCTGACGGCCAGCCAGGGCGCTGCGCCCTATAGCTATGCGGTGACGGGCAGCTTGCCCACGGGCCTGTCCTTCGACCCCGTCACCGGGCAGATCACGGGCACGCCCACGGCCGCAGGCGACTTCAGCTTCACGCTACAGGTGACGGACAGCCATGGCGCCACGGGCGCACAAAGCTATACGCTGTCCATTCGCTTGCCTGTGCCCATGGCCAATGACACCTCGGCCACCGTACAGGCCAATAGCCAGTCCAATGCCATTGCGCTGAACATTAGCCGCGCTGCGGCCAGCAGCGTGGCCGTGGCCAGCCAGGCGAGCCATGGCACGGCCACGGCCAGCGGCAGCTCCATCAGCTACACCCCCGTGGCCGGCTACTCGGGAGCTGATAGCTTTACCTATACCGCCAGCAATGCCAGCGGCACTTCCAGCCCGGCCACGGTGACGGTGACCGTCACCACGTCCACCCTGGTGATTGCACCCAGCAGCTTGCCAGGGGGTACGGTGGGGGCTACCTATAACCAAGGCCTGGCGGCCAGCCAGGGCACGGCGCCCTATAGCTATGCCCTTAATGCCGGCAGCCTGCCCAGCGGGCTGAGCCTGGACAGCACGGGCACCCTCGGTGGCACGCCCACGGCCAGTGGCTTCTTCAGTTTCACGGTCCAGGCCACGGACAGCTATGGGGCCACGGGCAGCCAGTCCTATACGCTGGCCATTGCCGTGCAGCCTCCCGTGGCGAATGCCAGCTCGGCCACGGTGGCGGCCAATAGCAGCGCCAACAGCATCACCTTGAACATCAGCGGAGGTGCGGCCAGCAGCGTGGCCGTGGCCAGCCAGGCAGCAAATGGCATGGCCACGGCCAGCGGCAGCTCCATCAGCTACACGCCTGCGGCCGGCTACTCAGGCACAGACAGCTTCAGCTATACCGCCAGCAATGCCAGCGGCACCTCAGCGCCGGCCACGGTGACGGTCACCGTCACGGCGCCCACGCTGCTCATTGCGCCCAGTGCCTTGCCTGCGGGCACCGAGGGCCAAGCCTATAACCAGGGCCTGACGGCCAGCCAGGGCGCTGCGCCCTATAGCTATGCGGTGACGGGCAGCTTGCCCACGGGCCTGTCATTCGACCCCGCCACCGGGCAGATCACGGGCACGCCCACGGCGGCAGGCGACTTCAGCTTCACGCTGCAGGTGACCGACCACCATGGCGCCACGGGCACGCAAAGCTATACGCTGCAGATCACGAGCTTTCCCGCTCCCGTGGCCAGCCCATCGAGCATGACGGTGGAGGCCAATAGCAGTGCCAACCCCGTGGCGCTGAGCCTGGCCGGAGGGACGGCAAACAGTGTGACGGTGGTCGTTCAGGCCTTGCATGGCGTGGCCACGGTCAGCGGAACAAGCATCAGCTATACCCCTATCGCGGGCTATTCGGGCACGGATGCGTTTTCCTACACCGCCAGCAATGCGGGAGGCACATCGGCAGCCGCCGTGGTGAGCATAACGGTCACCGCCCCCACGCTGCACATTGCGCCCAGCACCTTGCCATCGGCCATGGTGGGCAGGGCCTATAGCCAGGGCCTGACGGCCAGCATGGGCTCGGGGCCTTATTCCTACACCATCGTGGCGGGCAGTCTTCCCGACGGATTGACCCTGGACCCCGCCGGTGGCATCAGCGGAACGCCAGGGAGAAGTGGTGTTTTTTCGCTGACGATCCAGGTCAAGGACAGGCTGGGCGTCACGGCCACCCAGTCCTATACCCTGGATGCGGCAGACCCCGCTCCCGTGGCCAACGATGTCTCGGCCACGGTGCAGGCCAACAGCCAGTCCAATCCCATTGCGCTGAACATGACAAGAGCGGTGGCCAGCAGCGTGGCCGTGGTGACACAGGCCTTGCATGGCACGGCCACGGCCAGCGGGGCCACCATCAGCTACAGCCCCGCGGCGGGTTATGCGGGCACGGACAGCTTCACCTATACCGCCAGCAACACCAGCGGCACTTCCAGCCCGGCCACGGTGACGGTCACCGTCACCACGTCCACCTTGGTGATTGCGCCCAGCAGCTTGCCAGCCGGCACGGTGGGGGCGGCCTACAGCCAAAGCCTGACGGCCAGCCAGGGCACAGCACCTTATGCCTATGCCCTTGTGGCGGGGAGTCTGCCGGATGGGCTGGTGCTGGAGGGCGGCGGTGGGCTCCGTGGAACGCCCACGGTGGGCGGTGTGTTCAGTTTCACGGTGCAGGTCAGCGACAGCTACCAGGCCACGGGAGACCAGGCCTATGGCCTGTCCATTGCTTTGGTGACGCTGGTGGCCAATCCTGTGAGCACCAGCGTGCCGGCCAATAGCCGTGCCAACGCGATTGCGCTGAATATCACGGGGAGTGCGGCAACCAGCGTGGCGGTAGTCGTTCAGGCGGCCCATGGAACGGCCACGGCCAGCGGCACCGCCATCGACTACACCCCCAATGTCGGTTATGCGGGGGAGGATGTCTTCAGCTATACCGCCAGCAATGCCAGCGGGACATCGGCGGCAGCCCGTGTGACGGTCTTGGTGAGCAAGCCGCTGATCAGCGCGGGCGGCGGAAGCCTGCCCGAAGCCGCAGAGGGCAAGCCTTATAGCCAGGGCATTGTGGCCAGCGGCGGAACAGCACCCTACAGCTTTGTGGTGAGCACAGGGGCTCTGCCCGCGGGGCTGGAGCTGTCCGCCAGCGGCCAGATCTCGGGGACGCCGAAAGCCCCCGCCGGGAGTTTTGGCTTCAGCATCGTGGTGACCGATGCCTATGGGGCCAGCAGCACGGTGAGCTACACCTTGCGGGTGAGCCAGGCCCAGCCCGTGGCCCCTGCGCTGGCCATTGCGCTCATGGCCGGCAGCAGTGTGGAGCTGGACTTGACGGCGGCGGCCACGGGCAAGCCGTTCACAGGGGCGGCGGTGCAGTCCCCGCCGCCGGCGGAGGCCGGCCAGGCCAGCATCTACAGCGCCGCTTCTGCCGTGGCGCAGGATGGGCCCCGCTATTTGCTGCGCTTTGCCGCCAGCCCTTTTTTCAGCGGTGATGTCGTGATGGCCTATACCTTGAGCAATACGGCGGGCAGCTCGGCGCCCGGGCAGATCAATATCCAGGTCACCGCGCGCACCGACCCCAGCAAGGATGCCGACGTGGCCGGCATCGTGGCGGCCCAGCTCAACAGCGCACACCGTTTTGCCTCGGTCCAGATTCTCAATTTCGCGCAGCGCATGGAAAGCCTGCATGCAGATGGCTGGGGGGGCTCTAAATTTGCGCTGACGCTGGATGCAGGGCAGCAGACAGCGAAGGGCCCAGAGGACCGCGTGCTGGGCGCCGCGCCGCTGGCAGGCATGCGCCAGACCAGCACCAGGAAAGGGGCTGGCCTGAGTGCATCGGAAAGCCTCGGTGTGGATGCGCTCCAGCTACCGAATCTGCCTGCCGCTGACGGCGCTGGGGGGAAGAAAATGCTGGCGCTGTGGGTCAGCGGCACCGTGAAATACGGCCGCGAGGATGCGCGCAATGTGGACAGCCGATACCGCTTCACCACCAGTGGCATCAGCGCAGGCGCCGACTATAGGATGGGCGATTTGTGGACGCTGGGGGCGGGCCTGGGCCTGGGCAGGGACCGCAGCGATGTGGGCGAAAACGGCAGCCAGAGCACGGCAGACAATCCGCTGACGGTGCTGCTCTACACCAGTCTGCGGCCGGGGCGAAAAATGTTTGTGGACGGCCTGCTGGGCTATGGTCGCCTGAGTTTTGACACCACCCGCTACATCAGCGATGGCAGCGGCATGGCCCAAGGCATGCGCAGCGGAGACTTCAGGCTGGGCAGCCTGGTGGCGGGCATGGAGTTTCGCCAGCCGGGCTGGATGTGGTCGCCCTATGCGCGCCTGGAGGTGGTGCAGGTCACGCTCGATAGCTACAGCGAATCCGCGGCCGGGCTGGCCGCGCTGACCTACTACACGCAGCAATCCAGTGTCCGCAATACCGTGCTGGGCCTGCGGGCAGAAGGCCTTTATGCACTGCGCTGGGGACGCCTCATGCCCCGCATACGGCTGGAATATGCGCGCAATACCCAGCGCAACGACGCGGCCCGCCTGGCCTATGCGGACCTGGCCTATCTGGGGCCGGCCTATGCGATCAGCCCTTTCAGCTTTGGCAGCGACAACTGGAGCCTGGGGCTGGGCGCCCGCTTGCAGACCCGGCGCGGTGTGGAGTTTTCGCTGGAGCTGAATATAGGCGTTGCCTCGGGCGGCCAGAGCCGCTCCATGTCGCTGGGCTTGCGCCTACCGTTTTAAGGCCTGGGCGATAGGGGCTGGCCCATGGTCCTGAAACCCGTGCTTGACTCTGACATGGTGGCAATCTTTACAGTGCACGCATTCGTGATGAGGAAACCGCAATGAGTGCATCAACGCCATCTTCCGCCGCCGTGGACCTTTCCGTGCAAGGCATGACCTGCGCTTCCTGCGTGGGGCGTGTGGAGCGCGCCTTGAAAAAGCTGCCCGGTGTGCAGGACGCCCAGGTGAATCTGGCCACCGAGAAAGCCAGCATCCGCTTCGAGGGCGCCCCTGATATTCCCGCGGCCATCGCCGCCATTGAAAAGGCCGGCTACGAAGTGCCGCAAACCCAGGTGGAGCTGGTGGTCCAGGGCATGACCTGCGCCTCCTGCGTGGGCCGGGTCGAGCGTGCGCTCCAAAAAGTGGCAGGCGTGCAGTCGGCCAGCGTCAACCTGGCCACCGAACGGGCCCAGGTGGTGCTCAGCGGCCAGACCTCGGTGCAGGATCTGGTCGCCGCCGTGGAAAAAGCCGGCTACGAGGCCAGGCCCCTGGATGCCCAGGCCTCCCAGGCCCAGGGCGCAGAGCAGGACGCCATGGCCCAGCGCCAGGCCCAGGAGCGCGGCGAGCTCAAGCGCGCCCTCATCGTC
>Ga0209941_1000782_pt1 | contig 30078 bp, 23 predicted proteins | sample ThiBiot_300_plan_FD_183945 | JGI IMG/M metagenome (GOLD analysis project Ga0209941, IMG submission 183945) | Wastewater bioreactor microbial communities from Cape Town, South Africa - Thiocy_solids_1 (SPAdes) | ecosystem: Engineered > Bioremediation > Thiocyanate > Unclassified | place: South... | reverse complement strand
TGCCATACGAAACAAACTTGTATTACGTGCCTTTGCTGTTGTAAAGAATGGGAAGCCGTTTGTTAATAACTGCATTTCGGCAGCTTAAAAACGAAGTAAAAATAGATTTGGAAAGTTCATAGAAATCCGCTGGAACTGCTGCCTGGTTTTTTGATAAAGTTAAATATTAAGAACTAAAGCTGGGCTTTATTCTCAAGCCTCAAGCCGCAATACAGCAAAATTACCGCTACTGATTGCTCCAATGTCAAACCCCACTATTGACAATACCAATGTAAGCAGCCGTTTTTTCTACAAATAATTTACTTATATCTATTTCAGTATTATTCAGTCTTCAGTTAATACGGTTTAGCTATAAATTTTGATTCAAAACTTAGCGAATAAGGTGATGCCACTTTAAAGAATGGAACTATAATGTTTTTCTTGAACCAAGCTGTTTGCATTGGAAATGTTACCCAGCCTTTACCGATGTCTTCCTTTTCAATTTCTTCTTTAGTAATTTCTCCAGTAGAAAGATTAACTTTAAGTAAATAGGTCTTAAATGAAACTAAACCTGAATTCTCACAAGTAATAGCCCACAAGTAGTCGTTCATAAGGTATACAGAAATACCGTCGCTTGATTCAAGAAATGTTCCAAGTTTTTTGTCTACAACAATTTCTCTTTCTATTTCAAAGTTTTTTTTGCTGTAAATGGTGATTATGCTACCTAGTCTATAATAAGCAGTAACATTAGCCTGCATTTCATAATTCTGTGATTTAATTTCTTTTACAACAATAATTCTCTTAGAATCGTCAGATATTTGCACAGGTTCTAAGCTCTCAATACTTGAAAAATTTCGTCCTTTTGCTTCTTCGTTAACGTTTTTCAATGTTTTACGATAATCTTTATTTAGTATAATTTCACCACTTGTAATAATTTTGTTTATACTAAAGTCAAACTTAATTGTATTAAGTGCTTTCATTTTACTGCTGTTGATACAAGTTGTTGCAATTATAACGCTTTGCTGATTATCCATTTCATTTTTAATAACACAGTTAAAAAATGGATTTTTGTCTTTTACAGAAAAAGGGGTTGATAAGTTTTTTAACAATTTCCCTGTACTGTCAAATTTTTCAACTGTTATAAGCTCGTTAGTAAAAGAGCATATATAGATATTCTTAGTTTCATCGGCAACTGCACCCGCAAAATAGGAATTAGCCGCTACAGTTTTTATTTCAATAAATTTGGGCTCTAACTTATTATTTAGTGAAATCAATTGAATAAAAGACGACTCTAAAAATTTTGTATCAGCATTAGATGGCCCCATAAAATGAAATCCTTCATCGTAATTTGTTTGACGAAATAATGCGTAGCAAAAATTATTATTTGGGTCTTTTAGTAATGTACAGGAGATTCTGTTGGAATTTTCCTTCTTAAAAATATTCTGCTCTTTTAATACTGAGCAAGTTTTTTTATTAATTAATATGGCATTGTATCCAATAGTTTTCAACTTTTTCCGTTCTTCACCTATCACTAAAATATTATCTCCCATAATACCACAATTAATTGGTATTAAATTAATAGCTTGCTCTTGGGTCATTACCCCTTTGTTATTCATTATTCCAACACCATATTCATCCCTATCAAATCTTAGAGTAGAGAAGGAAAGATTATCGTTAATTTGCAATTGAGATAATATTTTAAAATCTTGACAATAGAGTATAGAATAGTTAAAAAATGTAGTCAATAGGAGTAATATAAATTTCATAATTGTTATTTTAAGTAATTAAATGCTAGCAAAAATAAAAGTTGATAAAGGTTTATAGATTTAATTTCAGTCGCTATATTTGAAATAGCTCTAAATGGCTGCTTACGCCCGGGCTTTGCGCAGGCGGGATATTAGGATTCCCTTCTGCCCCCGACCGATGCCAAATTTATAAATAAATGTTCATTGGTATTCAGAATGCTAAATATTATTCTTTCAGCCCGGAACCGCTGCTGAAACATGCACCACGGCTCACTTGCCCCACTCCTGCCCCGCTTGCGCAAAACCTCATGTAAGGTGCTGGCGGTCGAATCTAAAAAAGCTACTAATAAAACATACAGCATGTCAAACCGAAAAACGAACAAAGTTTGAAATTCAAAAAAAGCCCGCATCATAAAAAGCCATGCTGCCCAATCACAGCAAATTTTTATCCCAATAAAGGTTTATTGTCCACCGAAAAATGTTACAGCCAACTAAAAACCATAAGGACAGGTACCTGTTTAATAAACTTTTTGTAAAGTGAAGAAGTTAAACTGTCCACCGAAAAAGCAAACAGGAATTTAAAATACTTAAACCTACGGTGCTTAACAAAAAGTAGCATCGAAAATAAATTAAAAAGTAGTCGTCACTGTACCGGCATGAATCGTCAGGTTACAATTCAAGCCCTCGTTACAATAATTAAAGAATCACAAAAATGATAAAAAGTCATTGTTCAAATGTTATCTCAGGGTACACAATCAAAATAAATCACTCTGTCCAACAAATAAAACCGTAAAAAACTAAAGAACCCGAAATTTTCACTTCTGTTCTAAATAATTTTCAAACCTAAATATTGAATGCGAAGAAAACGAAAGGTACGTTTCGTTCAGGTCAAACCAGCTTGCACCTTACGGACAGAGCTTGCTGCTGTGCTGGGATTTATTAAAGTCCAGCCCGGAGCCGCTGCTGATTGAAAAACTGATGATGAAGATAACAACAAAAGCCGATAGAATTCCGTCCTTTAGCATTGCACTATGAAAATATTGATTAAATTCTATTACTACTATTATTTTTTCTTTTTTGCTTTTTTTTTCTTTTACTATTCACAGTAATTTGTTGATAAACTAACCAGTGGAGGAAGCGCTTTAGGTTATTTCGTCAGGGTTTTTTACCCATCGGCTGATGCAATCTTCCTCCACTCTTTTGCCGCCTTTTGTTCAGATAGAAATTAGGGATTTTATACCCATTATTAAGGACTTGAACCGGCAGCAAAATCGGTTAGTTCATTTTTCGTCAACTTAAAAATACAGGTTATGAACAGAAAATTTTATGTTGGTATCGATGTTTCTAAAAAAACAATTGATGTAGCTTTTATTGCTCAATCAGGAGAACAAAAAACGGAGCCCCGCTGGAAGGTTTTTGACAATACCGATCCTGGTTTGCACCAAATGAAAACATGGTTAAACAAGGAGTCCGTTACGCTTGATGCTAATACTATTTTCGTTATTGAGAACACTGGGCTTTATCACCGCCGCCTCGTAAGTTTTTGCAACAAACATCAAATTCAATTGTGTATCGAAAATGGAGCACAGGTAAAGTGGAGCCTGGGCATTGCCCGTGGCAAAAGCGATAAGGTAGATAGCCGCCGGTTGGCAACCTATGCGCTCAGGTTTGCCGATCGCCTAAAACCCGCAGCAGCACTGCATGAAGGCATACAGGCAGTGAAAGATCTTATCACCTTGCGTAACCGGCATATCACCCAGCTCAGTGCCCTGCGCAGCAATTTAAAAGAACTTAAACTCACCACTGACCCGGCTGCGGTGAAGGAGTTGGAGAAAATACATAAGCCGCTCATCACTGCCACGAAAAATACTATCCTCAAAATTGAAGCTGCACTCCTGAAAAAAATAAAGAGCAATAAGCTTACATCCAGGCAATACGAACTGCTCTTATCTATCCCTTGCATAGGGCCTGTAACAGCAGCATATCTTATTGCATGTACAAATGCATTTACGCTGTGCGAAACCGGCAAGCAACTTGCCTGCTACTGCGGGGTAGTGCCTTTCGAATACCAAAGCGGCATAAGTATAAAGGGAAAACACCGGGTTCATAAGATGGCTAACAAGAATCTGAAAGCACTCCTGCACCTGTGTGCTGTATCATCACTGCGCTATGTAAAAGAACTGCGGGCATACTACGATAGAAAGGTGGAAGAAGGAAAACATAAAATGAGTGTGATCAATGCCATACGAAACAAACTTGTATTACGTGCCTTTGCTGTTGTAAAGAATGGGAAGCCGTTTGTTAATAACTGCATTTCGGCAGCTTAAAAACGAAGTAAAAATAGATTTGGAAAGTTCATAGAAATCGGCTGGATATGGGCTGATAGCGATATAAAGCTGAGAACTTATTCGTCAGCCAGCATAGCAACAAACTCCCTGTTGTATGTACGCCCTTCGTCGAGGCCTTTTTGAATTTCAAAAGTTTTCACTCAATCGTTTTAAAATCTTCTATCTTGTTTTCTTTGTTGACCTGTATAATGAACCCTAATATTTCTTTACTGAATAAAAGTCTGTAATGATACTCCCGGATGCCATTATCCAATTCCTTTCTTGAAAGCAGTTCAGGTTTTAAAAAGTTACCTTTTGATTTGAAATATTCCGAACCTCTTTGCTGCATAGTGCTATCCATAATTTCTTTAGCCAATTCGGCTGTGAACTGATCTGCACGCATTTTTTTGTCCATCACATTATTTATAAACCCGGTTACCAACTTTGTTATCTCAGGCTCTGTATCTTCTATTGTTTTTAAACTGGTAATGCTTAGCTCGGGATGATAAATTTGTAATATTTTGGTTGAAATTTTATAAGTACTGGCTCGTTTGAGATTAGCAAATACAATCACTGCCATTTTCTTCTCGGGATAGCGTTTGATTGTTGATTCAAAACCCTGCCAGCTTCCGTTATGTTGCAATATCCGCTTACCATTTAAAGAATCTATTGCCCATCCAAAACCATATCTTGCAAAAGTTCCGTCATTTAGTTTTGCAGGCGTCCACATCAAATCGTAATATTCCTTTTTCAATAGTTTACCGACATTTAATCCTGCTTCCCATTTGGCCATATCGAGTACGGTTAAAAGGAGTGGGCCATCTGCTGTTGTGTTAGTAGTAGGTGACACCCATTCCTGGTTCTTTATTACACCATTCACCATCCTGTATCCTGATGCCCGGTTGGGAACAATATCTTCTTCTGAATTGATCCTTGCAGTAGTCATTCCCAATGGTATTAAAATACGGTCTTTTAAAAAGTCGCCATAAAATTTACCGGTCACTTTACTCATAATGATACCGAGTGTTGCATAAGCCATATTGCTGTATTTCTGTTTTTCACCGGCTTTAAACAACAATGGTCTTTTTTTAAATTCCTGGTACAAGCTGTCTTCGGTATAGTGGGCCTGGTAATTAAAGTTGTCAATGTAGTCGCCAAATCCGCTGGTGTGGTTGAGCATGTTTTCAATGGTAATGGAATCCCAACCGGCAGGTGCATAGGGAAAAAATTTTGAAAGCTTATCATCGAGACTCAATTTACCATCCTGCACCAACAGCATTACAGCAAACGCAGTAAACTGTTTACCAACAGATGCTGTTTGAAAAACAGTCTCGGGTTTTACAGGTACATTATGCTCCAAGTTAGAATTACCATAGCCTTTTATATATTCAATTTTTCCGTCTCTTACTACAACAACCGATAACCCAGGAATTCTTTGGTTTTTCATTTCGATATGAATCAGGGAATCTACTTGCGACTTCTTTTTTGACGAGGTAGTTTGCGTCATACCATAGCAGTATGACGTCAGGAAAATAACCAGAAATAATTTGCCTTTCATTTTTAGTATATTATTTATATGATATTTTCTGCATGGCCACTTTAAATAATACAATTAACCCCAAGTCTATTTTTAGTTTGCTTGTTGTGGTATCTGTCACCTCCGTTTTAAACATTTACTAACCGATTTGAAAGTTTTATAAGGTTTCGATATTAAAGGCACGATGTGTCCCAATAGGGTGACATACAACGTTAAAGCATTTGTGAAGGCATGGAATTTTGCGTTTCGTCAGCCTGATACAAAAGCATAATTGAAAAACTACTGCTGAAGATAATTACAAATGTTCAATAGCAAAATGTCGGCTTGAACAGAAGATGATAAGAATTACTGCTGCACAAGTGTTGCTGGTCAAGCCATGCTTTTACAAATGCACGTGTTGTGTGCTGCTTTTTTGTCCTTTTAAATCTGGCTCTAATTTGTAAAAAGTCATACCGATTATATTTGTCAAACAATAAGCTGTAGCGAGTCTCATATTAAAGCTTAGTTGTTCGCTGTCAATCCTGTCTTTAAAAAATAATAGATAAAATAAAAGGTACGTCAACACAACTCCTATTAATATTATGATAACTTTCTTGCTTGTCAATGATACATTTTGTTTGTTTATGATTTTAACTGCAAATATTAATATTGTCCAGCAAGGTATCGAGAATAAAAGTCCGAATGCAATAGCAAACAACGTATATAATCCAAGTCCTGCTGCTTCTATGTGAAGTTTCTTAATGTCAAAAGTACCGCTGATTAAAAAATATAAGAACGGTGCAACAACAACACTTGTCAACCAAACTTTTGTCGCATATCTAAATGAGTTTGATGTCATAATTAAAAAGTGATTGGCATGCAGCGGATGTGCCCGACAAAGTAGCACACAACGGCCACGCATTGGCGATGGCAGGGTATTCAATGATTTTTCAGCCGGAACAAAAGTACAGTAAACGAACAAAAAGCTGAGATTTTTATTCTATTGCTCAACAGAGAACTTTCAGCCGGAACTACGGTCAATAGCGAACAAAAAGCTGATGAAATGCACGTCAGCCCTGCTATTGCCAATGCGAATGTTATGTGGCGTTCAGTCTTTTAGCATGTCCCAAATATAGTACGATGGTGTAATCGCCGCAAGCTTGCCACCAGTGTTGTCTCCTTGTGTGCCATGTACGACTCCTAAGAATATTGTTTTATTTCCGCCAATAAACATTGCTTTTTTTACAGAATAATAGACACCAGAACCACTACAGCCTTGCATGCTGGGAAGGTCCAAATAGAAAAAAGTACATTTTGTCTTCGTATCCGCTCTTGTCTGTGTTATTAGTCCACTTGCTAAATGACTTGTAAAAATCAATGGGGAAAAGTGCTCTAATTGTAAATCTAATAACGGATAACCAAGAAAAGTTATGTCAACGTCTTTTGGTGCTGCGTCTTTACCGCCATAAATCAAATACGAAGGAAATGACCATTCTTTTAACCTTTTTTCAATGTCTTTATTAGTTGTTGATAGTTCCATTAAGGATAAATCTGCAATTGGATGGCTTGTCCAATTTAATGAATGGGTTTTACTTAAAACAAGCAGGTCAATAATGCCAGGCTTATCTCCACTTATGCGAAAAACCACCTTAGCGTCATTGCGCATTTCTTTTGCAACGTGGTTTGCAGTGAGTAAAAAATATTTTCCATCATGACTAATAATGGTTCCGGAACCTGATTTTGCACTTGTATCAGAGGTCTTTTGATAAAGAAATACTGTCACGTTTGAAATGTCGTCCTGACTCCAGAGAGAGTCTCGCTGACCGTAAGAAGTAGTGGAAACTGCAAAGCTTCCAAGAAATAATATTAAAAGTTTTCGCATGTTAATTTGTCGTTGTTTTGGATGCCACATAACGGTAAAGCATTGGCGATGGCAGGGCATTTGAAAATCGTCTGCCCGAACCAAAGCCGAATAGAATTACTAATGATGAAGGTAAGTACAAAAGCCCAATAGTAAAAGTCCAGCCCGGACTGAAGCCCAATGGCGAACAAAAAGTTGAGATTATATTCGTCGCCCCCTGCTATTGCCAATGCACCTGTTATATGCGGTTTTTCTTGTCATTCGTCAGTTTTAACTCCGCTATTTTCTTGTCTGTTCTTATACTTCTCTCTTGCTTTAACTTTCCAAGGTGCGTCAATTTCCCAGTCGCCCGCCATTAGACAACCATAAGGCATAATTTCGTCAAGCACTTCGCCAAGTCCAAATTCTTGCATTTGCCGTTTTACCATATTTGCGTTTTTGTATGCACTTGGCAATTCTGAAATATCAATGTGATTTGAGAAAAAACGAATATCTAAACCTTGTGTTTCTTCGTTAAATAATTGTTCAATTGTTTTGTGAGCATTGTTTCTTTTGTGTCGCCCACGACTAATATTTCGTCCTGCTCCGTGAGGTGCAAAACCTAAATTATTTAATGTTGTATTGCCTTTTACAATTAAAACTGGTTCACTCATATTCAATGGAACAAGTCTTAACCCGTCTTTGCTGTCAGGCACAAATTTGTCGTCCAATGGCGTTGCGCCTTTGGCATGATAGAACAAATCATTTTCCTTAAACACAAAATTATGCTCGTTCCAAAACCTATCGAATGGGTCAATGTTTAACTTCTGAGTTGTAGCGTTGTGAATAGTAGTGTGGTTCAATTTCGTCCACTCTCTAACTAACTGCAATGCTTCCCAATAAGATTTCCCTTCGTCTGTGTCGTAAGGTATCCAAGCGTTTTTCTCTGCTGTCTTTGGTGAAATTTCTTTTCTAAAGTATTCCGCTATTTTCATTCCTTGAGTGTATAGATTTGCGCCAAAGCCACGGCTACCGTGATGCGTAACCATCATTGTTTCACCTGTCTTTTTTGAAATACCTACAAAAAGAAAATGGTTGCCGTCACCTTGTGTCGCTAAGTGGGTTTTAGCAAAATTTAAACTACGTTCTGAATTTAGAAACTTGTTATACAATATTTTTTCTTCAAACTCTTTTGGAAGAATTGAAAATTCTTCTCGTCCGCCACCACCAAAGTGAGTAACAGAATGAGCCATATCTAAAACGGTCTTTGGTGATAACATTCCGAAATTTGTCATCATTACGGAACAGCAGATGTCTGCACTATGCATTGATGGGTGGATTGCATTTTTTGCAATAACAACTCCACCAACTGGAATTTGCCCTTCCCCTGTCGGGCAAGCGTCAGGCATTACCGCACCACCAACCAATGTTGGTGTTTTCATAAGGTCTTGCATTGTGTCAAGAACCATTTTTACGTTATCAGCTTCTTCTTCTGTTTCGGGTCTAATGTTTTTATAAAAGTCCACCGGTTCGGAATGCGGCTCAATATATTTAGGTCGAACGCTTTCAACATAGCTTTTCAAATTGTCGCCACTAAGCTGGTGTTGATTCGCATATTCGATAACGACCTTGAACCATTTGTTTGGTTTAAACCCTAAGTCTATTAAGTCTTTCCCTGTTATCATTTTGTCTGTTTGTAATCTGTAGTAACGGTCTGTTAAAATCGCATATAACGGTAACGCATTGGCGATGGCAGGGCATTTGAAAATCGTCTGCCCGAACCGAAGCCGAATAGAATTACCAATGATGAAGATAAGCACAAAAGCTAAATTATTAACGTCAAGCTGGAACCAAAGCTGATAGCGGACAAAAAGTTGAGATTATATTCGTCGCCCCCTGCTATTGCCAATGCACTTGTTGTGCGTTCGCCATTGATATTTCCCTAATCAATAAAAGTTACAACGAGATTTAAAGGAATAAACCCGTTGCCAAATGAAATCCGATAATTTACCTTCAGAAATCATTTTAAAGCTATTGGTTTGTGACCAAATTCGTTCTTTTTTATTATTGACGAGGGTCAAGCAAGGGCTTTCAATAAATTTAATGTATTTTTTATCTTCTATATTCTTGGACAATACAACCATTTCTAAATCGGTATCGCAAAAGTCCTTTAATGAGGTTTTGTAATAAATTGGATCTACTTGTGCTGGCGTAATTAAATGAATAGTTAGTACCAACCTATGGGAACTTAATATAGTTAGATAGCTATAAAAGGGAGAGTCTTGGGTTTCGGTCGCACATAGAGTCAATGGAGGATTATTATATAGGTTTACTGTGTCAATATATTCATTCAGATTATAGGTAAATTTAGCGTAGAAATAATTTGAATTTTGATGCCAATTTTTTTGAATGATGAGCTTAAGATTCTTCATCATTAAGTATAAATCTGGGAAGTATTTATAAATAAATGGAAATGAATTGTCAATTAGAATTGCATTACTACCAGATAATCGTTTTTCTACTGGGATATAATCAAGAAAAGCCTTTTGAATTGCTAAAGCTGAACTATCATTCAAGTGAATTTCAATTGCTGCGCTTAAATATAGGGTGTCAATTGGAAAGTTTATAAGATTACTTCTAATTTCTGACTCTTGTAATTGCCTTAGTAAATAGGAATTATTCGAACGTTGCTCAGTTAATGTTAAATTTTGACTTTTTCTAATTGAATCTAATAGGTGAATTTGATTCGTAAGATTTTGTGAGTCAGTTTTTGACTTTTCCATTTGGTTATTAAGTAATAGCTCAATTTTTTGTCTTTGTGATATTTGATTTAATGAATCAATTGATCTTTTCCTACTTTGAGCAATCTCTTGTAAATTTTGTATTTTATCTTTTTGAAATTGAATTAAAATAGAAATGGTTAGTAGCGATAATGCCAAAACAACAAGAATCCATCCACCTTTAGTTAGCTTATAAAAAGTACTAGATTTTGAGTCCTCTTTCGTTTTTAGAAAAATTCCAACTAGTGAGATACCACTTGCAATTATAATTGTTAAGTAAGTAAACATTTTTTGGAGTTTCGTAATGAGTTAGTCGAAAAGGTGACGCACAACGTTGAAGCATTGGCGATGTGGCGGTATTCCGTGTTGTGTCGCCCCTGAGCCGATGCTGAGTAAAGTTAATTAGTTCATTGATTATTCACAAAGCCCAACCTGCGTTGCGTCTGACCGGACAGGTGATGATTAGCGATTTGTTGCTGAAGGTTTATTCGTCGCACCGCCATATGCGCCAATGCACTGTTGCCTGCTGCCTTTCGTCTGCTTAAAGTTGTGTAAGTACTGTGGGTCTTTGCAGTTATTGCTTTCGCTAAACCTTGGCTCAACTCTTTCCTTCCCCCAAATTTTGTTTCCTGCTTTTTGGGGATTCTGTATGTAAAACTTATTTCTATCACTGAAGTATCTGTTAATTGCTCGAGCACATTCATCAACACTTTGATAATCACTGTTATGAATAATTGCTTTCGCCATACCACTAAAAACAGATTCGATAACATTTAGAAATTGAGCACATGCAGGTAAAGGGGCAAGTTTTACTTTGGGCAGCTTTTTGCTTTTGTTATGTTCGTCAACTGCCTGTTTAAACTTCTTTGACGCATGCCAAGAGGCTGCATCCCAAGAGAAGTAGATTCGTTTTTCATTAGAGTATTTTGAAATAAGGAGTTCTAACAGCTTAATCATCTCGTCTGTATCTTTCTTCTTGGAATAAAAGTGAACAATTTGGTTAGACGATAATTCGAGAGCTGCTGTTATAATCAAAAATCCTTTGCTTTTTTGAAGTTGCGGAACTACTCGGGCTTTTCCAGGCGGCACATAAGACTTACCACCTTGTATTTTGATTGCAAAAGGTCCATACTCGTCAATAGAGAAGAATTTCTCGTTCGTTTTTAAATTAGATAGAATTTGTGTTATTTTCTTTAATTTATTTCTATAGTTTGGGTCTGTACTCGTAAGCACCTTTTTGGCACTTCGAAATCTGTATCCAGCATCTTTGATTATTCTGCATATGTAATTGTGTCCAAGGGGTAGACCTTTTGATTTCATTGCTGCGTGAATATCTTCTAAACGCCACGAAGCTCGATTGAAACCAAAATCTTTCGGCGGTGAATGGAGAATAGAAAACAAGGCGCTTTTGTATTCTTCCTTTTCAAATTTATAATGCCTTTGTTCTGATAATTCGTTTGTTGCTCTTTTTAGTGTTATTTCCTTTCTCCAATAATAATAAGAACCAGAGTTGATGCCCAACTCTTTCAATTTTGTTCTCTTGCTTTTTTCCGTTGATTCAACAATTGCAATAATCTCTTCTTTCTGTTTGTCAGAGTATCTTTTTTGCTTTATTATTCCTCTAGATTTCAAAATTGCTTTACATGTCTCAATAATTTCAGCTTGTCGTTGAATAATCGCTTTTTGTGTGCTGATTACTTCATCTCGCAACTTGTCGAGATAGTTGGTTTTAGATGTCTGTCTGGGTCGCATTTAGCAAATTGTGGTAAGCTTAAATGGAAGAATGTAGCTTATAAGGTTGCAGGCAACGTTTAAGGCTTGGCGATGGGCTGGTATTCAATGTACTTTTCGCCCGAACCTCAGCCGATTTGAAAAACAAAAGATGAAGATAAAACAAAAAGCTGATTTTTATTCTTCAGCCCGGAACTATTGCTGATAGCGAACTACAGCCGATTGTTATTCCTTCAGCCAGCCTATTGCCAAACCTTTTGTTGGCTGCAGAATTAATAATCGCCTTGGTCTCTACCTGTCATTTCATTTCTTATTTGAGAAATTGAAAATAAATATTCTCCTATTTCTCTAAACTCTGTTCCTTTTTCTGGTGTCCATCGTACAACCATGTGATATTTGCCATTTTTGTAAACTTCAATTATCCATTCAGAGCCGTCCATTCCGTTCGTGTCTCTTGATTCAGTTTGAAGAGTCCAAAACCTTGCATTGTCAAGTTTGAGGTTTGTCGTGTCTACCTGCTTTTGTGTCAAGTTAATAGTTGTATCAAAAATGATTTTTCCTGGTTCGTAACCACCTGCGCCATCACAGACTTTGGAAAATAGTTTGATAATGTCGCCTTGCTTTTCAAGTCGTACTGAAACTGGGTGATTAAATGTCCTTAACCAAGTAAACCGATAAACTTCTTTGTCGCCATTATAGTTTTTCAAAACAGGCTCTTTCATCGCAAACAACATTTTTGAATACCAAGAATTTCTAAAACTGTCAACAGCGTTAACAGTCGTGTCTTGCCAATTAGGTTTTGTCTTAAAATAAAATGTGGCGCTGTCAACAGGTCTTTGTAATGTGTCAAACTTAGAGTTAGAGTAAATCGTCTTATCTGTGCCGGACTTGCAAGAGGCAGCCAAGATAAATATTGTCATTATGGAAAGTAGGGTTCTCAAAATTTTGCAGCCAACGTTCGAGGCTTTGTGCAGTTGTGGAATTGACCAACTGTCCGCCCGGAACTGAAGCTAAATTTATAACTAAAAGCCGAAGTTAAGAACTACTGCCCAGCAGAATTCCGTCCGCCGAATATAAAGCTGGGATATGCACTGCCGATGATTGTTTCAACGTCGAGCCCCAATTGCACAAAACCTTTTGTTGTACGAAGTTATTTTACCGGAATTATCAAAGTGTCTATCCTTGTTGGAATTTGATCCTCGCCAATCCATCTGTCGTAAATCTTTACTAGAATGAAGACATTTTTTGAAGAATCAATTTGCTTAGTGGTACGAATTTCATAAGTATTTTCCTCTTTTAAATTTCGAAATGTAGCGCCAATAATATTAAGTCCTCTGTTGAAAGAAGGCAATCCTGGAGTTATTAGCGAAATGGTGTCGCCCTTTATTTTGTCAACGGATGCTGAATTACTTAAAAGCTTATAAGTAGTTTTGGGTAAATTGTTAACGTCTAATGGGGCAATATATATTAACCTGTTTAGTGTGTCGTAATTTCTTTCCTCAAATAGTGTGTCATTAATATAATTATAAGTATACACTCCGTACTCTCCGAAGAATTTGCTTTTTAGTCCGTTACGTTTGCCATTTAGAAAAGTAACAGTTGAATCCAAATCACCTTCGTCATCAAAATAGAAACATTTACCGTTCTTTAGGCTATCTGTGTTTAATGTAATACTGTCTTTTAATTTTCCGTTGTCATAGTAACTTTTTATCACAATCCCTTTGTCTGAAGGTTGTTGTCTACACTGCAGGAAAATAAAAAGGAAAGCCAAATATGTTAGAGTGGTTCTCATAATTTCGTACAACGCCCGGGCTTTGCGCAGGCGGGATATTAGCATTCCCTTCTGCCCCCGACCGATGCCAAATTTATAAATAAATGTTCATTGTTATTCAGAATGCTAAATATTATTCTTTCAGCCCGGAACCGCTGCTGAAACATGCACCACGGCTCACTTGCCCCACTCCTGCCCCGCTTGCGCAAAACCTCATGTAAGGTGCTGGCGGTCGAATCTAAAAAAGCTACTAATAAAACATACAGCATGTCAAACCGAAAAACGAACAAAGTTTGAAATTCAAAAAAGCCCGCATCATAAAAAGCCAGGCTGTCCAATCACAGCAAATTTTTATCCCAATAAAGGTTTATTGTCCACCGAAAAATGTTACAGCCAACTAAAAAACCATAAGGACAGGCGCCTGTTTAATAAACTTTTTGTAAAGCGAAAGAAGTTAAACTGTCCACCGAAAAAGCAAACAGGAATTTAAAATACTAGTACCTACGGTGCTTAACAAAAAGTAGTATCGAAAATGAATTAAAAAGTAGTCATCACTGTACCGGCATGAAACGTCAGGTTACAATTCAAGCCCTCGTTACAATAATTAAAGAATCACAAAAATGATAAAAAGTCATTGTTCAAATGTTATCTCAGGGTACACAATCAAAATAAATCACACTGTCCAACAAATAAAACCGTAAAAATCTAAAGTACCCGAAATTTCTACTTCTGTTCTAAATAATTTTCAAATCTAAATTTTGAATGCGAAGAAAACGAAAGGTACGTTTCGTTCAGGTCAAACCAGCTTGCACCTTACGTTTAAGGCTTGGCGATGGGCTGGTATTCAATGAACCTTTCGCCCGAACGTCAGCCGATTGAAAAACTAAAGCCGAAGGTAAATACAAAAAGCTGATATTTGTTCGTCTGCTGGAACTATTGCTGATAGCGAACTACAGCAGATTGTTATTCCTTCAGCCAGCCTATTGCCAAACCTTTTGTTGTATGCCGTTTAATCTTCTTTTGTCAAACAGTTGATTGTGTAAAAGAATTCATCACTGTTGTCTTCTGTAAAATCTTTTTCTACAAAACTGTCGCTTGTCCAAACTCTCATTGTCTGAATTTTTTTCGTCTTCAACTCTTCAAGTTGTTTCTTTTTTCCAAAAACACCTCCAAAATACAATTTTGCATTTCCTTTACAGTTAAACTTTCCGTCACTTGCTAATTCAAGTTTTGAACCGTCTTTAAAAAGTATATTTATTTTATTTCCTTCGTCAATACAACTGCCTGCTCCAACAGCTTGAATTGATACTATTAATGAACCACTTGAACTTTTCATTAATAATATTCCTAAACCTTTCTTTCCACCGTCAGTAGATACAACAATTGTATTCTTCCCTGCTGTTAATTTCTTTCCTGTCATTTTATCTTCTGTTGTTTCAACATAATTTGCACAGTCAGAATTTTTTACGGTCGTAGTTTGAGTGCTTTTCTCTTCTTGATATTTCCACGTTCCGTCAGAATTAAGAACTACTTTTTTTCCTGATTTAGTTGTGGCTTCTTCTGTTTGTCCGAAAGAGACTGAAATTGTTGCAATAATTGCAAATGCTGTTAAGATAATTTTTCTCATAATTGATTTTGATTAAAGTTTTGGGTGTTTGCAAATGGCATACAACGGACAGGTATTGCCGATGGTGGGGAATTTTATATTCGTCCGTCGGAACCGCTGTCTGGATTTTTGATAAAGTTAATTATTAAGAACTAAAGCTGGGCTTTATTCGTCGAGGCCCGAACCACAGCACAGCAGAATTACCGCTGCTGATTGCTCCAATGTCAAGCCCCACTATTGGCAATACCAATGTTGTGTGCAGGTTATATTAGTTTACCCTTTTTGTAATTTTCAGTTTTAATTAAATTCCCAAGTTTATTATAGTACTTCCAAGTTCCATTTTTAACAGGCATATTATTAACTTTTCTGTATTCCGTTCTTGTTTTGCCACCCAATCCTATGGCGGTTATTCCTCTTTTACCTTCAATTTGTATATAATTGCCTTGTTCTTTTATCTTTCCATTAGGCCAGTAGGAAGTATATATTCCGAAATAATAGCCATTTAGATATTCAATTTCTTTTTGTAAAACTCTGTTTGTGTCTGAAATTGTCCATTTCCCAGTTCTATTATTTTTTAAATAAAGACCTTCTTCGATTCTATTCTCTTTTCTGTACCATTGATAGTAATGTCCTTCAAGTTCTCCATTTTTATAATTCTCAATAGTTTCAATTCCTAATATTGAGTCTTTACTTTGCCACATACCTTCTTCCTTGTTGTCTATGAGTTGGCCTTGTTCCATTAAAAAGTAGTGACTATTTAAATATCTTCTGTATCGTCTAAATGTTCCAGTTTTAATACTATCAGTAATTTGATAAACTAAACTGTCCCTCTTAGGAAAATCTTGCCATCCAGTTTCTATGGTATATGAAAAGCCATAACCATTTTTGCAAATCTGATTGTAATTTTTGTCATAATAATCGATTATATAACTACGATTTTCAGTCTCATAATATTTAGCTCTTAAATGCAAGTATTCACTTTCATAATATTCTTCAGATATGCCTACCTTATACAAGTAAGTTGTATTCTTACTTAATTTCTTTTCTTTGTTTTCGCCATAAAATTTTTCGTACCAAGGGTCCCAGGAATGTAATTCGTCAATAGTTTCTTGAGCAAACAGAAACTTGAATGAGATTAGAAAAAATAAAAGGAAAAATATCTTCATCTACAATTTATGAGAGGTTTCTGCAACTTGCACACAACGCCCGGGCTTTGCGCAGGCGGGATATTAGCATTCCCTTCTGCCCCCGACCGATGCCAAATTTATAAATAAATGTTCATTGTTATTCAGAATGCTAAATATTATTCTTTCAGCCCGGAACCGCTGCTGAAACCTGCCCTACGGCTCACTTGCCCCACTCCTGCCCCGCTTGCGCAAAACCTCATGTAAGGTGCTGGCGGTCGAATCTAAAAAAGCTACAAATAAAACATACAGTATGTCAAACCGAAAAACGAACAAAGTTTGAAATTCAAAAAAAGCCCGCTTCATAAAAAGCCATGTTGTCCAATCATAGTAAACTTTTTATCCAAATAAAGGTTTATTGTCCACCGAAAAATGTTACAGCCAACTAAAAAACCATAAAGACAGGTACCTGTTTAATAAACTTTTTGTAAAGTGAAAGAAGTTAAACTGTCCACCGAAAAAGCAAACAGGAATTTAAAATACTTGAATCTGCGGTGCTTAACAAAAAGTAGTATCGAAAATGAATTAAAAAGTAGTCGTCACTCTACCGGCATGAAACGTCAGGTTATAATTCAAGCCCTCGTTACAATAATTAAAGAATCACAAAAATGATAAAAAGTCATTGTTCAAATCTTATCTCAGGGTGCGCAATCAAATTAAATCACTCTGTCCAACAAATAAAACCGTAAAAGCTAAAGTACCCGAAAATTCTACTTCTGCTCAAATAATTTTCAAACCTAAATTTTGAATGCGAAGAAAACGAAATGTTCGTTTCGTTCGGGTCAAACCAGCTTGCACCTTACGCCCGGGCTTTGCGCAGGCGGGATATTAGGATTCCCTTCTGCCCCCGACCGATGCCAAATTTATAAATAAATGTTCATTGTTATTCAGAATGCTAAATATTATTCTTTCAGCCCGGAACCGCTGCTGAAACATGCACCACGGCTCACTTGCCCCACTCCTGCCCCGCTTGCGCAAAACCTCATGTAAGGTGCTGGCGGTCGAATCTAAAAAAGCTACTAATAAAACATACAGCATGTCAAACCGAAAAACGAACAAAGTTTGAAATTCAAAAAAAGCCCGCATCATAAAAAGCCATGCTGCCCAATCACAGCAAATTTTTATCCCAATAAAGGTTTATTGTCCACCGAAAAATGTTACAGCCAACTAAAAACCATAAGGACAGGTACCTGTTTAATAAACTTTTTGTAAAGTGAAGAAGTTAAACTGTCCACCGAAAAAGCAAACAGGAATTTAAAATACTTAAACCTACGGTGCTTAACAAAAAGTAGCATCGAAAATAAATTAAAAAGTAGTCGTCACTGTACCGGCATGAATCGTCAGGTTACAATTCAAGCCCTCGTTACAATAATTAAAGAATCACAAAAATGATAAAAAGTCATTGTTCAAATGTTATCTCAGGGTACACAATCAAAATAAATCACTCTGTCCAACAAATAAAACCGTAAAAAACTAAAGAACCCGAAATTTTCACTTCTGTTCTAAATAATTTTCAAACCTAAATATTGAATGCGAAGAAAACGAAAGGTACGTTTCGTTCAGGTCAAACCAGCTTGCACCTTACGTTCGAGGCTTTGTGCAGTTGGGGAATTGACCAAATGTCCGCCCGGAACTTAAGCTAAATTTATAACTAATAGCCGAAGTTAACTAACAAAAGCCCGGCAGAATTCCGTCCGCCGAAACCAAAGCTTGGATATGCACTGCCGATGATTGCTTCAACGTCATGCCCCAATTGCACAAAACCTTTTGTTGTGCGTTCGCTTTGTTGTCAATCGCTCGTAAGTTTTGATATGCAGCTTTTTAATTCTTTAATCCAATCTGAATTATTCTTTTTGTCCTTTTGAGCTTTGGTCAAGTTTTGTTTCAACAATGGTAAAAAGTCTTTGTCCTTGAGTTCGCCAATTGCCTCAAATAATAATGGTTCATATTCCCATTGCAAAAGTTCTCGAATAATTTTATCTTTTACTCTTATATCTTTTCTTTTCGCTAATCCAAAGATTGCTTCAAATTTTGTGTATCTGTCTTTATCATCAACTCTCAACCATAATGCTTCTCTGATAAATTTATTGTTTCTTTCAATTTGAGTTCCAATTCCAAAAGTTGCCCAATCTCTAATATGAGAAACTTTGTCGGTTGTCAAATGTATTAAAGTGTCTATTGCTAATCTATTGTCAACCGAAAGCAAAGCATAAACTAAGCCTTCTCTAACACCTTCGTCAGCATTATCTTTAAATGAAACTAAAAGTGCTATCTCGTCAGGTTTTAATTTTTCGTTATTGTGTCCGATTGCATACAAAACAGAAAGCAATGCTTTTGGGTCTTTCTCTTTTTTTAAGATGTCAAAAAATAGTTTTCGAGATTCTTTGAAGAATGGTCGAGGTGTCAAACCCAATTGTGCTAATATGTCAATACCAATAATCCGTTCTTTGTGTTTTGATGATTTTATTAGTTTAACACACGTATTGAAGATGTTGGCATTTGCTCTTGAACGTAGTTCTCGGATATTGTCCCAATAAGTTTTGACCGACTTATTATTTACTAGCCGAAAAAATAGTTTTTCATCAGTCCAATTTTTTCTACTCATTTCAAAATTTGTCGGTTAACGAGGGTTGTCTAAAGTGACGCACAACGAGCAGGTATTGCCGATGGTGGGGAATTTTATATTCTTCCGCCGGAACTGCTGCCTGGCTTTTTGATAAAGTTAAATATTAGGAACCAAAGCTGGGCTTTATTCGTCTAGCCCCGAACCGCAGCACAGCAGAGTCACCGCTGCTGATTGTTCAAATGTCAAGCCCCACTATTGGCAATACCAATGTTGGCTGTAGTGCTTTCAATACCCTGCTGTACTTTTTCTGTCTAAAAAATCATTGCGTTTCCTGTCTCTATAAAGTTGCATCATATATGCTACAAATTCAGCTAATTGAGGGTGGTTATTTTTGTTGACAGAATTTGCATAAACAGTTCTTCGTTCATTTTCAGTGTTAATCTTAAAAGTAAATGATGTGCCGTCTAAATAAATGTGTCCACTGTTTTGAAGTGAGTCAGTAGAGGTAATAAGAAGATTGTCAATCATTTTATTAAACTCTGGAACTAATTTAATTGATAATTGCAAAGTGTCAACTCTGTATGTTGTGTAAGCAAGATATAATGAGTCTAATGCGTCAAGAACTTTTACTAAGCTGTCATTTTGAGGAGAGACATTTTTGATTTTCAGGAAGTCTTGTCTCACGTTAATCGTGTTTGTGTCTTTCTCTCTTTCTTCTCTATTTTCTTTAACTCGAATTTTATATTGAATTAAAATTGAGTTCTGGTCTCTTTTAAGATTTACAAAAAACTGCCTGTAATAAGTACGATTTTCTACTCTAAGATTAATTTCACAGTTCTCAGAACTCTGTCCTACCGTGGTCAAGGCAGAAAGAAAAAAGATAGTATTTAGTATAAGCTTTTCCATAATCATAGAGTGTCAACTTGCATTACAGCCAACGTTCGAGTATTTGCGAAGGCAGGGAATTCATTGATTGTCCAGCCCGGTACAAATGCCCATTTGAAAATATGTTGTTGAAGTTATGAACTAAAGCTGAATATTAAACGTCGAGCCCGAACTTCTGATGATGCCTGCACATAGTTGATGTTACATTGTCAAGCCCTGCTTTTGCAAATACTTTTGTTGGCGGTAGTTTTTTCTCTCTTTTGCGTATTGTCGTCTTTGCTTTTTTGTAAGAACTATACAGCGAATTGTCCCACCGACATTGTAGCATTCATATGGAATACTTTTCTCGAAGCTACTCCATGTTGCTTTACTATTTGCTATTTCAAAAATATTGTCAACGAATGCCTGAAGAAACTTAGCCTCTTGTAATGATGTGTCTTGTGCTTTTGGTGTCCAATAAGTTTTAAAGGAATAACTTGTTGGCTTTGCATATTCAATAATGTAAGTAACTCCGTCAAAACCTTGTTTCCAGCCCGAAATAAAATTGTCAGTCGGCAGTTTGTTGATTTCAGAAGTGGTCACAAAATTGAGAATGGCTTTAACTGTGTCCATACTGAAAACCTTTCTTTTGATTAAAGTTCGGCCAGTCGGTTCTTCTTTTTCCGGTGTTCGTTCTGTCACCCAACAAGTCAGCTGTGCTGAGTATGAACTGTCACTATTTTGCCAAATGTCAAGCACCTGATTTGTTTTCCAAACTCTGAAATGGTATGTCAAAGTCGATGTGTCAAGCCTTAAAAGACCTAAGTCATCAATAACGATATTTTGATACTTAAACCAAAACGAAGTGTCACCGTTTAGGTTTGTCACATTGTTAAGCATCTTAGTCTGTCCAAATACAGCTACAGATAAAGAAAGAATTATGATGGTTAGTAGGGTCTTCATAAAATTACCGCCAACGGCCGGGGCTTGGCGATGGGCTGGACATTTTTAATGTCCAGCCCCGGAACCGCTGCTGACTAAAGATATAAAAGTAAAAGGTAACAACAAAAAGCTTTATGATGCTTGTCCAGCCCCGAACAAAAGCCAAATAGCATTACGGCTGCCGGGGCAGGACAACGTCCTGCCAGCCTAGCGCCAAACCCTATGTAAGGTGCAGGCGGTAAACTTAACGGAGTAACAAATAAAACACAAACAGTAACAAATTAAAAAACGAATACAGTTTTAAAAAATAAAACTGTTTGCAAAAAAAGAAGTTACTGTTTGCTGCTGCAAAAACAGTTGCTTACAAATAAACTCATACTGTCTACCGAAAAACTGCTGCGACAAAAAGTAAACCCTGCAAAGCCAGTTATGACTTTAAAAAAAGTTTTTAGAAAAAGCAGAAAGCCAAACTGTCAACAAAAAATGGCAACTAAAAAAGAAAGCAACTACGACTTACGGTATGAAATTAAAACAGTAACAAAAAAAAGTACGAGCCAGCAGCAACCCCAAAAGGCAGAGGCTTATAAAATTTGTCCAAGCCCACAGCAACAAAAAATAAAAATGCTATAAATAAAAAGAAGTAACTGCAACAAAGTTTAAAACCAATTTGCAACCGCAGAAAGTAAAGCTGTCCAACCGCAGCAACGCCGCTACAAAAAAATGCAGCAACAAAACCTGCTTGCAAAAAAAAAACGATGTCTAACGAAAAAGTAATAACGAATTTATTGACTTAAAACTTGAAAGAGAATACTGCAACTTTTGTCGGAACGGAGCTTGCACCTTACGAACAGGGCTTGCCGAAGTACGGGAATTAGTATTCCGTCAGCCCGGTACCGATGATGATTGAAAAACTGATGATGAAGATAACAACAAAAAGCTAAATAGAATTACGTCAAGCTGGATATGAAGCACAATAGAATTACAAAAAGCCGAAGATAACTTCCGTCCGCCCGTATTTTGGCAAACCCCATGTTATGCGTTCGCCCTTCTTCTCGGTCTGCCTGTGTCCAACAAAAAATTTGGCCATGTCGAAGTTAGGTGTTAAATTGTGCTAAAAATATTAGTATATGAAAGTCGTGTCATTTTTTGCTGGTGCTGGCGGTCTTGATTTAGGCTTTGAAAAAGCTGGTTTTGATGTTGTATGGGCAAATGAATACGATAAAGAAATATGGGAAACCTACGAAAAAAATCATAAAAATACCGTCTTAGATAGGCGTAGTATTGTTGATATTCCGTCAAGTGATGTTCCTGATTGCGATGGCATAATTGGTGGACCGCCTTGTCAAAGTTGGTCAGAAGCTGGCTCTAAAAAAGGAATTGCCGATAAAAGAGGTCAACTTTTTTATGAGTTTATGAGAATACTAGCCGATAAAAAACCAAAATTTTTTCTTGCAGAAAATGTGTCTGGAATGTTGCTGCCTGCACATAAAGAAGCATTGGCTAACATAAAGCAAATGTTTACAGATATTGGTTATGATTTGTCATTTCAACTTTTAAACGTGTCGGACTTTGGTGTGCCGCAAGATAGAAAACGTGTCTTTTTTATTGGTTACAGAAAAGATTTGGGTATTAAATTTCAATTTCCAACTGCAACAACTCCCGAAAATAAAATTACGCTTGAAAAAGCTATTGGTGATTTAAAAGATAATGTTTTGCCTGCAAAAGAAGGCAACTATACAAATGGTAAAGATTGTCTTGTCAAAAACCATGAGTACATGATTGGTGGATTTTCTTCAATTTTCATGTCAAGAAATAGAGTTCGGTCTTGGGATGAAGTTTCTTTCACAATTCAAGCTGGCGGTCGTCATGCACCTATACATCCTCAAGCACCGAAGATGAAATTTATTGAGCAAAATCTTAGAGAGTTTGTCAAGGGAAAAGAAAATTTGTATCGTCGTTTGTCTGTTAGAGAATGTGCAAGAATTCAAACTTTTCCCGATAGTTTTACTTTTCATTATAGTAGTGTTGTTGCTGGTTATAAAATGATTGGAAATGCTGTTCCTGTTAGAATGGGCAAAGTATTGGCTCAGAAAATTTATGCTGATTTAAGTAATTTGAAAACGATAAAAAAGAAATCACTTAGTAAACAAGAACCATTTTTAAATGGTATTATTGTTCGTGAAAGAATGCTTGAAATTGTAAATGCAATAGCCCAATAAAACGATGGCAAAAGAAGCTAAACAAACTAAGACTGGTAAGGCATTTGAGTATTCCTTACTCAATGCTTTTTTAGAACGATTGAATATTTTAACATCAGTGTCCGTTGTTGAGAATGAGCCATATAAAACTGCAAAGAAACACTTTGATAGTTTCAATAAAATTGAAAAAGGGTTATATAATTTAAACGCAAGTTTTGCTGTAAATTTTTTGATTGATTTAGAGCCTCGTTTGTCAAATGACATAAATAAAAATGATGTTTTGCAGCTTGAAATTGTATCTGATAAACAAGGTCAATCTGGCGATGTTAGAGATGTTTTGGCAATTCGTTCTTTGCAAAAGTGGGAGATAGGAATTTCAGCAAAGAATAATCATCGGGCTGTAAAACACTCTCGTTTGTCGAATGATATAAACTTTGGTGAGAAATGGCTTGGTGTGTCTTGCTCACCAAAATATTTTACTGAAGTAAAACCGATTTTTGATGAGTTGGCAAAACTTAGAACTGCAAGTAAGGCAACTCAAAAGTGGTCAACATTAGGTGATTACCATACCTCGGTGTATGTTCCAATTCTTGATGCTTTCCGTAAAGAGCTTTTAAAACTTGATAAAGATAATCCTGGGATTGTCGCCCAAAGGCTTGTTGAATATTTAGTTGGCACTCAAGATTTTTATAAAGTCATAAAAGGCAAAAATAAAGTAGAGATACAGGCATATAATTTACATGGAACTTTGAACTTACCATTTCAAGCTGTCAAGCCAAAAATGAAAGTTCCAAAACTAAAGCTGCCTAATCGTTTGATTGAAATTGTCTATCAAGATAATTCGCAAACAACCTTAATGGTGTCTTTAACGGAAGGTTGGCAAATATCTTTTAGAATTCATAACGCAAGTTCAAGAATTGAACCGTCATTGAAGTTTGATATTAATTTAGTGTCTGCTCCACATTCGCTTTTTGTCAACCATTTAACTCTTGGCTAAACTTTAGAAACTACCATTTAATTTTGTTTGAATAAGCGTAGGGTGTCCAATAGGGTGACGCATAACGCCCGGGCTTTGCGCAGGCGGGATATTAGGATTCCCTTCTGCCCCCGACCGGTGCCAAATTTATAAATAAATGTTCATTGTTATTCAGAATGCTAAATATTATTCTTTCAGCCCGGAACCGCTGCTGAAACATGCACCACGGCTCACTTGCCCCACTCCTGCCCCGCTTGCGCAAAACCTCATGTAAGGTGCTGGCGGTCGAATCTAAAAAAGCTACTAATAAAACATACAGCATGTCAAACCGAAAAACGAACAAAGTTTGAAATTCAAAAAAAGCCCGCATCATAAAAAGCCATGCTGCCCAATCACAGCAAATTTTTATCCCAATAAAGGTTTATTGTCCACCGAAAAATGTTACAGCCAACTAAAAACCATAAGGACAGGTACCTGTTTAATAAACTTTTTGTAAAGTGAAGAAGTTAAACTGTCCACCGAAAAAGCAAACAGGAATTTAAAATACTTAAACCTACGGTGCTTAACAAAAAGTAGTATCGAAAATGAATTAAAAAGTAGTCATCACTGTACCGGCATGAAACGTCAGGTTACAATTCAAGCCCTCGTTACAATAATTAAAGAATCAAAAAAATGATAAAAAGTATTGTTCAAATGTCTTCTCAGGGTACGCAATCAAATTAAATCATTCTGTCCAACAAATAAAACCGTAAAAGCTAAAGTACCCGAAATTTTCACTTCTGTTCTAAATAATTTTCAAATCTAAATTTTGAATGCGAAGAAAACGAAATGTTCGTTTCGTTCAGGTCAAACCAGCTTGCACCTTACGTTTCAGGTATTGCCGAAGGCGGGGAATTTCAGCTCTACCGATGAATAAAGTTATTTTAGCTGAATGTCTTCCGTCAGCTTAATAGAAGCATTGTCGGCCCCGCTTTTGGCAATACTTTGTTGTGCGTTGTTCTTCTTCCCTCTGCTAGGCACTCCGAATAATGTCAACACTGATCCGCTTATAAAACCTGAAATAAGTCCGCCGATGTGTGCAGCATTGTCAATGTTCCCAGCTAATCCCATTATTAAGTTGTAGCCAACGAAAATCAAAACGCTTGCGATCATCCCGCTGTTTACTTCTCTATCCTTTTTTTTCACCAAAACAAGCAATGCCAAAAAGAAGCCATACAGACCAAAGATAGCACCCGAGGCGCCTGCACTCACGACGTTGTCATGCCACCAAACACTTGTCAGGCTTGCCCATAGTCCAGTGAAGACATACAAAAACAAAAACCATCTTTTTCCGAGTATTTGCTCCACAAATGCGGAAACGAAAATAAAGCCGATAGCATTCATTAAAAGATGTATGATACCTACATGAACAAAAACATTTGTCAGTAGTCGCCAGTATTCACCTTGATTTACTGTCAAGGCTCTTACGTTCCCTCCCCAGTTTACAATGTCAATAACAAGTGGTTTATAAATGTTAACACCACTGATTAGCATAGCAACGAAAACCAAAATATTGATGTCAAGAATGATTGCCGAAATGAAATTGTGTTTGGAGGGAATTAAAAATGAGAAGAAGCTGAGAAATGAGGTCTTTTCCTCTGTTTCCTTACCAAACAGTACCGATTTGTAAGGCTGCTTTTGAGAAAAAGAATAGTCGGGTGCCTTTTTTGTCAACCGTTCAATTATCTTTTCCGTTGCTTTTGTTATTTTGATTACCTGCTTACCACTTTCGCTTACCTCTATTCGGAGCATTTCGCCAATCTCAAACTGGTCAAAATTGTGCTTAGGAAAATAAAGTTTGCACAAATAGTCATCGGCAAGCTTTAAACAATACTCGTCTTTTCGAAAAAGAGGATTCTTTGCTTTATCAGTGACCTGTGTAACGATAACTCTTTTCAAGTCTGTCTGTAAACCCAAAACAGCTTTGTGAACTTTTTTGAAATAGGTTATGGAGAGCGGAATAAGAAATATCAGCCCGAAGAACAGCAAAGCCATTCCATAACTCATACTTTCTATCAGCGGCTTTTGATTTGGTCTGTTTGTTAGAAAAGGTGCTACCAACCAAATGGCTGCAAAGATGATTAGCTCCAGCCGAAAATCTTTCTTCTGATTTTTAAGGTTCTGAAGCAGTCGCTTCCTATCGCCCTGAGTCTGGGCAGTTAGTAGGTGAATATCTGTCATAGAATTACGCACAACGTTCGAGTATTTGCGAAGGCAGGGAATTCATTGATTGTCCAGCCCGGTACAAATGCTGATTTGAAAATATGTTGTTGAAGTTAAGAACTAATGCTAAACGTTGAACGTCGAGCCCGAACCGCTGCTGATGCTTGCACATAGCTGATGTTACGTTGTCCAGCCCTGCTTTTGCAAATACTTTTGTTGGCAGTAGTTTTTATTGGCCGTCATATTCTTTCAATGGTTTAAAGTTCTTAAATCTAATATATCCAGGTTCGTATTTTTTATTCCTCATAATAATTTTTTCTTTTCCATTTTTGTCATAAGTAGAAACTGTTAACCCGTCAGACAATTCAACACTTGCGAATTCTTTTAGGCTATCGCCTTTAATATTTAGAAATACCGTTGAACAGCCACCGTAAACTAAAAATGCGTCAATGCAGTCAAGTTCTTTGTTATAAAGCATATTGGGATAGTCCTGTGAATTAACCATTGAAATTAGTTTTTGCTCTTGGTTATCATAGACAAAAAGTCGTCTTACTTCATTTGCACCTCTTGCAGCAGTTCCTGAAATAAAAGTAATGTCATTAAAGTTGTCGTTATTGAAGTCTGAAATATTTGGGTCAAATCCCATAAGAGCAGTGGTCTCATAGGAATAATTATTTTGTATCATCCATGTTTCTGGGTCTTTTATGGTATTTCTCCCTTTGATGTAAAATTTCACTATCACATAAATGTCGTCGTAAACTCTATGTTTAATCAACTCCACTTTGCATTTTCCTTTTTCGCCAATATTTAAACTGTCAACGAATGTATCAATTATCTCAGTTTTTGAAGTGTCTGCATTTTGTTGTTCAGAAAGGATAGTTTGGTTAGCAATAATTTTAGGCGTGTCCGTATTATGAATTGCTTTTTCTGCGTCGTGTTTTGAATTACACGAAACTAAAATTGTCAAGAATAATAGTGTAAAGAATTTCATCTTGGGGTGTCCTGTAAAATTACTGCCAACGCCCGGGCTTTGCGCAGGCGGGATATTAGCATTCCCTTCTGCCCCCGACCGATGCCAAATTTATAAATAAATGTTCATTGTTATTCAGAATGCTAAATATTATTCTTTCAGCCCGGAACCGCTGCTGAAACATGCACCACGGCTCACTTGCCCCACTCCTGCCCCGCTTGCGCAAAACCTCATGTAAGGTGCTGGCGGTCGAATCTAAAAAAGCTACTAATAAAACATACAGCATGTCAAACCGAAAAACGAACAAAGTTTGAAATTCAAAAAAAGCCCGCATCATAAAAAGCCATGCTGCCCAATCACAGCAAATTTTTATCCCAATAAAGGTTTATTGTCCACCGAAAAATGTTACAGCCAACTAAAAACCATAAGGACAGGTACCTGTTTAATAAACTTTTTGTAAAGTGAAGAAGTTAAACTGTCCACCGAAAAAGCAAACAGGAATTTAAAATACTTAAACCTACGGTGCTTAACAAAAAGTAGCATCGAAAATAAATTAAAAAGTAGTCGTCACTGTACCGGCATGAATCGTCAGGTTACAATTCAAGCCCTCGTTACAATAATTAAAGAATCACAAAAATGATAAAAAGTCATTGTTCAAATGTTATCTCAGGGTACACAATCAAAATAAATCACTCTGTCCAACAAATAAAACCGTAAAAATCTAAAGTACCCGAAATTTTCACTTCTGTTCTAAATAATTTTCAAACCTAAATATTGAATGCGAAGAAATCGAAAGGTACGTTTCGTTCAGGTCAAACCAGCTTGCACCTTACGTTCAGGTATTGCCGAAGGCGGGATATTTTATGTTCGTCCAGCCTGGCAACTAAAGTTAAATAGAAATTCCAAAGCTGAGAAACCAAAAAATGGCCGACCGAAGCCGGTCACGCTGGAACCGATGATGATAAACGAACTAACTGTTGAAGTTTATAGTGTCAGCCCCGATTTTGGCAATACAATGTTGGTAGCATGTTGTTCATTGCTTTATTTTTCCAATTTGCCCTGCTGGCGTGATCATATAATGATTTGTTTCACTGGAAGTCTCGTGTTTTGGCCCGTTTTTGAATGTCAACGTACCTGTTACAGCGGATATTGAAGTCTTCAGAGATAATGAGATTGTTTAGCCATTCGCTGAAGTCGCCAAGGCTTGGGTCTGCGCTAGAATAGTCAAAGTACTGAATGAAGTCTAGTGATTCAAGGTTAGAGCCTTCCCATTTGTCAATCGGCGTTACTTGTCGAGCGAAAAATTTGTCAAACAGGTAAGTGTTTGAACAAAAGGTTTCAAACGCTTTTTTTTCCGCTTCTTTTGTTTTTCCGCATTTGAAAAGAATAACTGTCCATTCGAACAGGAAGTCAGGAAAGCCGCAGTCGTCAGGAAAGTTTTTACTGAACCACTTGAGATAAGTCAATCCGCCATTAAAGTCACCAAGTTTAATGAAATATTTAGTCGGCAGGTAGCGAAGCCCACGGCTGTCGTCATAGCACCCATATTTTCGCTTTTCCGCTGCGAGTGTCCGCTTAATATTTGAGATTTTTGCCTTAAGTCGCTCTGTCTGTTTCGGTGTCACGGATGTTTAATTACAATTGCTACCAACGAGCAGGTATTGCCGATGGTGGGGAATTGAAATTCCATCCGCCCGGAACTACTGCCTGGCTTTTTAATAAAGTTAAATATTAAGAACTAAAGCTGGGCTTTATTCGTCAAGCCCCGAACCGCAGTACAGCAGAATTACCGCTGCTGATTGCTCAAATGTCAAGCCCCACTATTGGCAATACCAATGTTAGCAGGCGTTGTTTTGTTTGAAGAAATTTGCCCTTTCTGTCAAACGTTCAACATAAATTTCGTTGTCCAATTTTAAATGGTCAAACAGAAATATTTCAAGTATCTCATTAAGATACAGTAGTAAAAGAGGTAATCGTCTATACAAGTAATCCCATTGCGTCAAAATACTGTCTTTTGTGCTGAACACAAAATTGATATTTTGTATTTCTGTCTTATTATTTTTGTTTCTCGTCGTCGATGGATGAAGAGCTTTGTTTGACATATTTACCAAACTGTCCGACAAAGCTGGGTTAAATATGAAATCATATAAATCTGAAGCTTTTATTGATTTGCTTAAAAGAAGATTTTCTGTAGCATTTAACAGCTCAATAATATCTTCTTGGGATATTCCTGTTGTGTCAAAGCTGTCTTCTTTAATAAACTTTTCTAAAAAGTCGCTCGTAAGATATAATCTCAAAATAACTAGGAGATTGTAAACGAAAGGCTTTCTAATAAGGGAGAATGTCACTGTCAGTCGCTGTTGTAAAGATGCAAAAAGTGCAATCTGTAAAAACTGGCAGGAGTCTGCGATAACTGCATTTAAAATATGACTTGTAATTATCTCATCGTGTTTGTTAGATTTATCAGTTCTAAGCAAGTAGTCCAATATATGTTCGCCGTCACTTAATTCTATTTCCTTGTCGAACTGTACTGTCTGGGCTCTTAACCCTTTAAATGGCTCTGCAGTAACAAAATCTTCAATTTGGTAAAGCAAAAACTCGCAACTTTTATGTTGTCGATGGAACTCCTTGGGGAGATGAAGAAAATCATATCGTTCATTTCTCATAATGTTGGAAGGGTCGCACTTACAATGCCTGCTAACGCCCGGGCTTTGCGCAGGCGGGATATTAGGATTCCCTTCTGCCCCCGACCGATGCCAAATTTATAAATAAATGTTCATTGTTATTCAGAATGCTAAATATTATTCTTTCAGCCCGGAACCGCTGCTGAAACATGCACCACGGCTCACTTGCCCCACTCCTGCCCCGCTTGCGCAAAACC
>Ga0209941_1000780_pt1 | contig 30285 bp, 33 predicted proteins | sample ThiBiot_300_plan_FD_183945 | JGI IMG/M metagenome (GOLD analysis project Ga0209941, IMG submission 183945) | Wastewater bioreactor microbial communities from Cape Town, South Africa - Thiocy_solids_1 (SPAdes) | ecosystem: Engineered > Bioremediation > Thiocyanate > Unclassified | place: South... | reverse complement strand
GGGAAAAGTCAATTGACAAATGGGAAAAGTCAATTGACAAATGAGAAAAGTCAATTGACAAATGGGAAAAGTCAATTGACAAATGGGAAAAGTCAATTGACAAATGGGAAAAGTCAATTGACAAATGGGAAAAGTCAATTGACAAATGGGAAAAGTCAATTGACAAATGAGAAAAGTCAATTGACAAATGAGAAAAGTCAATTGACAAATGAGAAAAGTCAATTGACAAATGAGAAAAGTCAGTTGACAAATGAGAAAAGTCAGATGACAAAATACCGTTTGCAACCTATACACGGGAGCTCAAACCTTAAACCCGGAATCCGCCTTTGGCGGGACACGTCCGCCTTCGGCGGGACACGTCCGCTTTCGGCGGGACAAGTCCGGGCGACACGCTGATGCAGAGGGTTGCGGGAAGTGCCGGAGCCTGTTCGCCGCGGCGAATTGCACGGTTAGCAGGCGCAAAAGGGTAACAAATCGAAAAACCAGGATCCCTGCACCAGCAAGACGGTTAATTTCAATTTGTCCTGCTCGATGCCTTTTAAAGGATTGATTTTATGGATTTCGCAAAATTCGCGAATGTGGCCTGCGGTATAGAAAACTTTACGGGCAGCGCGGATATAGCCGATCAGGTTTTTATAGCGGTATTTGCGCAGTCCGCTGATACTCATTTGAAGATATTCCGCTGCTTTTTTCTCAGAAATAAAGCCTTTGGGTAAATTGTCAAGATCCGGAAATAGATTTTCCATAATTCGTGAGCATAAGGTTTTGGAAGTTTTAAATATTAATTCTCTGCCCTTTACCACACAAACTCAACCGTTCCCGCTAAGGTCAGCTTTAAAGCAATCCGCAGTCAGGGTGTTTTAACCCTAATTTCGCCAGCCAAAACGCTTGAAGATTTTGCCCCTTTTATCATGACCAAATACCCTCCCTTATTACCCGATTCATTTTATCATCTGTACAACCACGGCATAGGCGATGAATTGATTTTTCGCAGTATCGATAATTATCAATTCTTCATTGAGAAAATGAAAATCCATCTGCCACCGGTAATGGATGTTTTCACGTATTCGCTGTTGCCCAACCATTTTCATCTGGTGATCAGGACAAAGCCGGAAGATGTGATCGTCAGAGAATTTAAGCAAAAGAAGGGTATTGAGTATGACAGGGAAAAACACAAGCTGTCGGATTTCATCATGATACGGCTTGGTCATTGCCTGAACAGCTATGCAAAAGCGTTTAATAAAGTGAACAAGAGGATGGGCGGGGTTTTTATGGCAAATACAAAAAGAACAGATATGCAAGATGAGCGGGGTTTTATGAATGCCATATTATATGCCCATAAGAATGCTGTCCACCATGGATATACGAGAAAGATCGGAGAATGGCTGCACGATGGATACAACGACCTCCTCAGCAATCCGGAAACATGGCTGATGAGAGATGAAATATTTCAAAGGTTCGGTTCCCGCGAAGAATTTATCAGGATACATGAAAGTTTGAAGATAGAGAGGAAGTAGCCTCGCAAACCTTCGGGCGTTTGCCGCGTTGGCCTGTAGCTCAGCAAAACCCCGAAGCGTTTGCAGCGTCCCCGAAGCGTTTGCAGCATTGGCGTTTGACCCTGGCCAAAACGCTTCAAGCCTCACAAAACGCTTGAAGGTTTTGTCACCTCGCATGGGCTCCTCACAAAACGCTTGAAGGTTTTGCCGCCCGCATCGCCTTTGCACGAAACGCTTCAAGGTTTTGGCTTGCCTTAAGCCTCCGGGCATTTGCAGCGCTGGACTGAAGCTTAGCAAAACCTCCGGACGTTTGCAGCGCTGGACTGTAGCTTAGCAAAACCCCGAAGCGTTTGGCCAAGCCTCTTTATACTTTGGTAAACTTTTCTGAAAGTTATCTCATTCTAAAAATAACCACTTAAATTGCATTTCCGCTATGGAAAATTTACAGTTAAAAGGCGAAAAAAGTTTTGGTAAGACCAGGGTCAAAGTAAATGTGCAGGTTATCCTCTTTGAGGAAGACGACATTTGGTATGCCTATCTGCCTGCTCTGGATATTAACGGGTATGGAAATAATGAAGAGGAAGCCAAAGAAAGCCTGAAAATTGCCATTGACGAATTTATCAGATACACGCTCAATAAGAATACTTTTTATGATGAATTGAAGCGTCTTGGTTGGATAATCAAAAAAAGTAAAAAGACTCTTATTGCACCCAAAATCAGCGACCTGATTAATGAAAACCAAGAGTTGAAAGAAATCGTCGATTCCAGGAGATACAAGTCTGACGGTTATCAGGTGCGTGTGCCTGTTCTTGCATAATGGCAACGAATCCTCTTAAAAATGTTTCTCTTGCAGATTGCAGAAAATTCCTTTTGCAGGCCGGATGCAAGAAATATCGTACAACCGGTGGTCATGAACATTGGAAAAGAAAAGATTAAAAGAGACCAATTACTATTCAAACTCATATAGATCCGGTGCCTGAGAGAATAATGAAACAGATTAATACAGCTCTTGATATTTGAAGGGATGAGTTCAGAGATATATCGCGAAAAATATAAATCAGTTTGTATTGATGGCTTTGTTTCTTATTTTCCCCGCTGATAGGAACAGTATTAGAAAGGGGAGAATTTGGACAAATTCAGGATATGTGGCACATTATTTATATTTACACCTAAACCAACTTTACAATGAAGACTACTGCTCCAAAAAAGAAGAAGAAAAAAGTTACGGTCTTCAATAAAATTTCTTCGGGATTCAGAGAGCTTCATGTTGACGGGGCCTACGGTGGTGTAACTCCCAAGGGGCTGTTTAATATGAATTTTTTTGCTGAGCGGATGGCCATCCCGAAAGCCACCGATTTTGAAATAGAGAATAATCAACTGAGAAAAATTGCAGATAGTGAAGACAGCAAGAACGGTATAATCAGAGAGTTTGAGATGGGCGTGTATATGACGATACATACAGCCCGCGACATTCATAAATGGCTTGGTGAGGCATTGGATGCATTTGACAAATCTCAAAAAGAATCAAAATGATTAACACTTATAGTTATAGCGAAGGAAATACTATCCTTATAACCGGGCTTGACAGATACACATCTACCGACATTGCATATCGTGTAAAAGAGTACGTCGAGATTGATGAAGATGAAGAATTAACCCGGTTGTGCATGGAATCTTCAGAAAGCTCGCTTAGCGAAGTGTGGGAAGATGAAGACGATGCATACTGGGAATCATTTCTCAAAAAATAAAGATGCCGTATAGCCAGGGCGATATTGTTTTAGTTCCCTTTCCATTCAGCGATTTGAAAACTGCAAAGGTGAGGCCCGCTATTATAGTATCCGGAAAGCAGATACAAAAGACACAGGATGTCATACTCGCCGCCCTGACTACCAATATCAGAAACGATCATTTTTCTTTCGTAATCCAACAGAGAAGTTTATCTCATCCGCTTAGAAATAGTGAGGTGCGATGCAATAAACTTTTTACCTGTGATAAAGAGATTATTCATAAAGCAATCAGCAGGTTAGACAAGCCTTCCGTCAAAATACTTTTGGGAAGGATCAGGGATAATTTTGAGGAAGAGTAATTTAGCTGGAAAGTAATCTGCCTGTATAATTTCTGAATAATCCGGATTTAAAGACAACAGAATTAGCCGGCCATCTGCCACGATTGGGGCAATATAAATTTAGAACCCGAAATCCGCCTCCGGCGATGCCATCCGGGCGACACGTTTCAACGGGTTGCACGGTTAACAGGTGCACGAAATTAGATTCCCCCTCCCTGCGGTCGTCGGAATGACAGATCGCAGTTGTTATTCCGAACGCAGCGAAGAATCTCTAAGCGAGAAATCTACCACCGCTCACCCGAGCGCAGTTAAGGTCGGGCCAATGTGCGACGGGGCTGTAGTTCGGCATGGCCTGACCATTAGAGCGCAGGCCCCACCTCCATCGTCAGGACATTTGCCAACGCTCGTACCTTCGCTTATTGTCCCGACGAGAAGCAGGCTCTTAGTGGCGGGTGTCCTCACCAAACTCGTTTACTTTCCTCTCTTCTTTTTGTCTTGACACAAAAAGAAGCAAAAAAGTCAAGGACAACCCGATCGCTCCGCGCGTTTGTCCGGCCAGCGCGCCGCGGAAGTCTTAAAGTTTCAGGTTGAAGGTTCAAGGTTGAAGGTTCAAGGTTGAAGGTTCAAGGTTCAAAGTTGAAGGTTGAAGGTTGAAGGTTCAAGGTTGAAGGTTCAAAGTTGAAGGTTCAAGGTTTCCCTTTTTTGAAAGCGTTTTTTTAGGTTCCTTCCTGCGGTCGTTCGGAATGACAGATCGTAGTGTCACGCGCCGGATGTTACCCATAACCCAACGCCACGGCCGAAACCCGAAATCCCGATAAAACATCAGTATATTTATAAAAAACCGGCAATGCAACATACCCCGGCCCTGCAAGACTTTATTCAGCGGAATGCACACCTGTTCTGGTACACGCCCGAAGACAGGAAAAGAGAGATCAGTGACGAATTGTTGCTGGAACAACTATTAAACTTTGCAGAGCTTCCTGTAATCAGAGAATACTTTAATATTGTCGGGATTCCCGGAGCCAAAAAGATTTTTGAAGGATTGAAAGGCCGTCAGAAACAAAATATCTATCCTGAAATATATCACCTGTTCTCAGAGTATTTTAAGCGGAATGCATAGGGAGATTCTTGATAAGAACCAGTTGGATTTGCTGCCTTTGATCAGGGAGTTTAAGAGGACGTTTTACCTGGCGGGTGGCACAGCCGTAGCGTTGCATATCGGACACCGGCGTTCTGTTGATTTTGATTTATTCAGAGAAGGCCGTATTAATCCGACGGATATTCTTAAGAAAATACAAAACCATCAATATATCCCTGTTGTTACCCGCAGGGTTAAGGAACAATTAAATCTTACGGTCAACAATGTAAAATTTACTTTTTTTCAATATCCATTCAAAATTGAAAAAAAGGTACTTTTTGAAAATATTATTTATTTGCCGGACCTGATAGATCTGGCGGCAATGAAGGCCTATGCCTTGGGGAGGAGGGCAAAATGGAAAGACTATGTAGATTTATATTACCTGCTCACGGAATATTTTTCCATCCGGGAAATTTCTGTAAAAGCTGCTGCTATTTTCGGGGGTTTATTTTCGGAAAAACAATTCAGGGCCCAGCTTTCTTTTTTTGATGATGTGGATTACAGTGAGGAGGTTGAATTTGTGAGACCACCGGTTTCTGTACAGATAGTCAAGGACACCCTGCTGAATAAAGCTATTGAATTTTAGAAGGGAAACAAGAAATGGAATACGGATGAAACGGACGCCTGACAGCCCGGATGCACACAGATAGCGCAAAGGAAATTTTGAAAAGTCTCTGTGGCCGCTGGCTCAGGCTGGTGTAGGGAAGAAAGTAAGGGGAAAGACTTTGGTCGCAGGAATGGCAGATCGCAGTGTCATTCCGAACGTAGCGAAAAATCTGCCACCGCTCACCGGAGCGCTGTAAAGGTCGGGTCGATGTGTGAGAGCATGAAGCCCGGTCCGGCCTGACCTTTTCCGAAGAAATTCCCCTCCTTTGGAGGGGTGGTCGAAGACCGGGGTGGTTCACTGTTATGAAAGCTTATTATCCGTTTCGCAAATGTTCGTTTCTTGTACCTTCTTTTTGTCTTGACACAAAAAGAAGCAAAAAAGTCAAGGACAACCCGATCGCTCCGCGCGTTTGTCCGGCCAACGCGCCGCGGAGGGTTTTTTTGTTTTTGGGTTGTCTTAATTTTTAAAGTTTTTTTGACGTCGGCGCTGAGACTTTCGGAACCGGAGGGCAGCGATGGTCGGGCCAATGTGCGATGGGGCTGTAGTTCGGTATGGCCTGACCATTAGAGCGCAGGCCCCACCTCCATCGTCAGGACATTTGCCAACGCTCGTACCTTCGCTTATTGTCCCGACGAGAAGCAAATTCCCCTCCTTTGGAGGGGTGGTCGAAGACCGGGGTGGTTCACTGTTACGAAAGCTTATTATCCTCTCCGCAAGTATTCGCTTCTTGTACCTTCTTTTTGTCTTGACACAAAAAGAAGCAAAAAAGTCAGGGACAACCCGATCGCTCCGCGCGTTTGTCCGGCTAACGCGCTGCGGAGGTTTTTAGGTTCTGGATTTGTCGGTCGTTGTGTCGACACCATCCGGGCGACACGCTTCAGCGGGTTGCACGGTAATGGGTACACGAAGTGAGGAATCTCAACAAACGCTTACAAAATTGACAAACTTTGAACTTTGAACCTTGAACTTTGAACCTTGAAACCTTCAACCTTGAAACCCTTAGTCTCCATCATCATACCCACCTACAACAGAGCGCATCTGATAGGAGAGACGTTACAATCGGTGCTTGACCAGATCTACCGGAACTGGGAGTGCATTGTGGTGGATGATCTATCCACGGATAATACAGATGAAGTGATGAAAGAATGGTCGGAGAAAGATAACCGTTTCCAATATTATAAAAGGCACAGAGACCCGAAGGGGGCTCCCACATGCAGGAATATAGGGTTGGACAAAGCAAAAGGGGAGTATGTGATATTTTTGGATAGCGATGATTTGCTGGCGGATTTTTGTTTGGAGAGAAGAGTTTGTCTATTTGCGGAGAACAGCAATTGTGATTTTATAGCATTCCAGACATCAGTTTTCTATGGTAATAAAAGAGAAAATTTTGTATATTTTAATGTCGAGAATGAAGAAAGTACTTTGCACAGGTTTTTGAGGACAGAATCTTTGTGGGCGATTTGTGGAGCTATTTACAAGAAGGAATTTATTACCAAGTTTAAATTTAATGAGGAATTACCTTTTTGGCAAGATGTAGAATTAGCAGTTAAAGTACTCATATCGGGTTCGAAGTGCAGAACCTTCTTAAAATTTAAGCCAGATTGTTTTATACGCGTACTACATGATAGTGTTAGCAGGGAAGGCGGATTTAATAAAACTTCAGAAGTGTTAGGAGAGAGAATTAATATACTATTATCCTTTAAAGCCCAAGCAGAAAAGAATGGATATGCATTAAGTAAAGTAGAGACAAATACACTATATAATTTTACATACCTTCTTTCAAAAGATTTTCTGCTAAAGTTCGGTGACAAGAGGAAATATTTTAATTATTGGTTTAGATGTGGTAAAACATTAAACAGGATTGGAGTTGGCTGGCTCTTGAGCTATTGGTATCAATATTTATTTTATTGGAGGAAATATTCAATTTACATTATAAAAGTGAGGTCTGTTTATGAAAGGATTTTCCATAAAGTATTACCCGATGTAAATGAGTTAGAAAATATTTTATTGCATAAAATTCCGGTTGAGGAAAAAGACTATGTCATCGAATAAAGTAGTTGTCGTCATACCCGTTCATAAACCCGCTCTCACCCAGAATGAGCTGGCATCATTGAAGCAATGCTACAAGATTTTGGGCAGCCACCCCATTCGCATTGTAGCTCCGGAAGGAATGGATATGAGTGTGTATCAAAATGCCGTACCCGGATGTGAGGTTATTTTTATTTCCCCCGAATGGCTCTCCGGCATTCAGCAATACAACAAACTAAAAATCAGTAAATACTTTTACGACCTCTTCAAAGATTACGAATACCTGCTGACCTACGAATTGGATGCATGGGTATTCAGAGATGAATTGTTGTATTGGTGCGATAAGGGGTATGATTTTATTGGGGCGCCATGGTTTGAGGGGTATGATCTCCCAATTGGAGACGAAATTTTGAAAGGGGGGAATAGCGGATTTTCTTTAAGAAAAATCAGTACAGCAATAAGATTTATTATAAGAATTAAACAACTGAAAAGATGGAGAGAATTTTGGTTTCGTTTTCATCTTCAGGGAATGGTTCATTTTGAGAATGTATGGCTGTTTAAAATTTTATTTAGACTGAAGGGAAAAAAATTTCTTCCTTATTTTTTACAGGATTGGTGGAATGGTAATGAAGATTATTTTTGGTCTTACCTGATTGCCAACACCTTTACAGATTATACGGTTGCGCCAAATGAAGAGTCATTAAAGTTTAGTTTTGAAGTGAAACCTTCTTTTCTTTTTGAGAAGAATAACAACAATCTTCCATTCGGCTGCCATGCATGGGAAAAATATGAGCCGGAGTTCTGGAAGAAATTTATTAACACGGAGTTTTAAAATCATTATGGAATATCCAAAAATATCGATTGTTACCCCTTCCTTTAATCAGGGACAATTTCTGGAGGAAACGATACTTTCAGTAATTACCCAAGGCTATCCTAATCTGGAGTACATCATTATAGATGGCGGCAGCACAGATCATTCCGTAGAAATTATTAGAAAATATGAACAACATTTATCATATTGGGTAAGTGAGCCGGATAAAGGAATGTACTATGCTTTGCAGAAAGGGTTTGAAAAGAGTACAGGTGAAATTATGGGGTGGCTGAACAGTGACGATATGCTACATCCCAAATCACTGTTTACAATAGCTGAATTTCTTACTAAACCGGGGATAGAATGGATTCAGGGTGTTCCGACATTTTATGACGGACAAGGCAGATGTTACAACATAATATCAGGAAGGAGATGGTCGAGGTTAAAATATTTTTTGAATAAAGGTGAATTCATACAACAAGAGTCAACTTATTGGACCAGAAATTTATGGGACAAGGCCGGTAGCTATATTTCAACCCAATACAAATTAGCAGGTGACTTCGAACTGTGGGGAAGGTTTTTTGAACATGCACGTTTATATACTCCAAATTATCTTATAGGCGGCTTCCGGTTTAGTTCTGAGAATCAACTCTCAACTGACAAAGTAACTTATGCGAATGAAATGAAAATCATTCTTGAAGAGAAGATTGAACGAGCCGGAGAATCATGGAAGAAAAAAATTAAAAATATACACAGGCTGGAAAAATTAAGAAATTTTGCTGTCGTATCCAGGCTATTAAATTGTTCATTTGTCATACGCAGAATTGACGCACAAATTGTGAGGTTAATGGATTTTCCAGAAAGGATTTCTCTGAAATAGGTTATAATGCTACTGGTCTCTCTCCCGGATGAAGTTAAACTTTTAAATGTAATCACCCGAAGTGTGTTAGGGAAAGATGTTTTTTCTTAGTTTTTTTCAAATTTCTATCTATTATGGCACTTTCGTTTCAATTTGATGAATCAGCCTATAACTATTCGGCGGCAAAAGAGATTCTTCCTTGGATTATTGACCTCCTGAATTCATCTTCTGTTCTTGATGTAGGTTGCGGCACAGGCACCTGGTTAAAGGTAGCCCAGGATCTGGGTATAAAGGATATATTGGGTGTGGATGGTGCAGTAGAAATTAAAAGCCTGCTGAAGGTATCAGAATCAAAGTTTATTGAAAAGGATTTGCGCGAGCCTCTTGAGCTTAACAGAGAATTTGATTTGGTCATGTGCCTTGAAGTAGGCGAGCATCTACCCGCTGACAGTGCAGCGACTTTGGTACACACCCTGTGCAGGCATGGAGAGACTATTTTATTTTCAGCAGCGATACCCGGGCAGGGCGGTCAAAACCATATCAACGAACAGTGGCCGGCATACTGGGCAAAATTGTTCAAAGAAAATGACTTCAATTGCTACGATATACTACGACCTGTATTCTGGAATAATGAAAAGATAGATTTCTGGTACCGTCAGAATCTGATGCTTTACAGTAGCAAAGAAATCTATCTGCCTGGTGTGCAAACCAATTTCACCTCAAATGCGTTGGTACATCCTGAATTATTGAAAGGGAAGGTACGTGAAATAGAAATGTTGAAAGACAGGGTTAATTTTTTGGAGATCAGAAAGCCGGGTGTAAGAGAATCTGTAAGAAACCTGACCAAGGCTTTGAAAGACAAGTTTTTCAGATAAAGACAGAAATTGCAGGTAAGCCGGTGAGACTTAAATTATCAGGAAGTCCGGAGTACATTTTCAATTAAGCGTAAAAATTAGTTGTTTGAATAAACTGCCGGTTATTTCAGTGCTGATGCCCGTTTACAATGCAGAGAAATTCGTGGCTAAGACCATTGAAAGTGTACTCGCACAGACAATGGGCGATTTCAGATTCTATATTTATGACGATTGTTCAACGGATGGTTCTGAGGATGAAATACTCAGGTACAAAGACCCGAGGATAGTATATAAGAAATTGGCGAAGAACGGTGGGTATGTGCCCATACTCAATGAAATGCTCAATACATGTTCGTCAGAAATGATAGCAAGAATTGACAGCGATGATATTTGTGTTGAAAACAGATTTGAAACTCAATTGTCTATTCTGCGTGATAATCCAAAGATAGGCCTCTGTGGCAGCAGTGCTACCATGATTTCTGACGATGAAATACTCAACGGACAGGTATGGGTACAACCGGAAAAGCACGCGGATATTCTCTTTAAGGCGCTCACGGAAAACCCGGTAATACACCCTTCAGTTATGTTAAGAACAGAGGTGGTAAAAAAGATAGGATTATATAACCCCGGATTTATGCCTTCTGAGGACCTCGATTATTGGTTGCGTGCGTCGCAATTTTTTGAATTACACAATGTGAGGCAACCGCTGATATACTACAGACATCATTCAGGACAAATAAGTAACCGCCTCAATCAACACCAGGCAGATAATGCAGAAAAAATACATCAGGCATTTATCACAGGCAGGCTAAATTGTCCGGAAGAAAAGGCTAAAAGATTATATAACTTCCTGAAAGGAGTGGAAGATTTAGAAGGAAAAACAAGGAATTATTTTGTCAGAAAAGCATTTCTGTCAAGACTTCCTCTGCACACCAAAAGACTTTTGATAAGATCCCTCCTTAAAAAGAGATAAATGCAAAGCAAAAAAACTCTTTTATTCTTTTCAAGATACCTTGGTCATACAGGGTCTGAGATCTTATTGAGAAAGCTTGTAAACGAACTTGCAAAAGATGAGAACCTGAAAATAGTTGTAGCGGGTTATACCGATGGGCCAATTGTCAGGGAGTTTTCAAACGCGATTGAATACGTCTCTTTTGATGCTTACAGAGCCGGAAGGTACAGGTTTCTCAACAGGCAGATAGATCGTTTCGGAAAAAAGAAATCAAGGGGGCTTGAATACGACTTTTATGCACTTCTGTATAAAAAATACCCGGAAGCGCTATGGGTGTTGAATACGTTGGGGATGCATTCTCCACTGGGTTTCGCAAGAGATCATCAGATACCGATGGTGATGTGGGTACACGAAATGGATATCTTTTATTATTGGCTGGATTCTAAGGCAGTAGAGCTAATAAGAACTGTCCCCGAAAAATATATTTGCGTTTCTGAAGCAGTGAAAAAGACGCTCGAAAATCTGAATCCCGACGGGACGTTATCAGTAGTTTACCCCGGAGTATATTCGTTAGCTGAGCTTAATCATTTCAAAGACAAATTTAAAAATAATGACAGCAATAAAGGACATCTGACCATTGCAATGGCCGGTACTCTGGATGCCAATAAAAATCCATTATATTTCCTTGACCTAGCATGCTTCCTTAAAAATAAAAACAACCAACGGTTTAAATTTATATGGCTGGGCGGGCAGGAAGATGATGGCATGTTTGCATACCTTAAAAAAGCCATTGAAAGTAATGAACTAAAAGAGGGGGTGGAGTTTATCCCGCATCAAAAGGATAAGTATTTAGAAAGACTCAGTGAAGCAGATCTGTTTTTGCTCACTTCTTACAAAGATTCTTTTCCGCTGGTAATGCTCGATGCAGCCGCTTTGGGTATCCCGGTTTTAGGCTGGAATTCGGGAGGGATAACTGAGTTTGTCAATAATGATAAAATTGGAATTGTTCTGGCCGACAGAAATTTTGAACTTGTAGAACGTGTGTTAACAGATATAGCAGACGGCAGAAAGACTTTTGATAAAGAGAAAATAAGAGAACGAAGCGGGGAGTTTGAGTTCCATGGTTTTGTGCGAAATTTTAAAAAGATGCTGACCGGTTTTTAATGGAAATGGAATGGAAAAAAATTAGTGATTGGATGAGAGTCCTGCAACGAAATGACCCCGTCAGGTATTTAATCTATCGGTTGTTTGACAAGAAGCTTACCTTTCTTGAAGAAGATATCCACCCTTACCTGACGCATTATAAAAGGGACGTACCATTTTTAAAATATGAGACTTATGAATATGAAGATGATATCAACAGAGATTTAAATAAACATATGGAAGAAGAGGAGTTGGAATACGTGCTGACTTTCGATAAAAAGTGTTATATAGAGCCCGAATATGGATGGATTATAACTGGGAATAAAGCTTTCAGAAGATCATTCCCCTATTCAATTGATGCAATAACTCCTTTACCTCATTATATTTATTACAAAAGAAAAAAGAAAGTATATCTGGAGGAGGGAATACCCTTATTTTATAATTGGTTTAATTATTGGCACTTTTATAACGACATCATCGGTAGCATGATGGTTATAGACAAGCTTAACTTCGATAAAAAAATTCCATTGATAGCGCCTGCAGAAGCAAAAAACAGATCTTATGTCAGAGACTTTTTGTCCACTGATTATGCAAAAAAATGGAATTGGCTTTTTGTTGACGAAAGGACTTTTGTACACCTGAGCAAAGCCTATATCATAAAAAGCTTTACCAACGTAAAAAATCAGTTTCTCTATGCGGCCGACATATTTAAAACAACAACACAAAAGGATGGAAACAGAAAGATTTTTCTCAACAGAAAAAATACAAGGGGACGGAATATTCTGAACCTTGATGAGGTACTGCCTGTTATAAAATCATATGGTTTTGAAATAGAAGACACTGACGGCATGACCGTTTTTGAACAAAAGGCCCTCTTTGAGGAAGCAGCAGTAGTGTTGGGAATACATGGCGCTGGGCTGACCAATATTTTTTTTAGATACCCGGAACATTGCGTGCTGCTTGAGCTCTTTCCAAAAGATTTTTATAAGACACATTATTTCCGGCTGGCAAAAGAATTGGGATTTGAGTACGATGCTATATCCGGCGAGAATAATATCAATGGCTCATTTGAACTCGATAAGAACAAGCTGATAACATTCTTAAACAAACACTGATTGCCGTTACTATCTGTCATAACCGTGAATAAAAATAATGCAGCAGGACTTGAAAAAACGATTAAAAGTGTTGCAGCCCAAACTTTTACAGATAAAGAAATGCTTGTCATAGATGGCGGGAGCACTGACGAGAGTAACAACGTAATAAACTTGTATAAGAATACTATTGATTATTTTGTTTCAGAGCCCGATGGTGGATTTTATGATGGCATGAATAAGGGAATAAAAAAAGCTAATGGTAAGTTTTTTATGTTCTTAAACAGCGGCGATTTCCTTCTGGACGAAAACGTGCTGGCACAAGCCTTTGACATTATAGCTGCTCATCAGGCGGAAATATATTATGGCGATATAAAAATCAAGACTGACGACGGATTTGAAACTATAAAAATGACTTCAAAGCCCGAATTGGTTTACTGGAAGAAAAACAACATCAACCATCAGGCGATTTTATACACGGGAAGCCTCTTTAAAGAAATCGGAGATTATAACACCCATTACCGGCTTGCTGCCGATCAGGAATTTAATATCAGAGCATGTATCATGGGAAAGAAATTTTTTCATCTGGATCTTCCCATGGTGTTTTATGATGTATCCGGAGAGAGCTCACGTCATTTCGAAGAATATAAAAATGAAGTGGTATTAGCGTACCATGAACTGGTGCCACCTGGAATACAACAAATTGTTGATGAACATTACAAGCTTAAGTCCTTGCTTGGGCAAAGGATTATGAAAGGAGCTATGAAGTTAAATAAGCTCTATCATTACTTTAGAAAAACCAAGGCACAAAGTAAGAAATGAACAACTCCGATGAAATAAAAGTAATTGCCATAGTAGTAACCTACAATGGATCTAGGTGGATAGAAAAGTGCCTGGCATCTTTAAAGGAAAGCACTCAGTCTGTTCACACCATTGTAATTGACAATGCATCAAAAGATAATACAGTTGAAATTATCCGTGAGAAATTTCCGGAGGTGGAATTAATTGCATCCAAAAAAAACTTAGGTTTCGGACAGGCGAATAATGTCGGTCTGAAGAAGGCTTTAAATGCAAAGGCAGACTTTGTGTTCCTGCTCAATCAGGATGCGTGGATTGACAAAGAAACTGTTGAGAATTTGACTATAGCTTCGGTAAAAAATCCCGACTATGGAGTCTTGAGCCCTTTCCATTTGAATTATGAAGGCTCCGAATTAGAACTATACTTCAGAGACTATGTTATTGATCAATATACCAGTGATTATAGTGATCAGGCAATCTATTCAGACAAGAACCTGTTTGAGAGTTCATTTATCCATGCTGCCGCATGGCTACTACCCTTAGATACAATAAAATGTGTGGGTGGCTTTGATCCTTTGTTTTTTCATTACGGCGAAGATGTTGATTATGTACAACGATTACATCAAAAAAAATTAAAAATCGGATTCCTGACAAATGCGGTTGTTTACCATGACGCGCAGAATCCGTCTTTAAAAAACAAAGAGATTAATCTGCGTCAAAAAAGAAATGAGCTGATAATCTCCTTAAAAAACCTTAAAGGGTCTCTACCGGGTGTAGTTTTTCTTTTTTTTAAGGGTTTGACAGCACAGTTATTCTCCGCTAAAGATTACAAGACAACTTACCTTGATGTTGCCGGAATTCTACCTGCCATCTTGCGGTCCAGAATCAAACAAAAGAAAGAACTTGCTTATTTAAATTTATAATTGCCAAATGTCTTTACCCGGAAAACTTTTAATCAGCACTCTCAAAAAGGTCCCTTATGTAAAGCGGCTGATTGAACGCATTCATGAATTTGAAAAATACAACGGATTCCCACCAGGCCACTATTATAGTCCGTTGGTAGAACCCCAAGAATATTTGGAAGCCAGGAACAGATTATTATCGCAGGGTGTCAACTTCCCAAAAGAGATTTTTATTGATGAGATTAAGCAGAAAGAAATTTTGAGAGAATTGAAACCTTTGTATGACGAAATGCCCTTTGAAAATGAAAGAAAAAAAGGATACCGATATTTCTTAAATAATGAATTTTTCAGTTATTCCGATGCTATAACCCTTTATGGATTTATCAGACTGTATAAACCCAAAAGAATTATAGAAATTGGTTCCGGATTTTCATCTGCCCTTATTCTCGATACTACTGAACATTTCCTTAATAATTCAGTTGATCTGACATTTATAGATCCAAACCCTGAGAGATTATTTGAAACATTAAAGAAAACTGACAAAACAAAAATTCTGCAAAATAAAATTCAGGATGTTGATATTTCAGTATTCAAAGATTTGGCGGAAGGAGACTTTTTACTTATTGATACCTCACACGTATCTAAATCAGGGAGTGATGTCAACCATATTTATTTCAATATTCTTCCATTTCTGCAGAAAGGGGTAAAAATTCATATACACGATATCTTTTTCCCGTTTGAATATCCGGAAAAGTGGGTTATTCAGGAAAAAAGATCCTGGAATGAAATCTACTTTTTAAGAGCATTTTTGACTTACAATGAAACATTTAAAATCCAGTTCTTCAATGACTTTATCCAAGAGAAAGAAAAGGATTATCTGTTAAAAGAGATGCCGCTGTTTCTGGAAAGAGGAACCAGAATATGTGGTGGTATCTGGCTTGAAAAGATTAAATAATAGGCAGGCAACTCTGCAAATTCTTAGTTGCCTGATTTATTAAGGATAAAGTAACCGCTTGTTTTTTCGCAACACCAAATGAAAATATTAATCTTTACTCATATCTTTCCATTCCCCTTGGATGAAGGCGGAAAAACCGCTCAGTTTAATTTTATTGAGCGAGCGGCTTTGGAGCATGAAATTATTCTTGTCCCATTGACTTCCGGAGTGGATACTTCAACAGAGTCGGCGTTTTTAAAAACATTGCCGGCTGTCAGAATTGAAAGAGTTTACTTTAAAGACCTTACTCCAAACCATACCTTCTTTCAGAAGGTTGCCAGGAAGTTAATCTGGTGGTTGAGGAAACTTCTTCCTAAAGTTGAGCAGAAAATTATCAATAATCAATATTTTCTGAATCCTGTACCGGTACGGAATGAGGATATAGTTTTACAAATTAATCAGCTAATCGCTGCAAAGAACCCGGATATAATCCAAGTGGACTTTATTGATAATGCCGATCTGGGTTGTATCATTCCGAAGAATTACCATAGTTGCCTGATCCTTCACGATTTGAGATCGGAAAGTGTAAAACAATATTGCAAACAATTTGATATTGCACCGGGATACCAGGAGTACCTGGCGAAGAATGTATCATATAAGGAATTGCCATACATGCAGGAGTTTGATTCTGTAATTACTTTCAATGAATACGAATCAGATTTAGTCAGGAAATGGAACCCGAATGTTATTGTAAATTCTTTTGCTGTAAGCAACAATTATCTCACAGTTGAATTAAATAACCAGAAGTTAAAAAACATAGTATTCCTGGGGTCAGATACACATTTTCCGAATGCAGATGGATTGCATTGGTTTGCGAAGGAGGTTGGAAGCAGATTGTTTGAGAGGTTTGGTTTACACACAAAGGTTATCGGCCATTGGAATGATAAGAGAGAGGAATTCAGGATTTATCCTTTTATAACCTTTCTGGGATTTAAAGAAGATTTGAAACAGGAAATGAGGAATAGTATATTGGTGGTACCGATAAGGATTGGGAGTGGAGTCAGGACAAAAATACTGGAAGCTTTTGCTATGGGAGTTCCTGTTATTTCATCAGCTAAGGGAATGGATGGCATTAATGCAGTTAGCGGGATACATTACCTAAAGGCAGATTCATTGGAAGAATACGAAATAGCAGTAAGCAAGTTGTTAAACGACCAGGCTTTTGTTCAAAAAATGAGAGAAGCAGCAAGGATATTTGTCCGTGAGAATTTCTCTCAAGAGAGAGCAACGAAAGACAGAATAGAGTTTTATAGAACTATCGCTGGGTGAAGGGAATATGTTGGGAAATGTTGTAGGAGAGAATAAAAGGTCAGGAGTTATATGCAAAGATTGATTATAATGGCCCAAGGCGTCGGACACATAAGGAGGTTAACCACCCCGTCTGCTGGCGCGGCCACCAAAGAGGGTTAACCACCCCGTCCGGTGGCGCGGCCACCCCTCCGGAGGAGGGGAAGTTGGTACCGGGCATTTGAAGTCTTGTTACAAATTCCCGATTTACCCCAAAGCAAAGAGCCCTAAAATTCCCCTCCTGTGGAGGGGTGGCTTCCGCAAAGCGGAAGTCGGGGTGGTCTTTTCTTTCGCCGGGTTTGCAAATCGGAAGTCGGGGTGGTCTTTTTCTTTCGCCGGGTTTGCAAAGCGGAAGTCGGGGTGGTCTTTTCTTTCGCCGGGTTTGCAAATCGGAAGTCGGGGTGGTTTTTTTCTTTCGCCGGGTTTGCAAAGCGGAAGTCGGGGTGGTCTTTTCTTTCGCCGGGTTTGCAAATCGGAAGTCGGGGTGGTCTTTTCTTTCGCCGGGTTTGCAACATCGGAAGCCGGGGTGGTCTTTTCTTTCGCCGGGTTTGCAACATCGGAAGCCGGGGTGGTCTTTTCTTTCGCCGGGAATGCAACATCGGAAGTCGGGGTGGTCTTTTCTTTCGCCGGGATTGCAACATCGGAAGCCTGGGTGGTTTTTCCTTCGCCGGGATTACATCATCGGAAGTCGGGATATTTCCCTTCACGGAGATTACTACGCTGAAGGCATCCGTCAGCATAACTGTAACTAAATTCATCGATTACTTCAAATTCCAATAACTCTTTTTTGAAATAGCTAAATGTCCCTTTCCGTTATCATACCTGTTAAGAATGGGGCATCCACTTTGCCAAGATGCCTGAAATCTATCCGCGAACAATCGCTTCCGGTTTCGGAAATAATTGTTATAGATTCAGGTTCTTCAGATGACAGTGTATCCATTGCACAATCTTTCGGTGCAAAGATTTTTTCCATAGCACCTGAGGAATTTGATCACGGACTCACCAGGAATTTTGGGGTGCAGATGGCAACCGGAGATCTGGTTTTCCTTACCGTACAGGACGCATGGCTGCCGGATATACAGATGCTGGAAAAGATGGCAAAACATTTTGAAGACCCGGAGGTGATGGCTGTGACAGGGCACCAGGCTGTACCTCATGAAAAGGATAAAAATCCGCTGAAGTGGTATCATCCTTACTCAAAGCCGCAGGTATCTGTCAGGCAGATTACCGATGCGGAAAAGTTCAAATCTCTACCACTGGATGAACAGGCAGGTCTGGTAGCGTGGGATAACGTGGTGGCAATGTATCGCAGGCAGGCTTTGATTGAATTGCCCTTTGTACAGACTGAAATGTCGGAAGACTGGATGTGGAGTTACCAGGCATTGCAAAAAGGTTGGAAGTTGCTTAGAGATTCGTCGCTGGTGGTTTATCACTACCATCATCAGACGTTCAGGTATGTTTTCGATACCACATGGTCGGTCAATTACCATTTCTATAAATTCTTTGGTTACAAACCTGCGTTGCCCTCCGTCATCAAACCGACCTTGCAGGCGGTGTATCACCTATTTCGCAATAAAGAATTATCTCTGAGGGAAAAGTTGTATTGGTCAGTGCATAATTTTATGGCAAGACTGGGAGAGTGGTATGCTGATTTTGATTTTTTGTGGAGGATGAAGAGAGGAGGAGAGATTGAGAAGGGTTATCAGAAGTATTGTCAACAAATCCCCCAGGGTAAACAAAAGCGGATTGCGTCTTAATTGTATGGAAAAAGAACCCTTAGTTAGCGTTTTAATGACTGCTTACAACCGCGAAAAATACATTGCGGAGGCAATAGAAAGTGTATTGGCATCTACTTACAGAAATTTTGAATTGATTATTGTGGATGATGCTTCAACAGATAAGACTATGGAAATCGCCAGGGAATATGAAAAAAAGGATTCGAGGGTAAGGGTTTATGTAAATGAAAAGAATTTGGGGGATTATCCGAACAGGAACAGGGCTGCTTCTTACGCAAAAGGGGAGTACATCATGTCACTGGATTCTGATGATAAAATTTATCGGAATGGCATTGAATTAGTGATTAGCACAATGATTAAATTTCCTGATTGTGGAATGGGTATGTTTTACTTAGAAAAAAAAGGAGATACGTTCTCATTGGGATCGAAAGAGTTAATTTTCCGTCATTTTTTTGAGAAGCCCTTTTTAACAGTTGGGCCTGGTGGTACGGTCTTAAAAAGAGAATTTTTCTTAAAAATTGGAAAGTACCCTGAAAAATATGGTCCCGCCAGTGATATGTATTTTAATTTGAAAGCTGCATCTAATACTTCTATTGTTTTGATGCCGTTTGATTTCTTCTTTTATAGGTTACATGAAGGCCAGGAAATGAATAAGTCGTACAGCTATCTATTTAATAATTATCGCTACCTGCATGATGTGCTTAATAATCTAAACCTTCCTCTGAACAAGAAACAGATTAATTGGCTTAATAAGAAAAACAAACGTCGTTTTGTTGTAAATTCAATAAAATACCTACTCAAAACGGGTAATTTTCGTAAGACCCAAAAAGCCATTCGGCTTGCAGATTTTTCATTAAAAGATGCATTGATCGGGATATTTCATTAGTTCTCCGAATTGAGGCCATTTTTTTAAGAAGGGATATATTACAAAATCGGTATCGGCATGCTTAAAGGCTACGTGAATAAATTACTTGGCAGTTTTGGTTTTCAGATTAAAAGGAAAGATGCTCTCGCAAAAGAGAGGAGTTATCTCGATTTAAAGTTTAGTGGTGCTGTCAATATTTTGAAGTCACACCAGAAGGGCTGTGGGAAGGAACTTGATCAAAAACTGGAATGTATGGTTTTTTCTAAAGACAGAGCCATGCAATTGCATGCATTGCTGAGTTCTTATTTTGATAAAGTAACCAATCATTGTCCATTGGTTATTTTGTATAAAACAAGTAATGAAAAGAGTAGGAGGAGTTATAACTCTTTAAAAGTTGAATTTCAGAATTACCCTGTCTTGTTCCAAAATGAAACTGATTTTAGGAAGCAGGTAATCGGGTGGCTTCAGAACTCTCATGCTGACAGAATTTTCTTCATGACTGATGATGCTATATTCCTTGATAAATTTGATCTGAATGATTCTCTCCTTTTCAATCCCTTAAATACTATATTAAGCCTTACCAAAGGCTTTGATAAAACATTTTGTTTTGCACTAAATCAAGAACAACAGATTCCATCATTTTTCAAACGCACTCAGCATAACGGTAATAATTTAAATTTATGGCATTGGGATGATGTACCCGATTCACCAGATTGGAGTTACCCTCTCTCTGTCGATGGAAATATTTTTCACAGAGAAGAACTATCAGCCGCATTAAATCATTTGTCATTCTCAAATCCAAATACGCTTGAGGCAAGTATGCAAGTATTTCTTGATTTATTCTCTTTCAGAGAAGGGGCTTGCTATGATAAAGTAAAACTCGTTAACGTTCCGTGTAATATTGTACAGAAAGAATTTCATAATCGCTCAACGAATTATTTTTCAATTGAAGAATTACAGAACTTATGGGATGAAGGAAAAAGGATTGATATTTCTGCTTTTAATGGGATGTCGGCTGATGAAGCTTGTAAGATGAAGTTTACGTTTCTGGATGAAAGTAAAAAATGAACTTTAGACTGTTTGGCATTTTTTATAGTTAGAATACTGAGAAATGAATTATCCTAAAGTTACTGTTGGCGTTCCGGTTTATAACTCTTCTAATTTTATTGTTCCGACTTTAGAAAGTATAAATAACCAGAGCTATTCAAATATTGAAATTATCGTATTGGATGATTGTTCAGAGGATGATTCATTTCGTAAAATTCAGGATTGGAAAATAAAAAGTAAATTTCCCATAAGGGTCTTAAAGAATGAAAGTAATCTTGGACTTACAAAGTGTTCCTCGATTCTTCTAAGGAATGCAGGAGGCAAATACTTTCAGAAACTTGATTCTGATGATCTCATTTATGAAAAGAAAATTGAGGAGCAGGTAACACTTTTAGAAAGTGAGAGTAAAGAAAACACTGGATTTATTTTTTCGAAGGTTGATTTAATAAATGAGGAGGGATTGTTAATAAAAGAAAAGTATTTCGAGAAGATAAATTTTTTAAGAGATGTCCCGGAAGAAAGGTCTGATCTTCTCAAGATACTTTTGAGAAAGAACATTATCCCTAACCCGTCAGTTCTTATAATAACGGAAGCATTAAGATCCGTGGGAGGTTACGACGAGAATTTATTTTTTGAGGATTGGGATATCTGGATAAGATTAACTCTTAATTACAATTTTCTATTTCAAAAAATTGAGACCTGCGCTTATAGAATACGGGCAACCAGTATGGAAAATAGCTCAAAGACAAAATTGAAAAGAACGGAAACGAAAATTCAAATGTTCCAGAAATATGTTCACAATGATATTCCCTTTCAAACTTTGGTTTTAAAAACATTGTGCGAAATGATAATCTATAGCTATTTCATAGGGGATAAATGTGTACAAAAGAAAATGAAATGGTATTTAGCGCATAAGTTTGATTTAAAAATCCTTATTTACTTTTTTATGGTGAAAATTGGAATCCCTCATCCTTCAAAGTTCCTACACGGCTTAAGCAAAAACACCTGATAAAGTAAATATCCTTTTATCTGAAACAAAGGAAATCCAGGTTATTTGAAAAAATGAATAGAGCATAGATGAAAATCGCTCACATCCTCAACAACTTTCTGCCCGGTCATATCGCCGGCACTGAAGTGTATGCATACAATCTCGGTAAAGAATTGTCCGGGCATGAACATGAGATCATTTTCATCATCCCCGGTTATGGGAAATCAAATGATGAAGAATATATCTACGAAGGATTGAGGGTTATTTCTTACGGAGAGCCGTCAATTGTGGATCGTGCCTTGCAGATGGGGAAGAGGAAACCGGATGGACTAATAAACTTTATTGAAATAATCAGAAAAGAAAAACCTGACATCATTCATTTTCATGAATTGGCGGGTAGTAATGGCATCACCCTGCATCATGTGAAATCTGCCAGAGAAACCGGTTCCAAGGTAGTAATGACCTCGCACCTGGCAAGATATACTTCTATGGATATTGCAGGCGAGCACCCCACAGGTATTTTTCATAACAAAACAGGGGCTTTTGATTTTTACGGACAGAAAGGAATAAAATCTCCAACAGCGAATTTGTTGTATGCAGCAGGAAGTGTGTTGAAAACCATCAGGGCAGATGTATCCGGGTGGGGCAGCGTTGGCACTGCGCTGGCTGTTCCTCAGTTGGTGGAAAAAAGAAAAAAAGATTTTCTGTCTCTGATAAATACCTGCGATAAAACAGTGGCCATCTCACGATGGTACTTTGAAGCTCTGAAAAAGGAAGATATTTCTGAAAACAAGTTGTATTTTATTGAACAGGGGATTCAAACCGGGGATTCTTCATTAGAAAAGAAATCAAGGCGTGGAGATTCATTGCGCATCATTTTTATTGGCCGTGTTTCTCATTTTAAGGGAATAAAAAATCTGATAGAGGTAGTTGGCCGGTTGGCAAGCGTTCAGTTGGATATTTATGGTGATGCCGGTGAAGATCCGGCCTATATTAATGAATGCAGAACTATTGCAGAAAGTTTTCCTGATATACAGATAAAAGGCTCTTTACCTCCAGGCCGGGTGATTTCAGTGATATCAGGATACGATTTATTGATATTGCCTTCAACCATACACGAAATGTCACCTCTGGTCATCCGCGAAGCTTTTGCTGCCGGGGTGCCGGTACTCGCTTCGGACAGCATGGGATCAAAGGAACAAATCACTGAAGGGAAAAACGGTTGGTTTTTTAAGATGAATGATTGGAATGATTTGAGAGAGAAGTTGCAATGGCTTTCAGAGCACCCCGAAGAGATTGCGAAAGCCAATCAGTTTCCACCGGTGAGGTCTTTTAAGGAGGTAGCAGAGGATTATGAGAAAGTGTATGGGGGAGTTTGACCACCCCGCCCGCTGGCGCGGCCACCCCTCCGGAGGAGGGGAATTTGAGTTGGATTGTAGATATGGAGAGGTTTTATGGGGGAGTTTGGGCCTCTTGAATTTTTAAGAACCTTATAATATTAAAGTATCTCTAAAGATTGAGGTACAAAATTCCCCTCCCGTGGAGGGGTGTCCGACGAAGGAGGACGGGGTGGTCGTACCCCGCACGATGCTTGCAACATAGAATGGCGTGATGGTAACTCCCGCGTTGTCAACATAGAAGATTAGGGCATTCATGGTACTTATAATTTCAACAAAGAGGAACATGGATTCTATATTATAGAAAATTGATCTATCTTCAGGACATGAGTTCCGAAAGTTCAAAACCCAATCGAAATTCAAAGAACTATTTTGCTCTTCCTTATAATCCAAAACTTAAGGAACGTGCCAGAAAACTGCGCAAAGCAGGAAACCTTGTTGAAGTATTATTTTGGAATCAGGTAAAGAACAGGCAGTTCAAAGGATTGGATTTTGACCGTCAGAAAATAATCGGAAGTTATATCGTTGATTTCTTTTGTGGAAATTGTAATGTAGTGGTGGAGATTGACGGGAAAATTCATGACGGGCAACAGGAGTATGATCAGAAGAGAGATGATTTTCTGAAATCCCTTGATTTAAAGATTATCCGAATACCTGCAATAGATATATTAAAGAGATTAGATGTGACAATGCATTGGCTGCATGGTCATGAAGCGTTTGAGGGGGTGTAGGGGAAACACTTTGCCGGAGGTATGACCACGCAGGTTGGGGGGTGACCACACGGGTTGGGGGTTTGACCACCCCGTCTTCACCTTCGGTGAATCCACCCCTCCGGAGGAGGGGAATTTTAGGAGGGATGCAAATCGGCAGTTCGGAATTCTCTGTGTTATAAGCTGCTTATTTTTGAAAAACACTATCCGGTTATGACTTATAAACCTATAGTCTCAGTATTGATGACCGCTTTCAACCGCGAGCGGTTTATTTCTGAAGCTATCGAGAGCGTATTGGCTTCTTCCTTAAAAGACTTTGAACTTATCATCGTAGATGACTGCTCCACTGACAGGACTTTGGATACCGCAAAAAGCTACGCTTTAAAAGACGACCGTATTAAACTGTTTTCTAATGAACAGAATCTTGGCGATTATCCCAACCGAAATAAAGCTGCCTCGTATGCGACCGGCAAATATCTGAAGTACCTCGATTCTGATGATGTCATTTATCCTTATGGTATAGAAACGATGGTCAAAGCGATGGAAGCCTTTCCAGAAGCGGGATTCGGACTGGCAGCCCTGCCCGAACCGGCAAGAAAATATCCGGTCTGCATTTCACCCAAAGAAATATTTCTGGAACATTTTTCAGGATTCAGACATTTTGACCGCGCACCCGGTTCATCTATCTTGCGTCGCGATGTTTTTGAGAAAGAAGGTGGATTTTCCGGTGAGCGGATGGTAGGAGATCTGGAACTGTGGTTGCGACTGGGAAAGAAATACAGCATGGTGAAATTCCCGTTTGGCCTTTACTGGAACCGCCTGCACGAGGGGCAGGAATATAAATCAGCCTACGCTGAGAAAATCTATCCAAAGAGAACCTCCGAACTGATCAACAGAGCGCTTAACGATGCTGGTTGTCCGCTGGATGAAATGGAGAAAAAGAAAATATTTTCCCATCTGAAAAGGGAAAATCAGAAAGCAAAAATCAAAAGAAGTTTGCGAAAAATGACGGGCCGATAGCTGGCTGTTTGCAGAAAACCGAATTTAAATGTATCAAGAAACTCCATATCGACAATGTGCCATTTCCGTGATGGACACTATTGCCGACCCTGACATCACCTTTGATGAAAAAGGCATCAGTAATTATTATTACAATTATCTGAAAGCCTCTGCACAATTGCCCGCATCTGCTGAAGCAGGCCGTAAAAAATTACTATTGTTATCTAATGAAATCAAAGCTACCGGCAGGTCGAGGCCTTTTGATTGTATCATGGGACTAAGCGGAGGGGTTGACAGCAGTTATGTGGCATGGATCGCAAAGGACCTCGGACTGCGGCCATTGGCTGTTCATTTTGATAATGGCTGGGATAGTGATGCAGCAGAAAAGAATATCAGGAACGTTCTTGCAAACACGGGTTTCGAATTGCAAACCATTCGGATGGATGAAGATGAGTATCGTGATATACAGCTTGCTTATCTGAAAGCGTCGGTAGTGGATATTGAAGCGCCAACCGACCATGCGATATTTACCTCATTGTACAAACTGGCAATCAAGTACAAAATCAACTATATCCTTAGTGGTACTAACTTCCAGACAGAATTTACAATGCCCAAATCGTGGAATTTTTCAAAGAGAGACCATATCAATATCAAGGCAATTCATAAGGCTTATGGAACATTGCCGCTAAAGACTTTTCCTTTGATGACAGTATGGATGAAACGATTTCAGATGAATGGTGTTAAAAGCATCTCTGTGTTGCATTATGTAGATTATCATAAAGAAAAAGCCAAAGCGATTATTGCAAGAGGCCTGGGGTGGACCGACTATGGCCCCAAACATTTTGAAAGTATCTGGACACGTTTTTATCAGGGATATATTTTACCTGAGAAATTTGGAATTGATAAACGCAAGTGCCATTTGTCAGATTTGATTTTCAGCGGACAGATGACAAAAGAAGAGGCATTGCAGGAATTGACAAAACCGGTTTACGATGCCGCACAATTTAAAAACGATTATGCATTGGTGTTAGAAAAGCTGGGATTATCAGAAAATGAATTTCAGGATATTATGAAGTTGCCCTTGTGCAGTCATTACGATTTTGATTATGAGATGCCGGTTGACAAGAGGTATCCGGTTTTGAAGCCGGTAAAAAAATTGTACCGGTTGTTTTTTCCGGTGAAATAATGCTACTTTGAAAACCATCGTCATCCTCTCGCCTGATACCTGGGGCAAAATGATGCTGAGCAAGATGCATTATGCAAAGACATTGGCAGAGGAGGGCAACAGGGTTTTCTTTATTAATCCGCCTCGAAAGGAAAGTGCTTCAAAGGTTTGGAGAGAAGAAGATAATCTCACCGTAGTATCTCTAAAGGAACGCCCACTACGCATTTTCAGCCGTGAAAAGTTGAAACCTCTTTACCGCAAGATTGAAAAAAAATATGTAAAAGAGATAAAAAGAATAACAGGCAGTATCGATGAATTGTGGTGTTTCAATGCGTTCTTCATTTCTGATATAAAGTTCTTTGGTGCCGCTAAAACTTTATTGTTGGTTTATGATCTTTATGTCCCTGAAAATCTTAGAAAGGCCGCAGTGCAGGCAGACGGGATTGTCAGTGTGGCAAATGAAATACTGAATGAATTTAAGGAAATTCAAAAGCCTGAGTTATTAGTACATCACGGGCTGGCACCTGCATTTGAGAAGATGGCAAAGAGTATATCCATATCTCAGACATTAAACCAAAAAATTAAGATTGGCTACGTGGGAAATTTGATGCGGCAAAGTATAGATCGGACGGTTTTCAAACATATCATCAACGGTCACCCTGATATTGAGTTTCATTTTTGGGGACCGACGGAAGTAATAGAAAATAACCTGATAACTGACCATCCGGAGCAAGAGGTGACTCAATTCATTGAGTTCTTACGGGGGGCTGCTAATATTCTTTTACATGGAGTAAAAAGCCCGGATGAATTGGCTGATGGAATGCCGGGCATGGATGCTTTCTTATTTTTATACGATGCAAAGCAAGATGTGAATGCAGGTTTCAACTCACATAAATTAACTGAATATCTCGCTACAGGAAAGACGGTTATCTCTCCATATATTTCACGATTTGATGGAAGTGGCCTAATGATAATGGACAAAAAGGGAAGCGAAGATTTTACAAAATACTTTGACGATCATATAGAACAGATAGAAGAATACAACCGGCCCGAACTTCAACAGAAAAGAATAACTTTCGCTTTGGATAACACCTACAAAAAACAGGTGGAAAGAATTAGAGCGTGGATGGATACGCTTATCTGAACTTTTCCAAAGTTAGCCCGGCTCGTAGCTAAGCAAACTTTGGAAAAGTTTCCCCAATATAGGTGGCAAAACAACTTGTATTCAATTATATTTTAAGTTACTTTTAGGCTCAACTTTCCTTTATGGCTATCCCACTAAGATATAGGAATATTCCGGGCAATTTTAGAAGATACTTACCTCCTAATTCGGGAAAACTCCCTGAGATAAATGAGAGCATCTATGGACCCCATGGAAGTTACCAACAAAAATTATTTGATAAGAGGTGGATAGAAAAACGCAATGAAATACTTCGAAGAGACAGGAATCAGTGCCGTGTATGTGGGTCTCAAAAGAATTTGGAAGTTCATCACAGACAATATCATTATTTAAATAATGAGAATCGGTTTAAAGATCCATGGGATTATGAACCGGAACTTTTGATAACGCTTTGTAAAACCTGTAACCAGAAAGGGAGAACACAATTTGAAATACCAATTAAAAAAATATAAATATGAGTTTTTGGGACTTTTTAAAAAATAATAAAAAAGGAGAACAGCCAATTAGTGAGGAAATATATACCAAGCCGGAAGTAGCTGACGAAAAAAAATCTACAGGTATTTATCAACTTTATTCTGTACTTGATAGAGACAATGAACAAAAAGGCTATGATGATGCCCTGATAAACCCGGATTCAACTCAGATGGATATGGGCTTAAGTATTATTAAAGACCAATTGAACCGCTCAATTGATGAAGTAAAAATTTATTATGAAGATTTCCTCAGAGAAATTGATTTCCATATTGAAAGCCGGAGGGCAAATGCTATGGTTACCACAGTTGAAGAATTAACCATGAAAAAAGAAATTGGGCAGGAACATCTTGAAAGGGTGAAAGAGATTGAATTGCAATGCGCCAATGGAAAATTTAAAGACATGGGGATGGCTATGACCTATGTAAGAGGATTTCAGAAAGGCCTGGCTGCAATTTCAGCCACTGAAATTAATAAGTATCATCATTAATCTCCATTTATGAAAAACGCATGGATTCGATTTGGATGCTTTCTTACAGGCATTAACTACAATGTGCTGCGAACATGCAGCGAAGTTTCCAGAAATCAGGTGAAAAAATATACTGCCGCAATGGTCATAGTGATGATAATCTGGGCTTTTGTAGGGTTTGCTTTTACGCAGCGGTATTTACAGGCTGGTATTTGGGGATCTATAGCCGGTTCATTGATTATGATCATACTTATTATTCAGATCGAACGACAAATTATTCTGACTGTGGGGAAATTGGGTGCCATTTTTTGGTTTAGATCTGTAATAGCTATTATGATGGCGATTCTGGGTTCTACAATCCTCGATCAAATTATATTTAAGAATGATATTGATCTCGAACAGATATCTATGATTAATGAAAAAGTTAATGCTGCTTTGCCTGGAAAAACTCAAGACTTGCGGCAGCAAATTTCTAGTATGGATTCTACTATTCAATCCAAGGAAAATGAAAGATCTTCAATTTTAGAGGACGTCTCAAGAAATCCAACAATTAAATCGATAACAGATCAGAGTTTGCCGGTGACAGTGAGCAATACCGTAATAGACACAAATAAGGTTACCAGAACTACACAAAAGGTTATTCATTCAAATAGCAGGACAATAACATCAATTCCTAATCCGAAAGCTGGAATGATCGCTCCGTTAGACATACAAATCAAAAACCTCCGTAATAGAAAAGACGAATTGGATAATAATTTATTAAATGCAAGGTCTGATCTGGAAAAGGAAATTAAATCAAAAATCGGTTTCCTGGATGAGCTAAAGTTAATGGTAGGGCTCCTGAAGAGCTCTGGCGTAGCACTGACCTTTTATATTATACTTTTTTTGTTCTTGCTGGGTCTGGAGCTGTTTGTGGTTTTCAGTAAAAAAAATGATGAAAGTATTGACTATGATGAGAAAATTATTCACGCTCAAACATTGCATAAAAGGAAGATTCAGGCACTCACGTAAAAATTGTTTTTCAATTTTCTTCTTTGGCAAGTATTGGGAAATGAAAGGTGTGGGTATTTCATACCAGATGATTTTTTATTTACTCGATTTCGATTCTAATTGGCTTCGGTATCGGAAGCCAGAATATAAATGAACTCTTTACATTTCTCCCTCATCGGTTGCGGCCGCATCGGTCATCGGCATGCTGAACTGATTTCACAATTCGGTGAACTGGCGGCTGTGTGTGATGTGATACAGGATCGCGCAGAGGAAATTGCACATAGATATAACGTACCTGCCTATACAAAGTGTGAGGAGATGTTTGCATCACATCCCGAAACGGATGTTGTGGTAGTCTGCACACCCAACGGATTGCACGCAGTTCATACCGTCGCCGCGCTGAAAGCCGGCTTCCATGTTTTGTGTGAAAAACCGATGGCGATCCATGTGCACGATTGCGGGGAGATGATTAACACTGCCGACAAGATGAACAAGCGGTTGTTTATCGTCAAACAAAATCGTTTTAATCCGCCGGTAGTGGCGGTGAAGAAGGCATTGGATGAAGGGAAGCTGGGAAAGATTTACAGCATTGAGCTGAATTGCTTCTGGAACCGTGATGAAGCCTATTATGCGAATTCATGGAAGGGAACAAAAGAGCTTGACGGCGGTACGCTGTTTACACAATTCAGCCATTTTATCGATCTGATGTACTGGATGATCGGCGATGTGAAAAAGGTGCATGCCATCCTGCACAACTACCACCACCAGGGCATCATAGAGTTTGAAGATACGGGTGTGGCTACACTGGAATTTGAAAACGGCGTTATCGGAACGCTCAATTACTCGGTAAACAGTTTTGAGAAAAATATGGAAGGTTCGCTGACGATTTTCGGTGAGAAGGGAACGGTAAAGATTGGCGGACAATATCTCAATGAGCTGGAATACCAGGAAATAAAAGATTATGAAATTACCGGTTTAACTCCGGGCAATCCGCCCAACAATTACGGTCATTATGTGGGCAGCATGAGCAACCATGATAAAGTGTATCAGAACGTAATTGATGTTTTGCAAAACGGTGCCAGTGTGGCCACCAGCGGGTTTGAAGGGATGAAGACCGTGGAGATTATTGAGAAGATTTATGGGAGGAGAGATTAGCTATTGTGGCCGTACCAATTGCAATGTGTATTGATCTGCCTGTCTCCGGCGAAACACACCCCGGAGCGATATTGTCATCATGAGTGAA